>ERZ1643246.2548-NODE-2548-length-17055-cov-6.507294_pt1 | contig 17055 bp, 15 predicted proteins | sample MGYA00579265_ERZ1643246 | MGnify/ENA primary metagenome ERZ1643246 (study PRJEB29033, sample SAMEA4952261) | chicken gut metagenome | biome: Broiler Chicken; feature: Gastrointestinal Tract; material: Caecum | place: Ireland | collected 2018 | study: Broiler...
TCAGAAAACACGCACAAAATTTCAAAACGACCGGATGCTCCTGGTTTGAGAACGCCAGGGGGATGGAAAAAGGAGACTTGCTGGAGCGGGTCTCTTTTTTTTGTGAAAAATCCTTGTCATTTCCCAAGTTCTGTATTAGAATAGACATACAAGTGGTAGAAAGTGGTGTAAAGTGGTAGAGGATGGTTGTTCTGTGGAATTAGTGGGGGTTTCGGATTTTCCCCCGCGCCACATCCACCACGCCGCGGCGGTATACGGCAGGTGATGAAGTATGTTCATGGGTGAGTACAATCATACAGTCGATGCGAAGGGACGTTTGATTGTCCCTTCCAAGTTTCGGGAGCAGTTGGGGGACGAGTTCGTAGTGACAAAGGGCCTGGATAACTGCCTTTTCGTGTATGAAAATTCAGAATGGGCCGCCCTTGAAGAAAAGCTTCGCACACTGCCGCTTACCAATACCGCCGGACGGAAATTTTCCCGTTTCCTGCTGGCCGGTGCCACCACTTGTGAGGTAGACAAACAGGGAAGGATCTTACTTCCGGCAGTTCTCAGAGAGTTTGCCGGAATCGACAGAGATGCTGTGTTAGTAGGCGTAGGAAGCCGCATTGAAATCTGGAGCAAGGAGAGGTGGCTTCAGGCCAACACCTTTGACGATATGGAAGAGATTGCGGAGCACATGGAAGGTCTTGGAATATGATGGAATCGATCAAATTTGGACATACCTCCGTACTTCTGTATGAGACAGTGGGCAGCCTGAACATCATTCCAGGCGGCTGCTATGTGGACGGAACACTGGGCGGCGGAGGCCATGCCTTTGAGGTATGCAAGCGCCTGGGAAACGGCAGTCTCATCGGCATCGACCAGGATGGGGATGCCATTGCTGCGGCATCAGCACGGCTGGCCCCCTTTCGGGATAAGGTAACCATTGTGCGGGATAATTACTGCAACATGGTCCGGGTCCTTCAGGGCCTGGGAATTGAAAAGGTGGACGGGATCTACCTGGACCTGGGTGTTTCTTCCTGGCAGCTGGACCAGCCCGAAAGAGGATTTACCTACCGGGAGGACGCCCCTCTTGACATGCGGATGGACCAGAGGAAAAGCCGGACAGCGGCAGACATCGTCAATGGCTACAGCGAGGCAGATCTGACCCGGATCATCCGGGATTACGGCGAGGACCGGTTCGCCCGCAACATTGCAAAGCACATTGTGAAGGAACGGGAGAAGGAGCCCATCATCACCACGGGACGGCTGGCAGAGATTATCAGAAATGCCATTCCGGCCAAGGTCCGTGCTACCGGCGGACACCCGGCTAAGCGGACGTTCCAGGCGATTCGGATCGAGCTGAACGGCGAGCTGACGGTGCTGGAGGAGTCCATTGATGCCATGATCGAGCTTTTAAATCCGGGAGGAAGGCTGAGCATCATCACATTCCACTCTCTGGAGGACCGGATCGTAAAGAACCGTTTCCGGATGAATGAGAATCCCTGTACCTGCCCTCCGGATTTTCCGGTGTGCGTGTGCGGGAAGAAAAGCAAGGGGAGAGTGGTCACCCGAAAGCCCATTCTTCCTTCTGAAGAGGAGACGAGAGAAAACAGCCGTTCTAAGAGCGCAAAGCTGCGGGTCTTTGAGCGGATCTGATATGGATTGGATAAAGCTCTGTCCCGTGACGGGGGCAGGGACAAACAGGAAGGGAGGATAGGGTCATGGCTGCAAGAAGACAAAGAACCGCGGCGGGCCGGCAGACAGGCCGGACAGAAGCGGTACGGCGCCAATCTTACATGTACGGCGCGGCGGCGCCCAAGCTGGAGCCGAATGCATCGCCCCGGCCGGAGCGGACAGAGAGAAAGCCTGTCAGACGGACGTCTGCCAGGACCAGCAGCAGGGTTCGAAGGAACCAGGAAAAAGCGCTGCAGATGGATCTGCCTTATGTGATCCTGCTGACCATCGCATCGCTGTGTACCTTATGCCTCTGTGTGAATTATCTTCATCTGCAGTCCTCCATCACCGGACGGATGCACAATATTGAGCAGATCGAGGCGCAGCTGGAGCAGTATCGTTCGGAAAACGATGCCCTGGAGGGAGCGATCAACGCCAGCGTGGATTTGAATGAAATCTACCGCATCGCCACCGAGGAGCTGGGCATGGTTTACGCCAACCGGAACCAGGTGCTGCTCTTTGACAAGACGGAGAACGGGTACGTAAGGCAGTTTGAAGAGATTCCCAGCTATTAGCTGCCAGTTCAGGATGTCCTGAACGGCTGCGATTCTCAAGGGAGGCGGAGCATATTAAGAGGGAACAAAAGAAGCGCCCCGACCGGAAAATATTTCAGGCTTATATGCAGAAGAACCTGCTCATCGCATTTATCTGCGTGGCGGTTCTTCTGTTTCTGCTAGTCGGGGTTCTTTATCAGATCATTAAAAATAACAATGAGCAGTACAACAAGATTGTGCTGACCCAGAGGCAGCAGCAGTACGACAGCCGGGTGATCCCCTACCGCAGAGGGGACATTGTGGACCGCAACGGCACCTACATTGCCCAGAGTGAGAAGGTATACAACCTGATCATAGACGCCAGGCAGATCATGTCCGATCCGGAAAATTATCTGGAACCGACCGTTTCCGCCCTGGTGCAGAGCTTCGGCTTTGACGGCTCGGAAATCCGCAGCCTGATCGAGGAGCGAAAGGACAGCGCCTATGTGCGGTATTCCGGCGGAAGGCAGTTGAGCTACGACCAGATGTCGGCCTTTGAGCAGCTCCGCCAGGAAACCAATACGGCTTACAGCAAAAGCGAGGACACATCCCAGCGGAAAAAACGGGTTTACGGCATCTGGTTTGAGGATGAGTACAAGCGGTATTATCCCTACGGCTCCATGGGCTGCAGCGTCATCGGCTTTGCCAGCGGCGACGGCAGCAGCGGGACCAGCGGAATTGAGCAGTCTTACAACGACGAGCTGACGGGAGTCAATGGGCGGGAGTACGGCTATCTGGATGAAAATGCCAATCTGGAAGGCGTGATCAAGCCGGCTCAGAATGGAAATACGGTGGTATCCACCATTGACGTAAATATTCAGAATATTGTGCAGAAATACATCGATGAGTGGCAGAACACCACGGGCAGCAAGATGACGGCTGCCATTGTGATGAATCCCAACAACGGGGAGATCCTGGCCATGGGTACCTCCAACACCTACGACCTGAACAATCCCAGAACCACAGAGGGGTATACGGAGGAGGACCTGTTTAACCTGGGCAAGACAGAGGCTGTGGCGGTATACCGCAGAGAGCACGACGGCGCCCAGATTACCGAGGACCAGGTGCTGGACTATTTCAGCCGGGACGATGTGATCTCCTACGGAACCCAGGTGGCCTGGAATACTCTTTGGAGGAATTTCTGCGTCAGCGATACCTATGAGCCCGGTTCCCCCTCCAAGATCTTTACCGTGGCGGCGGGACTGGAGGAAGGGGTCCTGACGGGCAATGAGACCTTTAACTGTACCGGATACCGCCACGTAGGCGACTACGACATCAGATGCGTGGTCCGCAGCGGTCATGGACTGTTAAATGTGAAAGAATCCCTGATGCAGTCCTGCAACGTGTGCATGATGGATATGGCCCAGATGATCGGGAAAGAGCGTTTCCTCAAGTACCAGGCCCTTTTCGGATTTGGAGACAAGACGGGAATCGACCTGCCGGGAGAGGCGGATACCAGCAATCTGGTGTACACGGCGGACGATATGGGACCTACGGATCTGGCTACCAACTCCTTTGGCCAGAACTATAACTGTACCATGGTTCAGATGGCGGCGGCTTTCTGCTCGGTGATCAACGGCGGTTCCTCCTATGAGCCCCATGTGGTGAAGGAGATCCTCAATGAGGAGGGAGCTGTGGTAGAGCGCAAGGACCCGGTCCTGGTGCGGGAGACGGTATCTAAATCCACAGCCGATTTCCTGATCGATGCCATGTTTGAGACTGTAACTGATGGAACGGGCGGCGCGGCAGCGGTGGCCGGCTACGATGTGGGCGGCAAGACGGGAACCGCAGAGAAGCTTCCCAGAAGTGCGAAAAACTATCTGGTCTCCTTTGCGGGCTTTGCGCCGGTGGAGGACCCTCAGGTTTTTGTCTATGTGGTGATCGATACCCCTAATTTCCCGCCGGGGCCGGAGCAGGCCCACAGTTCTTATGCCAGCGCTATTTTCTCCAAGATTATGGGAGAGGTCCTTCCTTATATGAATGTGTTCCCCAACACGGAACCGGAGGAAGGAGAGGAGACGGAACAGGGACTGCCCCAGGAGGAAGGACTCCATTCGGACCAGGAGGAGACTGAGGAAACTGCGGAAGGTGAGACGGAGGGAGAGCGCAAGCCCTTCCAGACCGATGAAGTAGTAGAAGAAGGGGACAGCGGCATACCGGAACGGGTTCCAGAAGATTCCGAGACGGCTGCGGAAGCTTATGATCTCCCTGCGGCCGGAGGCATTTCGGAGGAGGAAACAACTTAAAGAAACAGGGGCTGACGGCCAACATGACCGCCGGCCCTTTCCCTTCGGGGCGGAAATCAGACATAAATTTCTCCCTTCTCCCATATATAATTAACAATGACAGCTCCGGGGATGATTCATATGCAGCCGAATCTGACCAGCCACCGGAAGCGGGTGGCTCTGATGGGAATTCTGATCGGACTTTTAGTTCTGGCGCTGACGGTGCGTCTGGGGTATCTGATGCTCTTTCGGTCCGGGCACTACAGCCAGATGGCGGAGGACCTGCACCAGAGGGAACGGACCATTAAGGCAGCCAGAGGGCGTATTTTGGACGTAAACGGCCAGGTCCTGGCAGATAACCGGAGAGTCTGTACCGTTTCGGTGATCCACAGCCAGATTACGAACCCGGAGGAGGTGAGTCGGGTTTTGAGCGAAGCCCTGGGTCTGGATTATGAGGATGTGAAGAAAAAGGTGGAGAAGCGCAGTTCACGGGAGATCATTGACACCAATGTGGAGTACGGCCTGGGGGAGGAAATCCGAAACCGGAACTTAAATGGGGTTAAGGTAGATGAGGACTATAAGCGCTATTATCCATATGGAAGCCTTGCATCCAAGGTTATGGGATTTACGGGAGGGGACAATCAGGGGATCATCGGCCTGGAGGTGAAGTATGAATCCTGGCTGAAGGGAACGGCCGGCACCATTCTCACCATGACGGATGCCAGGGGCGTGGAGCTGGAGAACGGGGCGGAGGAGCGCATCGAGCCTGTGCCGGGAAATGACCTCCAGATCAGCCTGGATGTGAATATCCAGCAGTACGCCCAGCAGCTGGCTTACCAGGTGCTGGAAAAGAAAAATGCCAAGGCAGTGTCCATTGTGGTGATGGATCCAACAAACGGGGAGATCATGGCCATGGTGAATGTGCCGGAGTTTGACTTAAACGACCCCTTTACCCTGGACCAGAACCTGAACAGCCAGAGCCTGAGGGAGGAGGCGGCTGCCAGGCCGCAGGATCTGAACGCCGGGGAGAAGCAGGATCTGCTGAACCGGATGTGGCGCAACCGCTCCATCAACGACACCTACGAGCCGGGCTCCACCTTTAAGATCATCACCGCGGCGGCGGGGCTGGAGGCAGGCGTGGTGGATCTGGATGATACCTTTTCCTGCCCGGGCTTTCGGATCGTGGAGGACCGGAAGATCCGCTGCCACAAGGTGGGGGGACACGGAACAGAAACTTTCCTTCAGGGAGCCATGAATTCCTGCAATCCGGTGTTCATCGATGTGGGGCAGAGGCTGGGGGTGGACAGTTATTACCACTACTTTACCCAGTTCGGCCTGAAGGAAAAGACAGGGATCGACCTGCCGGGGGAGGCCGGGACCATCATGCACAAGAAGGAGAATATGGGGCCGGTGGAACTGGCCACGGTTTCCTTCGGCCAGTCTTTTCAGATTACCCCCATCCAGCTGATCGCCACTGCCTCCTCCATCATCAACGGAGGCAACCGCGTAACCCCTCATCTAGCCCTGCGGGCAGTGGATGCAAAGGGAGAGCGGGTGCGGGAGTTTTCTTATCCGTCCCGGGGAAGAATCCTGTCGGAGGAGACCAGCGCCACCATGCGCTACATCCTGGAGCAGGTGGTGGCGGAGGGAAGCGGAAAGCAGGCGGCGGTGGAGGGATTCAGGATCGGCGGAAAGACCGCCACCTCGGAGAAACTGCCCAGAAGCCTGAAAAAGTATATTTCTTCCTTCATCGGCTTTGCCCCGGCGGATGATCCTCAGGTAATCGCCCTGATCACCATTGATGAGCCGGAGGGGATCTATTACGGCGGGACCATCGCCGCTCCGGTCATCGGGGAACTGTTTCGGAATATTTTGCCTTATCTGGGAATTGAGCCAATCCAACTGGCGGTTGATTATTCATAGAAAAAGACGTATACTATTTACTGTGAAAGTCCGGGCGGCGGGTTCTGTATTCCCGCCGGCCTGAACTGTTACGCCAATTACTACATAGGAAACTGAGGTGCATTATGATTCAAGAAACCATACTTGCCATTATCATATCATTTGCCATCAGCGCTGTTTTATGTCCGCTGATTATCCCATTTCTTCATAAACTGAAGTTTGGCCAGCAGGTGCGCCAGGATGGCCCCCAGGCCCATCTGAAGAAGCAGGGAACGCCTACCATGGGAGGGCTGATCATTCTTTCCAGCATTATCATCACCTCCCTTTTTTACATTTCCAGATATCCGAAGATTATTCCGGTGCTGTTTATGACCGTTGGTTTTGGCATTATTGGTTTTTTGGACGATTACATCAAGATCGTAATGAAGCGTTCGGAGGGCTTGAATCCGGTGCAGAAGCTCATCGGGCAGTTTGTGATCACCGGAATTTTTGCCTGGTATGTGGTAAAAAGCGGGGAGGTGGGAACGGAGATGCTCATTCCCTTCACCGGTGGATTCAAAAACGGTGCTTTTCTGCATCTGGGAATTCTCTTTGTCCCCGCCCTGTTCTTTATCGTGCTGGGAACAGACAACGGAGTTAATTTTACCGATGGACTGGACGGACTCTGCACCAGCGTGACCATCCTGGTGGCCACCTTCCTGACCATTGTGGCGATCGGGGAGAACACGGGCATAAGCCCGATCACCGGGGCGGTGGTGGGAAGCCTTCTGGGATTCCTGCTGTTTAACGTATATCCGGCCAAGGTGTTTATGGGAGATACGGGGTCTCTGGCTCTGGGCGGATTTGTGTCCGCCAGCGTGTTTATGATGCGGATGCCGCTGTTTCTGCCGATCATCGGATTCATCTATCTGGCAGAGGTGCTGTCCGTGATCATCCAGGTGACTTATTTTAAGAAAACAGGCGGAAAGCGGTTTTTCCGCATGGCGCCCATTCATCATCATTTTGAGCTGGGCGGATGGTCTGAGACGCGGGTGGTCGCGGTATTTTCCATTGTGACGGCAATCCTGTGTCTGGTAGCGTATTTGGGGCTGTAGAGCAGTGTAATAGAGTGAGGAGGATGAACAAATGAACCAAAGTCAGAGGGTACTGGTGGCGGGAACCGGAAAAAGCGGAATTGCCGCCGCAAAGCTGATTCTGGACCGGGGCGGAGAAGTGCTGCTCTATGACGGAAATGCAGGTCTGGATGAGGAGGCAGTAAAAAAGAACTTCCCGGAGGGCGCCAAGGTGAGCCTGGTGCTGGGGGAGATTAAGCGGAGCGACCTTCTGGGGGTGGAGCTGTGCATTGTCAGCCCCGGGATCCCCATGGACAGTCCCTTCGTGGAGGTAGTGGACGATGCAAAAATCCCCATTCTGGGGGAGATTGAACTGGCATACCAGTGCGGAGCCGGACGTCTGGCTGCCATTACGGGAACCAACGGAAAGACGACCACCACGGCCCTGACCGGGGAGATCTTAAAATCCCACTTCGAGGAGGTCTTTGTGGTGGGAAATATCGGGGAACCCTATACCGCCAAGGTGGGGGAGATGACGGAGAAGTCCGTTACCGTGGCCGAGGTGTCCAGCTTTCAGCTGGAGACCATTATGGATTTCAGGCCAGATGTCAGCGCTATTTTGAACATTACCCCCGACCATCTGAACCGGCACAAAACCATGGAGAATTATATCCGGATCAAGGAGGCCATCACCCTGAACCAGACCGAGGAGGACGCAGTGGTGCTCAACTACGATGATCCGGTTCTCAGGGAGTTCGGAAACAGTGAGGACTTAAAGCCCCAGGTCATCTGGTTTTCCAGCCGGGAAATGCTAAAGGACGGATTCTGTCTAAAGGGCGATGAGATCGTATACTGCAGGGACGGAAAGGAGACGGTGCTCCTGGACGTTCATTCCATGCATCTTTTGGGCCGGCACAATTATGAGAACGTCATGGCTGCCGCCGCTATCTGCCACCGCATGGGAGTCCCCCTGGAGAAAATTGCCCGGGTGGCAAAGGAGTTCCGTCCGGTGGAGCATCGGATTGAGTTTGTAAGAGAGCGCTGCGGCGTGAAATATTACAATGATTCCAAGGGAACCAACCCGGATGCGGCCATCCAGGCCCTGCGGGCCATGCCGGGGCCCACTCTGCTGATCGCAGGGGGATATGACAAGAACAGCACCTACGATGAGTGGGTGAAGGAGTTTGAAGGCAAGGTGCGGTATCTGATCCTCATCGGCCAGACCAGGGATAAGATTGCCGCCTGTGCCAAGGAGCATGGATTTACGGAAATTATGTACGCGGAAGATCTGGCCGAGGCGGTACAGGTCAGTGCGGTGTATGCGGATGCAGGAGACTATGTGCTTTTAAGCCCTGCCTGCGCCAGCTGGGATATGTTCCGGGATTACGAGGAGCGGGGAAGAATCTTCAAGGAGTGTGTAATGGCCCTTTAAATTCTGATGCCGGGGAGCGGACCGGATTAAGAGGAGGAGATGACCATGGCGAAGAAAAGACAGCCCGTCCGGGCGGCGGTTGGAGCTGATTCCAGAGTATACGCCGGGGGACAGCGGCGCCCCCATCAGAGCGCGGCTCCCGCAGCCAGGCGGAATGCTCCGCCCCAGGCAGCCGGGGCGCGGCGGCAGAGTCCGGCCAGAGCGGAAAGCGCTGCGGCCCATGCACGGCAGGGCGCTTATGATCAGCCGGTAAAGAAAAAGAAGGTGCGCCATTTTTACGATTACAGCCTTCTGTTCTGCATCATATTTCTGACGGCCTTCGGACTGGTGATGATTTACAGCGCCAGCTCCTACTCGGCACAGCTGGAGTACGATGGAAATGCTGCCTATTTTATGCTGCGTCAGGGCAAGATCGCGGTTGCCGGATTTGTGTTTATGCTGATCATTTCCAAGATGGATTACCACTTTTTCGCGCGGTTTGCCGTTCCTGCATATGTGATGTCCTATGTCCTGATGATCGCCGTCAGCATCGTGGGAACAGAGGCAAACGGAAAGAAACGGTGGCTGCCCATTGGTCCGGTCAGCTTCCAGCCTACGGAATTTGTAAAGATCGCCCTGATCGTTATGCTCGCGGCGGTGATCGCGGAGATGGGGAGCCGCATCAACAAGTGGAAAAGCATGGGCGTTGTCCTGGCTTTGACGGCACCTCTGGCCGGGCTGGTGGCGATGAACAATTTAAGTTCCGGGATCATTATTATGGGGATCGCGGTTTCCATGCTTTTTGTGGCCTGCCGGGTAAAGTGGCCCTTCTTTCTGGGGGGAGCCGCCTGCCTGGGGACGCTGGCCTTTGCCGGTCCCATCGGAAAGGCGCTGAATGTCATCGGTCTCCTTCAGGATTATCAGTACAACCGGATCCTGGCCTGGCTGAACCCGGAGTCGGACCCTACGGATAAAGGATTCCAGGTCCTTCAGGGGCTCTACGCCATCGGCTCCGGCGGGCTGACCGGCCAGGGACTGGGGGAGAGCATCCAGAAGCTGGGATTTCTTCCGGAGTCCCAGAACGATATGATCTTCGCCATTATCTGCGAGGAGCTGGGATTATTTGGAGCGGTGTCCATCATTCTGATCTTTCTGTTCATGATTTACCGGTTCATGCTGATCGCCTGGAATGCGCCGGACCTTTTAGGCGGGCTGATGGTGGTGGGCGTGATGGGGCACATTGCCATCCAGGTGATCCTTAACATCGCCGTGGTCAGCAACAGCATCCCCAATACGGGAATCACACTTCCCTTTATCAGCTATGGAGGCACCTCCATCCTGTTCCTGATGGCGGAGATGGGGATTGTCCTGAGCGTGTCCAACCAGATTAAACTGGAAAAAACATAGGGTCAAAAGAAAATACGGAAGGACAGGAACGAAAAGGAGCCTGCGGGCATATGCTTAGAGTAAAGAGCAGAAAGCCGCCTGGTCCTGACGGATGGATTCCGGATTGCCAAAGCGGCAAAAAGAGGTGTCCGGTTGTCCAGAATCCAGATTCAGGGTTTCCGTCCCTTGAAGGGGCGGATTTCCATTCAAGGCTCTAAAAATGCCGCTCTGCCCATGATGGCTGCGGCCGTTCTCCACCGGGGCGTGACGGTGCTGTCCAATGTCCCTCTGATTCAGGATGTGGAATGTATGAAAGCCATCCTAAATTCTTTAGGATGCCGCTGCATACAAAAGGGAGGCGTCTTGGAAATCGACGCCTCCCTTTTGCACACCACTCAGATCCCGGACTGCTTTATGAAGCAGATGCGCTCCGCTATTATTTTGCTGGGAGCCCTTCTGGGACGTCTGGGGGAGGCCAGCTGCTGCTATCCCGGAGGCTGCCTGATCGGCTCCAGGCCCATTGACCTGCATCTGAAGGCCCTGAATGGGCTGGGGGCGCTGGCAGAGGAGGAGGAGCTGCAGGTCCGTGTGAGGGCCAGGGAAGGCAGAGGACCAACAGGCGGAACCATTGTTCTGGCCTATCCCAGCGTAGGCGCCACGGAACAGGCGCTTTTGGGAGCAGTTCTGGCGGAGGGCGAGACCCGGATCCTGGGGGCGGCCAGGGAGCCGGAGATCTGCCAGCTCTGCCGGTTTTTAAGAGGAATGGGAGCCAGGGTGAAGGGGGAAGGGACAGACTGTCTGTCCGTTCTGGGAGTGAAGTCCTTTGACCTTCACGACAGCTTTTTTTCCGTAGGGGGAGACCGGATCGTGGCGGGGACCTATATGGCTGCAGTGATGGCGGCGACAGGTGATGTGCAGATCCGGGGAGCGGACTTAGAGGAGCTTAAAGAGCCGGCAAGGCTTTTCATGAAGGCCGGGGCCAGGATACGCCGGGAGGAGAGGGGACGGGATTTCCGTATTTCCATCAAAGAGCGTCCTAGGGGCCTGACACTGGAAACCGCCCCCTATCCCGGATTCCCAACGGACCTCCAGTCTCCCTTTATGGCGTTTTTGGCAGGGGCCATGGGGGAGAGCTGCATCCGGGAAACCGTATTTGAGGAGCGCTTTGCCACGGCCTCCCAGCTGGAAAAGATGGGAGCCAGGATCAAGGTAGAGGGGCTGACTGCTTCTATTAAAGGAGTATGGCCTCTGATGGGGGCCAGGGTAACGGCGGGAGATTTAAGAGGAGGAGCCGCTCTGGCAGTGGCCGCTCTGGGAGCAGGCGGAACAACGGTGATCGAGGAATGCCGCCATATTGAGCGGGGGTACGAGGACATATGCAGGGATCTATCCGCTGTGGGGGCTGAGATTCGCTGGATGGACGCAGAGAAATAAACGAGGTGAGATGCAGATGGGAGAGGCAAGAGAAAAACGAAATCTGGGCTTGTGGGCCGCAGCTGCCCTGCTTCTTCTGGCTGCGATTGCTGCTGTGACTCTGCGGATCACCACGGTAACCGTTTCGGGAAGTACGCGCTATACGCCGGAGCAGATGGAGGAGTATCTGTTTCAGGATACCTGGGACAGAAATCCTCTGGTCTGCTACCTGAAGGACCGCCTCCAGCCCCACCGCCAGATTCCCTTTGTGGATGATTACCGCCTGGTATTTCACGGCCCTACCAGCCTGGAGATCATCGTTTATGAAAAAAGTGTGGTGGGATATGTGTCCTGCATGAGCAGCTATATGTATTTCGACCGGGACGGGATCATTGTGGAGAGCTCCACCAAGCGGCTGGAGGGAGTGCCGGAGATCACGGGATTAAAGTTCGGCCACCTGATCCTGCACCAGCCCCTTCCGGTAGAGGATCAGAGCGTGTTCCAGGATATTATGACCCTGACCCAGCAGCTGGAGCTCTACGAGGTGAAGGTGGACCGGATCGCCTACAATTCGGAGAAGGAGGCCACTTTGTACATCGGGCAGATGGAGGTCAGCCTGGGAAAAGGGGACAATATGGACAGCAAGATCTCAGTTCTCAGCGATATTCTGAAAAGCCAGCCCCAGCTGGCCCAGATGGACGGGGTCATGGAGCTGGACAATTACAGCGAGGACGGGATCGGAGGGGGCATTACGTTCCGCAAGCGGTAAAATACCAGAAAAAACCCATTTTTCGGGTATTGACAACCGCCTTTGGATTCATTATGATGTTTAAGTGCCAGCCGAGGAAACTTCATCATTTCCGGGAAAAAAGGTTGATTTTTTCTGGAAAATCCCCTATAGTATTAGGTAGACCAGAAATCGGGAACCCCATGATGAAAAGGAAAATCAGTCCCGGAGGACTGATTCAGGGCAGTGAGGGATAAAGAAGGAGGATATTGTCTTGTTAGAGATAAAAATAAATGAGTCGGAGAACGCCGCCAGAATTATTGTAGTGGGAGTTGGCGGAGCCGGAAATAACGCAGTAAACCGCATGATCGATGAGAATATCGCAGGAGTGGAATTTATCGGGATCAATACCGATAAGCAGGCCCTCCAGTTCTGCAAAGCCCCTACTGCCATGCAGATTGGTGAGAAGCTGACCAAGGGACTGGGAGCAGGCGCCCGCCCGGATATCGGAGAGAAGGCCGCCGAGGAGAGCTCCGAGGAGATCTCCCAGGCGTTAAAGGGTGCGGACATGGTGTTCGTAACCTGCGGTATGGGAGGCGGCACCGGAACAGGAGCAGCCCCCGTAGTAGCAAAGATCGCAAAGGATATGGGGATCCTTACGGTAGGAGTGGTGACCAAGCCGTTCCGCTTTGAGGCCAAGACCCGTATGACCAATGCGTTAAACGGCATCGCTCATTTAAAGGAGAGCGTGGATACACTGATCGTAATTCCGAATGACCGGCTTTTGGAGATTGTGGACCGCCGTACCACCATGCCGGATGCGCTGAAGAAGGCGGATGAGGTCCTTCAGCAGGCCGTTCAGGGCATCACGGACCTGATCAACGTGCCTGGCTTGATCAATCTGGACTTTGCCGATGTTCAGACTGTTATGATCGACAAGGGCATCGCTCATATCGGAATCGGACATGCCAAGGGTGATGACAAGGCCCTGGAGGCTGTAAAGCAGGCCGTTTCCAGCCCGCTTTTAGAGACCACCATCGAGGGTGCAAGCCATGTGATTATCAATATTTCCGGAGATATCAGCCTGATCGAGGCCAACGAGGCCGCCAGCTACGTTCAGGAACTGGCAGGAGATGACGCCAATATCATCTTCGGTGCTATGTACGATGAGAACGCCCAGGATGAGGCCACCATCACCGTAATTGCCACCGGTCTGGATGAGAACAGCGGGGATGCAAACATTGAGAAGGCTATGACCGGATTTGCCAACTACAAGACCAAGATCCCTTCCGCTCAGACTCAGGCTCCTTCACACAGCAGTCAGGAGGCGGCCGCTACTGCAGGCAGCTACCGCAGCGGACAGAACTATGGCCACAGCACCTACACGGCGCCTCAGACCGGAGCCGGATACGGCAGCCACACTGGCGGACAGAACCAGAGCTATGGAAATTACGGCAGCCAGCAGAACTACAACAACAATTCTTCCTCCGCCGGACAGAACAGCACGGAGAGAACCTCCGGCCCTGCCTTCCGTCCTACGGCAAACAAGGATTTGTCTATCAATATCCCGGATTTTCTGAAGAACCGGAAGTAAAACTGAATCGTTAAGAAGAGTTTGAAATCCCTCCCCGGAGTGAAAGCTGCGGGGAGGGATTTTTTGAGTGTGCCCGGCGGGCAATATTTGTCGAAGAAAATTAAGAATATCCCCCTTCCATTCGACAGCATCTGCACCTGAGAATGATTATAATGCTCTTGTATCATTTTTCAGGAGGTGAGGCTGAGGGGCGCGGACAGAGAAAACGCCCTTGCAGATGACCTACAGAGTATACATAGATGTGATATTGATCGTGAACGGGGTAATGGATGGCATTTTGCTGGCCATATTAAACCGGATCCTGGGAGCAGGCGCCGGGACGGGACGAATCGTTCTGGGAGCGGTTCCTGGCGCGCTGTGGGCATGTGCAGCCGCGCTGCTGCCCGGCATGCCCCTTTTTCTCCGCTTTTTGGGAACAGGTATGGTGGTGCCGGGGCTCATGGTCTGGACGGCCTTCCGCCCCAGGGGAGCCAAACAATTGGGACGGGCTGTAGCGGGGCTGTACCTGACAGCCGCCGCAGCAGGAGGCGTGGCGGAGTTCCTTTATGAGCATACCAGAGCGGGATTTTATCTGGAACTGCTTCTTCGCGGAGAGAGGGCGGCAGGGATTTTGCTTTTATGCTGGCTTTTGACTGCGGCAGGGGGCATGGCGGGAGCGTGGGTGCTTTTGGAAAATGCGGCGGAAATGCTGAAAAAACGTTTTCGGAAACGGACATACTGCCAGGCGGTGCTGTGCTTTCAGGGAAAGGAGGTCCGGGTCAGGGGGCTGCTGGACACGGGAAATTGTCTGAAGGAGCCAGTCAGCGGCTGCCCGGTCCACGTGGCCTCCGCCCAGGTGATGCTCAAGCTGTGTCCCAAAGTCCGGGGCGTTATTTTTGTGCCTTACCGGGCGGTGGGAACGAAAAGCGGCATTCTCCCGGCGGTCCGTCTGGACTGGATGAAGGTGGAGATGGATGATGGAGAGTACTGCTTCTCTCATCCGCTGGTGGCCGCTTCCAGGGAACCTCTCTCCGGAAGGGGAGATTATGATCTGCTGCTCCAGCAGGAGCAGTGGGAAAAAAAGGCAAAGCGGCGTCATCCCTTACTCCGGCATACAGGAGGGAAAATTCATGATGATCAAAGTGTCGATACCCAGCCGTTTTCAGTTAAAGACCATGCCCAGCTTTCGGACCGTTCTTCTGCCGGGACAGAGTGAGGTCCATTACATCGGCGGTGCGGATATCCTGCCGGCTCCGCTGGATGCGGCCCAGGAAGCAGAAATGATCGGACTTCTGGGAGGGGAGGAGGACGCCCATGCCAGAAGCACGCTGATCGAGCACAATCTCAGGCTGGTTGTGTACATTGCGAAGAAATTTGACAATACCAGCGTTGGAGTGGAAGATCTGATCTCCATTGGAACCATCGGTCTGATCAAAGCCATCAATACTTTCAATCCGGATAAAAACATCAAGCTGGCGACCTATGCCTCGCGGTGCATTGAAAATGAGATTCTCATGTATCTGCGCCGGAATAATAAGACCAGGCTGGAGGTGTCCATTGATGAACCGCTGAATGTGGACTGGGACGGAAATGAGCTTCTTCTGTCGGATATTCTTGGGACAGATGAGGATGTGATCTATCATGATCTGGAATCAGAGGCGGAGAAGAATCTGTTGAACAGCGCAATCAGCCGTTTGAGCCCCAGGGAGCGCAAGATCGTGGAGCTGCGCTACGGCCTTACGGACGGGGAGGGAACGGAGATGACTCAGAAAGAGGTGGCAGACCTGTTGGGAATCTCGCAGTCCTATATTTCCAGGCTGGAAAAGAAGATCATGAAGCGGCTGAAGAAGGAGATGGTCAGATTCGAGTAGGAAAAGGCAGGGAGGCCGCAGCAAAAAAACAGGGACAGGCGTGAGCTAAAAGGCCTCGCCTGTCCCTTCTTTGCGGATGTCAGGATGTTTTTAACTGCACCATGTTGTCTTTGATCTTAAATTTGCCGAAGCTGCGGAGAAAGCTGGAAATCCGGCTGAATCCATATTGCTTTACATCGAAGGACGGGTAGGTCTTTTTCAGTTCGTCGTGGATGATGCTCAAATTGTCCACATGGCCCTGATAACCCTGTATGATGCGGATGATCTCCTGCTCGATCTCGGATTTGGAGATGCTGGCATTTTTCTCCTGGACGAAGTATCCGCCGTGAAGCTTAACCACCTGGAAGTCGCTTCCGGTAAGGCTCTCCAGGAAGGTGGACAGCTTGGAATATCCGTAGTTTCGCACATCGAAGTCGGAAAAACGCTTGGTGAGGAAATTTCCCACTGCCGCCAGGCCCAGCGGCTGGTTTAAGCCGTTGTTTTCAATGAGAAGCTTGGAGATTGCTCTCTGTATCTCCTCGGTGCTGGTAATGGTCTTCTGAATGGCATCGATATTGGCCACATCCTCCTTCATGGATACGATGGTGCCCCGGCCTTTTACCGTCTCCACTACCTCCGGCGCGTCCTCGGATGAGATGATTTCCAAGAGCTTAAAGGTGTCGCAGGCGGCGCGGAAGGGTTTGGGAGTCTTCTGCTCGCCGATTCCCATGACGAACATGCCGGCCTCCCGGAGGCGCTGAGCCAGCTTGGTAAAATCGGAGTCGCTGGATACCAGGCAGAATCCGTCCACGTTTCCGGAATAGAGAATATCCATGGCATCGATGATCATAGCCGAGTCGGTGGCATTCTTCCCGGTGGTGTAGCTGTACTGCTGGATGGGGTTGACGGACCAGTCCAGAAGAACATTTTTCCAGCCGCGTTTTTCGTTGTCCGTCCAGTCGCCGTAGATGCGCTTGTAGGTGGCAAGGCCCACATCGGACACCTCATCCAGGATATATTTGATGTATTTTGGGGATACGTTGTCCGCGTCGATCAGCACGGCAAATCTGCGTTCATTCTGTTCCATATTATGCTTCACTCCACTTCAAAATTGCTCCATCCAAGGGATCTTTCCCCCTCATTGGGGCCGTCCTAAACAGTTTAACACATTCCCGGGGAGCCTTCAAGCGGTTTCGGGAAACGGCCATTGACCCAAAAATGAAATTTTAAATTCCCCATCTCCCAAGGGCAGTAGCGTTTACTTCCG
>ERZ1643246.2549-NODE-2549-length-17055-cov-5.656176_pt1 | contig 17055 bp, 25 predicted proteins | sample MGYA00579265_ERZ1643246 | MGnify/ENA primary metagenome ERZ1643246 (study PRJEB29033, sample SAMEA4952261) | chicken gut metagenome | biome: Broiler Chicken; feature: Gastrointestinal Tract; material: Caecum | place: Ireland | collected 2018 | study: Broiler...
TTTAATGGACAAATTAAGAAAACAAATACTTCTGGAAATGCTGTATTCAAAGCAAATAAAAATTCAACAGGATTATATAGAGTTACAGCGGAAGATATGAAAAGAGACGTTATTGGTGCTGTCGAAGTTGAAGATAGTGCGAAAACAGAAAATGTTGTTATTAACTTAAAAAAAAAAATCAGTTTAGCAGCAAATCTAAAAGTGCCAGAGCAAAACGAAACTTGGTTAAATAAAAAAATATCTGACATGATAGGACCTGGTGCAACAGTAGATAAAGATGGAAATGTAAAAGCTACTTTGAAAAAAGTAGAAGGATTTACAGACTTTAGTTCTGTAGAAGATGAACAAAGTGGATATTATTTCCCATTTAGTTTAACTATAACAGGTTCTAAAATGACATTTAAGAAAAATGGTAGTGAAACAAAGAAAGATATAGCGTTCGATAAAGATATAATCTTTAGAACAGAAAAAACAGATACTTGGGAAGTTTTAGTAGATGGAAAAAGTGTTGTTAAACTAAATTTTGCAAATGCAACATTTGCAGAATAGGAGGAATAAGGTATGCTTAAATACATAACACAAGATGATTATATTAGTTTGTTAGGTGCCAAAAGCATACCTGACAACTTTAATAATTTAGTAATAGAAGCAAGTGCATATATAAATCATAGAACTTTTGGAAGAATTGATAAAGATAATGTTCCAGAGCAAGTGAAATATGTTACTTGCTTAATTATTAATTTAATTGCAGAAGAAAACGATAAATTATCCAAAATAGGTAATCTAAAATCACAAAATATTGAAGGATGGAGTGAAAGTTATTCTACACCAGAAGAAATCAAAACAGATTACGAAGATAAAAAACAAAAAGTCCTTAATGATTACTTGTGGAATGTACTTGGTACTGATGGAAATCCACTATTATATTGTGGGGTGTGCTAAATGAATGATAGATTTTTTATACATAAAATAACAGTCTACCATACTGAAGACGATGAAAGTTTCACGAAAATCCATTTTGACAAGGTTTATTTTAGACATAATAAAAAGACTAATCTAATTGATAGAGGACTTCAAGAAGGAAGTACAGGCTCTATTACAATACCTACTACAGACAAGCTAGATATTTCTACTGATGACTATGTAGTAGAAGGAATTATAGAAGATGAATTTAATTTATCTACATTACAAGAAAAATATCAAATCTTTAAAGTAGTTAGTGTAGACGATAATAGAAAAGGTAATTTACAGCACTACAAAATAGGAGTTAGTGAATAATGGCTAGTAGTGGATTTAAAATAAAAGTAAAAATAAATAATGTTAATAAAATACTAAAAGACCATGGATTAAATCAAGAAGGAAGAGTTATCAAATTTTTAAGAGATGATGCAGATAGATTAATGAATCCGTATATTCCAATGGACAATGGAATGTTGAGAAGAAATAAAAGTTATCCAAGTAATCACGAGATTAAGTATATTAGTCCTTATGCGAGATATCAGTACTATGGAAAGCTTATGCTTGCAAAGAATGGTTCGAGCTGGGCTAAAAAGGGAGAAAAGAAAGTAGAAACTAATAAAAGCTTAAAATATCACACTTCTGGAACTGGTCCAAAGTGGAATGAGATGATGATGCAAAGAAACAAAAATACTTTAATTAAAGATGTAGAAAACTACATAAAATCAGGAGGCTAAAAATGGCAGAAAAAGCAAAAATAGAATTAATAAAAGAATTTATAGAGACTTGTCCATACTTGAAAAATGGAAAAGTAAATGTAGATTATATAAAAGATAAGCCACAATCTTATAGTATAGATGAAACACCAGTAGATCCAGTTTTACAAAACTTTTCAGACGGTGGAAGGCGACTACAAATACAATTTGATTTTTCTATACAAGCTAGTTTTAGTGCTTTAGAGAATATTAAAAATTCTAAATTTTGTGATGATTTTACAGATTGGATATATGAACAAAATAAAAAAGAAAATTTACCAAAGATAGATGGAGCTGTTTGGATTAAGTGTCTTGGTAGAGGAACAATTCTTCAGACAAAAGATACAACAGCGATATATGTAATACCTATACAGGTAGCTTATGAGGAAGACTTTTAATAGTCTTCTATTTTTTATGTAAGGAGGAAAAAAATAGATGGAAAAATTAGTAACTAGAAATAGAAAAGTTGCTTTTATGGATGTTTCTACAACTGCTATAGCTAATTTCTTAAGAATGACTAAATTTACAGAAATCTCTAAATCTAAAAATGCTGTAGAATACTCAAGAACTTATGTTGATGAAGATGGAGAAACAACTGATGTAACAGGTTATAGTGAAGAGATATCTTACAATTTTGACCAACATGAAGGAAATTTAGTGCATGAAAAATTAGCAGATATAGCAGATGATGAGAAAAAAGGAGCAGACGCACTTGTAAAAATACTACAAGTTGACTTTACAAAGCCAATAGGCGATGGATATAAAGCAAGATTGAGAACATATTCTACAGTTCCAGATACAGATGGGGACTCAACTAATGCCTATACATATTCAGGAGCTTTTAAGAAAAATAGCACTATGACAAAAGGAAAAGCAGTAATAAGTTCAGATGGTATGAAGGCAACATTTACAGCAGATGAAGAAGTAGCAGAATATCCAGTAACTTTTGTAGTTAAAGATAGTTCAGGTGCACCTGTTGAAGACGCTAAGATTACTATAGACGGAGTATCTTATTTGGCAGATGCTACAGGAATTGTAGTTGCAATTTTAGATGCTGATTCATACAGCAATATAACTGTAGAAAAAGAAGGTTATACAACACAAGATGATGTAGCTGTTACAGTATCAAATAAAGCTGTATTAAAAGAAATAACATTAGCAGAGGCTTAGAAATAAGCCTCTTAAATAATTGGGAGGAAAATATGCAAATATTAGAGAAAGAATTTGAAATAGATTTTTATGATGCTGACACTATGGAAAAAATAGAAAGTGGAATGGATAAAGTAAGCGAAGCTGTAAATCAAAATATTAAAGTAAAAAAAGAAAAAACTAGTACAGTTATAAGAGAAGTCTGTAATGTAATTTTTGATTTTTTTGATAATGTATTAGGAAAAGGAGCTTCAAAAAATATCTTTGGAAACAAAACAAGTTTAACATTATGTATAAAAGCTTATGAAGATTTTGTAAATGCAAAAAAAGAACAAGACTCTGTACTTGAAGATATATCTAAAAAATATAGCCCAAATAGAGCAACGAGGAGAGCTAAAAAATAATGAATATTCTAGTTGACGAATTAGAGAATATAGTAAAAGAAAAAATCGGTAATATAAAAATAAATACAGATTTTAGGATTTCAATATTATTTGAATTACTTATGCAAGATAATAATGTAACTAAGAAGCAGAAACTTATACAGGCATTACAGTTATATTATCCAAATATTATGAATATTAAAGATATTGATAAAGCAGTAAAAGATATGCTTTGGTTCTATATGTGTGGAAAGGAATTAGCTAATTCAAAAAAAAATACGACAGGAAATAAAAGGCAAATTTATAATTATGAATTTGATGCAGAATATATTTATTCTGCTTTTATGCAACAATATGAAATAGATTTACAAGATATAGAATATCTACACTGGTGGAAATTTAAAGCATTATTTAATGGTTTATCTGAAGATACTCAATTCGTTAAAATAATGGGATATAGAGCAATAGATTTGAATAAAATAAAAGATAAAAAAGAAAAAAATAGATATAAAAAATTACAAGAATTGTATAGATTACCTGATATGAGAACAGAAGAAGAAAAAGAATACGATTTTGGAGAAGCTTTTTCATAGAAAAATGTTGCAAATTGTCAGATATTGGTATATACTTCTTTTATAAAAGGAGGTGCACAAAAATGGCAAGTCATGCAAGCAATAAAAAGCAACCAATTTATAAAAAATGGTGGTTTTGGCTAATAATTGTAGTAGTAATAATAGCAATAATTATTGGAGGAACACAAGGAGGAACAACTAATACATCTACAGAGCCTGCAAATAACACAGAAACTGCAGCAACAGAAGAAAATACAACAAGCACAGAAACTAACCAAAACGTAAGAGTTACATTAGAACAATATAACCAAATAAAAAATGGAATGACTTATGATGAAGTAGTTTCTGTTTTTGGAGGAAAAGAATCAACATCTTCTGAAAGTGAAGTTGCAGGAATAAAAAGTGAAATCAAAACTTGGAATGGAAATGGAACATTCTCTGTAGCAACAATTGGATTTACAAACGGAGAAGTTTCTTCTAAATCTCAAACAGGATTAGAATAAGAAGAAAAGAGGATAAAATGAAAAAATGGTATTTTTGTCCTTTTTGCAATAAAAAAATAGTAAAATACAGTAAAGACGCTGAATGTAAAGGCGTCTTTTTATTATGCAAAAAATGTGGCAAACAAGTAGAAATAAAAATTAATAAAAAATAGTCTTTAAATTGAGCCAACGAGCCTGACTAGAAAGGATACAGTAAAATGGCTGATGGCTCAGTAATTATAGATACACTTCTTGATACAAAACAATTTGAAAGTGAAATGGGAAAGCTAAAAGGCATAACAGATAATGCAATGAAGCCAGTTTTAGCATCTATTGGTGCTATATCTGCGGCGGTTACTGGAGTAAGTGCAAGTGCTGTAAAATTTGGTGATGAATATCAAAAAGCATCAAATAAAATGATGGCTTCTACTGGAGCCAATATGTATGAAATAGAAAACCTTAACAATGTTTTGAAAAATGTATATGCAGACAACTTTGGCGAGGATATGAATGATGTAGCTGATGCAATTACAAATGTAACGCAACAAATAAAAGGCTTGAATGAAACAGATTTACAAACAGTAACAGAATATGCATTAGGGCTTCGCGATGCATTTGGTTATGATGTAAGTGAAAGTGTTAGAAGTGCAAAAGCATTAATGGATAACTTTGGTATTAGTGCACAACAAGCATATAGTTTGATAGCACAAGGTGCACAGCAAGGACTCGATTATTCAGGAGAATTATTAGACAACATAGATGAATATTCAGTACAATTTGGAAAGTTGGGTCTATCTGCAGAAGATATGTTTAATATTTTCGAAAGTGGGGCAAATGCAGGTGCATTTAACCTTGATAAAATAGGTGACGCAGCAAAGGAATTTAGTATTAGAGCGATAGATGGTTCTAATACTACTATAGATGGATTTACTAGATTAGGATTAAATGCTGATGAAATGGCAGAAAAATTTGCAAATGGTGGAGATGTTGCAAAAAATGCTTTTTATGAAGTTATACAACGTATAGCTGAAATGGATGATTCTGTTGAACAAAGCACAGTGGGCGTCGATTTGTTTGGAACTATGTGGGAAGACTTAGGTCCAAACGTAGTTACACAACTAGGAAGTATTCAAGGAGCATTCGATCAGACTTATGATACTATGGAAGACATTAATGCACTACAATATAATGATTTAAGCAGTGCATTACAAGGAATTGGTAGAGAAATACAAACTAATTTATTATTGCCGATAAGTGATAAATTGTTACCAATATTCAATGATTTGGCAAACAAATTAAGTGATGCTTTTGCCAGTGGCGAATTACAAAGTTCAATAGATAAAATTTCAGATGCAATAGGAGGTTTGGTATCTGGAATAGCAGGTTTTGTAGAAAATTGGTTGCCTACAATAATAGATTTAATAAGTTGGATAATATCTAATGCACCTACAATAATTAGTTTACTTGGAGGAATTGCGGTAGGAATGAAGGTATTCCAAATAGGAAGCAGTATAGCAACGTTTGTTTCTGGATTTAAATCAGCAATGACAGCAGTCCAAGGAGTTAGTGGAGCATTTAAGGCATTTAATTCTGTATTAAAAGCAAATCCAATTATTATGGTTGTAAGCATTATAGCAGGATTGGTAACAGCACTAATAACTTTATGGAATACAAATGAAGGTTTTAGAAATGCTGTGATTTCCGCTTGGAATGCTATAAAAGGAGCATTTGAAACAGTAATAAATGCAATAGTCGGTTTCTTTACAGAAACTATACCGAATGCTTGGAATAGCTTTATTACAGGCATACAAAATTTAGGACAAACTATATGGAATACTTTAGTTAATGCTTGGAACTCTATTGTTGCATTCTTTACAGAAACAATTCCTGCTTGGATACAAAGTATAATTACTTGGTTTCAACAGTTACCTTATAATATTGGTTTATTAATAGGACAAATTTTAGGACATATAATACAATTTGGAGTTAATGCTTGGAATTGGGTTACAACAGAATTACCTAAAATAATTTTAGGCATAGTACAGTGGTTTATGGAACTTCCAGGTAAAATATGGAATTGGCTATTAGAGACTGTAGTAAAAATTAATCAATGGGGAGTCGAAATGTGGAACAAAGCGACAACAGCAGTTTCAAATATGATTAATGCTGTTGTTAATTGGTTTCAACAATTACCAGGAAGAATATGGACATGGTTAGTAAATACAGTAAATAACATAAAACAATGGGGCAGCGATATGATTAATAAAGGAAAACAAGCTGCAAGCGATTTAGTTAATAATATTGTAGATACAATAAAGAATTTACCTAGTCGAATGTTAGAAATAGGAAAAAATATCGTTCAAGGAATCTGGGATGGCATTACTGGAATGGCTTCTTGGATTAAAGATAAAGTATCAGGTTTCTTAAATGGTATAGTTGATGGAGTAAAAGGTGTTTTAGGCATACATTCTCCTTCAAAAGTCTTTAATAAAGAGGTAGGTCGCTTTATGGCAATGGGAATTGGAGAAGGTTTTGAAGATAATTTAGGAAAAGTATATAGACAAATGCAATCTGCAGTAGATTTTGAAACACAAAAATTAAGTGCTAATTTAAGTACAACAGCAACTAATAACAAATTATTTACAGCAAATATTTTAATGAAACCTAGCGATATTTATTTAAATAGTACAAAGGTAGGTAGAGTAGTAACACCTGATGTAACTAAAACTTTAAGAGGGGCAGGTGCTTATTAGAATGATAGCTAGATGGAATAATAAAGATTATAGAATAATTGATAGTATAGAAATTAATAAGTCTAGTAGAGAGGTAACATATACCGATTTAAAGCTAGACTTTTCTAAATGCACAATGAGCGATTTGCCTTATGCACAACAGGAAGTACAAATTATAGATAAAAATGGTAATCTAAAATTTACAGGTTTCGTTTCCAATTATGAATTACCGGAACTAAAAAAGATAGTAACACCAGAAAAGGAACTGACTTTGAGTTTATATACTCCACGTCAAATGGCTACGAAAAGAACAGTAACAATAATGAGGACTGCTGATATGAGTGATATTATTGCGCAAATATTAGCACCATTATATCAAGATGGATTTACTTTAAAAGCTTTAAATATAGAGAAAAAATCTATAACGGTAAACTTAATAAGCAAAACAGTAGAAGAAGTACTAAATTATTTATCTAACAAATATAGTTTGTATTGGAATATAAATGAATTTAAAGAAATTGAAATTAGTACTATAGATTATATGTTAAATAAAGAGCCAAAGAAATCTATAGATATAACTAATTATAAACAACAGATAAATGGATTTTTAAGTATATCTCCAAGCGTAGAAAATATAGATTATGCCAATATTATAAACGTAAAGAATGCAAGAATTTTCTACGAGAAGTATCAACCTGAGGGACTTAATATAACTTTAAAAAATGGAGATAGGCTAGATTTTGAAAATCCAATTGATATAAGTTTAGGAACAGCGCAAAGGATTGTTGGCACTGTTAAAGATGATCAATCCGCTGTATGTTATAATTTAGAAATTATATATGGTGATCAACAAAGTGCTTATATAATATCTGGATTTAATACTTCTGGAGATATAAAGCCAGGTATAAATATGAAAGATATAGCAACAGATGATACAAGTGGAGCCAAATTTGTACTCACAATGGATAGCACTTTTACGAATTTAGCTACAGGGATGACTTATAAAGGTGATGGCTCTGTTACTATAATGGGAATAACAAGTCAAACATATTTAAGATATGCAAATATGAAGCTAATAAACTGGCACGAAATAGAGGAAAATGAGGGGAGAATAACTCCATCTGGACAGATAGAAAAAATATTAGATGTAGAAGAAGGGTGGTTTACAGTTGAAGAATTAATAGACTATATAAGAAGTACTTTTTTAATTAATAATAGATATACAAATCAAATTACAATAAAATATGATAAAGAAAACGATATAGATATAGGTGACAGAATAGATATAAACCTTCCTGAATATTTTACAAGTGGTACTTTTATTGTAACAGCCAAAAATGAAACAAAAGAAAAGAACAATCCTAGCAATTATTCTGTAGAACTTAGAAATACTAACTTATTAGAAAACTTTATAGATTTATTTAGAAGTAGCTCTGATATAGAAGAACAAGACAGTCAAGTTGAAATAGAATATGTAGTAGAATATGCAGAAGAAGAAACTATAAATGAAATACATGAAGTAAATATGAATGATGATTACAGCAATGCATTAAATATGATTTTAAGAGGTTAAAAATGGAAGTTAAAAATTTAGAAGTAGGTATTAAGATTGGTAATAAACAAAGGAAATTTACAAATTTAATATGCAATAGTTATCTTGATTTATTTGCAGATAGTTTTTTAGATTTTAAAGAAAAAAACTTGCCATATTGTTTTGTGAATTTTAGCAAGGACAATAGTAATATAACAGTTAATTCTACAACAATGCAGTATGACACAATCTTAGAAGCTGAGTTCGCACAAAATATAGAAATATTAACAGAAAATAGTGTAATAAACAAATATTATTATATAAATCCTGTAGCAGAATACCAATATTTAGAAGATTTTACAGGACGTCCAATAAAGGAAATAGGTTTTGGCAATGTGAATCCTGATACAAATAAATATATATTATATGCTTATTTAGATGTAAGTAAATACAACATAATTATACAAGATTCGCAACCTATTATAATTAGCAGAGTAGATAAAATTGCAAGCGATATGAAATTCTGGAGTAACTCAAGTGATATAAAAGGACCATATCATTTGACAGGAAGAGGGATGCTAGAGTTAGTAGGATTTGATTATGATAGAGTTTTACCAAAATTTTATAGCTTGGGTTTTGGAGTATTACCTTATGTATACATACAAGAATTTTTAGCAGAAAACTTAGACGTAAAAAAAACAGGAACAGGGGAGATAACAGTTAACAATACATTTACGAACTTTGCAAAAAATGATTTATATCCAAGACCAGATTTATATCCAAGCCCAACTTTATATCCGCAAGAGTCTACAGCCAATTTATTAATTTATAAATTTAAAATGTATAAAGAAGTATATGTAGACCCAGAGAGACCACCAGACTTGGTTGATACCGGTCTTTATTATATTCAATACAAAGAATTAACTAATTTTGGATTTATAAATAATTTAAAAATAAAATATGAAAGAGGTTAAAAAATGGTGAAACTTGAAAGAATAAATTTTAAAAATTTTAAATTACCTGCACTTTCAGAAGAAATTTTAAACGCATTGCAAGATAATATAGAAAAAGCAATAAATGAAGCAATGGAATATAAATTGATGACAGTTAATTTAGGCAATACCGATACAGTATCACTCCCAGAAGATGCAGAAGAAATTCAGATTGTTTTTCAATACGTAAATGATAATGCAAACTTTGCAACTATAATTGTTCCTAAAAATAGTGGAAATGGATATTATAATATGGCAGCGTATTATTGGCAAGCTACAGATCATAACTATCAGGTTTGTGCTAATGTAAATTGGGATACTAAAACAATAATGAATTGTTCATCAGATGCATATATTAAAAAAATTTATTATAAATAGGAGCAATAGAAATGGAAAATGTAAAAATCCTACAACCCTTGAGGCTGTATATATATATATATATATTAATAATTTTATAAACAGAAAAGAGGTGGTTTTATATGCGTAAAATCACCTTTAAAAATTATGGGGACCCAGGCATTTCTGCTGAAATTTTAGAGGCATTGCAAAACAATATAGAAGAAGCAATAGAAGAATCAGTAGAAAAAAATAGTTGGACGGAAATTGCAAATGTAAATTTATCTGAAGGAAATAGTACTACTTATACACAATTAATACAAGCAAAAGAAGTAATGATTCTACATGAAAAGTTAAATATTTATTTAGTAACGATAATACCACGTCAGTTAAGTGGGTTATGGGTAAAAAACCAAAATATGGATATTGAAGCTTCTATGTTTGTTGATTTTTCAAGCGGTAAAGTGTCTAATGGCTCTACTGCAGATACAACAACATGGATAAAAAGTATTTTATATAGATAGAAGGGAGGAAATATGCTAACAAAAATAAATTATAATAACAAAACCTTTTTTCAAGATGCGGAAGAGATACCTAAAGAGAACAAAGTAACAGCAGACGATATGAATGAAATTAAACGTGCTGTAAATAATAATGCAGATGAGTTAAACACAGCAAATGTAAATGTAGATAACTTAAAAAAGAAAATGAATGTAATTGTTCAGCCCGCTCTTAATTATAAAGATAATGTTGCCATAGTCAGTGATTTGCAAAACATAAAAGATGCTAAAAATGGCGATATATATACAGTAACAGATGAAGGCAAAAATTATATTTGGAATGGAAATGAATGGATAGAGTATTCTAAATCTACAGATGGAGTGTATGTAAGAACAGATGAATATAACTTGTATGCTAAAGTAGGATGTAGCAGCACAGAACCTAAAAATGAAGAAAAAATTTGGTTTAGACATGGGAAAAACCTGTTTGACGAGGACTGGATACAAGGACAGATAGATGATAGCACAGGAGAAGACCTTACAAGTACAAGATGTTTAAAGAGTGATTTTATTGAAGTAAATGGAAATACAGATTATACATTTTCTATAACACATAAAAAAGATGTAACAGCTTTTTTTAGAGCATACGAATACAATGAAAATAGAGAATTTATAAAATGTACAAGTTTTCCAAATATAAATGGAAATCAGAGAGCGGAAGATACATTGAAGACAGACACATCAACAAAATACATAAGATTTAAAATAGGTTCAACAGATTGGAATGATAACATTTTAGAAAATGTTGAACAAGCCATGATAGAACAAAATACTGTAGCAACAGAATATGAAAAATATGTAGAAGATGGTATTTTTATAAAAGACATCCAAGATTATAGGCCTTTTAGTGGTAAGAATTTTGAAGAACAAAACTTAATAAAAGAAGTTACCGCCTTAAAAGGAAGTATAAATTTAAACAGAAGCAGATTTATAAAAATGGGTAATATAGTAATGCTATCTATATATTTAAACATAAATGAAAGTGAAACAATAGGGGCAAATGAAGATATATTACAAATTCCAAATAAATATGTTAAAAATGTTGGTGATTTTATTGCAGATGTATGTTCAATAATAACAAATAAAAGTCCTAATGTAAATACGGGCAGAATATTGATACAAAATGATGGAACAATTACTGTACAACACAGTCTTGATAACACCGGAATAAATGCAATTAATTTTACAATTACATACATTATATAAAAAGGGGAAAGCGAGGATTAATATGGAATTAATACGAGGAGATACTTTAAAATTAAAATTTTTAAGAAAGAATAAAAAGGGTGAAATTATAACAACTAAGCCAGACAAGTTATATTTTACAGTTAAGACCAACTATTATTCAAAAAATTATTTGTTCCAAAAAGTTTTAGGCAAAGATATTATATATTCTGAACAAGACAACTATTATAGATTTACGATAAATCCAGACGACACAAATAATTTGAGTTATGGTTTTTACGTATATGACATAGAGGTAGTAACGGGCTCTATAGTAAAAACAATAGCAAAAGGTAATTTAGATATAAAGGAAGAAGTGACTTTTGTGGAAAACGAGGTGTAGGCTATGGAAGAAGAAATAGTAACATTAGAAGAGGATAACGAGGAAGAGGTAACTACATTAGAAGAAGATATTAGTGGCGGAACGGGAACAAATAATTATAATGATTTAATGAACAAACCACAAATTAATAATGTGGTACTTACAGATAATAAAACTAGCAAGGACTTAGGTTTACAAGATGAAATGGAAGCATTAACTAACATGGACATAGAAGAAATTTTAAATAATTTTGTTTAGGAGGAAATAGAGATGGCAAATAAAAAATTTTTAGATAATAATGGACTTTTGTATTTTTGGCAAAAGATAGTAAGTGCTTTTGTAAAGAAAGACGGAAGTAAAGTACTAAGTGATAATAACTATAGTACAGAGGAAAAAAATAAATTAGCGGGACTAGAAAATTATACATTACCTAAAGCAACGACTACAACACTTGGAGGTATTAAGGCTGGAGCAGGTGTAGAAGTTACAGAAGATGGAACATTAAATGCCACAGGCGGAGGAACAGCAGATTCTGTAGATTGGTCTAACGTACAAAATAAACCAACCAAACTATCTGAGTTCCAAAATGATAGTGGGTTTCAAACTGCGAGTGATGTACAAAGTGCAATAAATAGTGCAGTAAGTTCTGCTTATAAATATAAAGGAAGTGTAGCTAATCAAGAAGCTTTACCACAAAGTCCAGAAATAGGAGATGTTTACAACTTAGAAGATACAGGAGCTAATGTAGCTTGGGATGGAACTAAATGGGACAACCTTGGTATGACAATAGATTTAACTGGATATGTACAAGAGAGTGATTTGGTAGTAATTACAAATCAAGAAATAGATACGATTGTAGCTCAATAGGAGGTACGAAAATGAAAAAATACTTAGATTATAATGGTTTGCAATATTTTTGGAATAAACTTAAAGGTAATTCTATAAATTCAAATTCTATTTCTTTATTTAATGGATTTAGTGGATTGATTGGAACAGTAGAATTAAATGATGACAATGTTGTAGTAGACGAAATATCATTTAATTCTATTTTTGTAAGTATAACAGGAAATGATAGTACAGGAAATGGAACAAAGAACAATCCATTTAAGACAATAAATAAAGCTTTAGAAAATGTACAGTCTGGACAAACTATCTGGGTTAGAGCAGGTACGTATACAGAAAACATTGTTTTTAATAAAAGTGGAGAAAAAGATAAATATATAACTATTCGAAACTATCCAAATGAAATAGCAAAAATAGATTTAACAGGGAAAACTGTAGAATCAATAATAAATTTTAATATGCAAAGCTATATTCGAGTAATTGGATTGGAACTATGTAATTTATTAGAAAACAGAACTGCTGTATATGGAGTTTTATTCCTAGGGGGAGAAAAAAATTGTATTGTAGCAAATTGTAATATACACAATATAGAAGCAAAATCAACTTCAAATGGAAATGCGCATGGAATAAAATTATCTGGATTAGAAGCAGAAGCAACAGAGAATATTTTAATACAAAACAATCATATACATGATTGTATTTGTGGAACATCTGAAGCTCTTACAGTAATTGCAAATTCTAAAAATGTAGATATCATAGGAAATAAGGTACATGATAATGGCAATATAGGAATTGATGTCATTGGAAACTTTCAAGAGAACTCTGATCCTTCTCTAGATTTTGCTAGAAATGTATATGTGGCTGAAAATGAAGTATATAACTGTCATTCAAACAATGCGGATTGCGCAGGTCTATATGTAGATGGTGCAAGCAATGTTATTTTTGCTAGAAATAAAAGTTACAACAACCAAATAGGATTAGAAATAGGAGCAGAAGAAGTAGCAAGCAATGATGAATATTCTCCTCATAACAATTTAGCTATTAATAATCTTATATATAATAATACAGTTAGAGCAGTTGGATTAGGGGGATATTCTTCTGATGCGGGAAAAACATATAATACATTTTTATGGAATAATACAATAATACATCCTGCAACAGCAGCAGATGTTGCAATGTCAATAAATGTTGGAAAAGGATTTTCAATTGTTAATAATATAATTATAGATTTAGGAACATGGAATTTCTTTTTCAATAGCGATGTTGGTAGCGATTATTGTAAAAATTATATATTTTATAATAATCTTTTGCACCACTTGAATGGAGAAGAAATTGGAAAATATTTTAATATAGCAGGAACTCAATATAATACACAAGAATTTCAAGATGCGGATTTTACAGAAAACAATATAATTACAGCGGATTACGGATTAAATGAAGACTATACATTAGCACAAAATTCTCCTGCTATTAACGCAGGTTATTATGTAGATAAGATTTTAGAATTTTTGGATTTAGCTGGAAAATCTAGAGAAAAAGATAATATAGATATAGGTTGTTATAAATATGAAAATTAAAATTTTAAAAATAATATTAAAGATAATAGCATACATGTTGCTATTATTTTTTTGGACTGTCTATAGGAGGAAAAAATGCAAGAAAATCAATTTTTAGAAAGACTTGTAGCAGTAGAAGAAAGAAGTAAGTCAAATACAAAAAGAATAGATGAAGTAGAAGGAAGATTAGATGAAAACGAAAGAATTTTAAATAATGTAGACAAGTCTCTTTCTGTAACAGTAGAACAAATTAAAAATATTGCAGAAGATTTAAAAACAACAAGTATAAACTTTAAAGAAGCAATAATGAGAAGTAATACAGCAAACAGTAAAGAAACTGAAATGTTAAAAGAAAAATATAACGAACTAGAAAGAAAATATGAAAAGTTAGATTCTAAACTTGAACAAGAAACAGTTGGCAAAGATGCTGAACAATTTAGAACATCAAAGAAACAAATAATATCTTGGTTAATTGCTACTGTTCTTGGAATTGTAGCTTTATATTTTGGATTAAATTGATGAAGGGAGGGATAAGCTATGGAAATAACTTATGTGATAATAATAGCAATAATTGCTTACATGTTTGGAGCTATAACAAAGATTTTTGTGAACAGTATACCAAATAAATACATACCAATCCAAAATGTAGTAATTGGTGTAATAAGTGCAATTATATGTTATTTTACAGGAATTGAGCCAGACTTTTTGCAAGCAATAGTATTATGCTTAGTAGCAACAATGGGAGCTGGTGGTGTAGCAGATTTAATTAATATTAAGAACAAGGAGGAATAAAATGGAAGAAGATAATATTTTTGAAGAAACAGTAGATTTTTCTGAAGAATTATATCAAAAAAATATATCAGAGAATAATTTTAACGAAGAATATGAAATGGGGGAAGATAAAGATGCAAATAACTAATGTAACATGTCCAACTTCCAAATATTCTATCAAATGCCCTTACTCTATGACGCCAGAAGGAATTTGCGTACATAATACAGCAAATGATGCAAGTGCTATGGCTGAAATTTCTTATATGATAGGAAATAATAATAAGACATCTTTTCATGCAGCAGTAGACGATGAAAGAGTGGTAACTGGATTGCCATTCAACAGAAATGCATGGCATTGTGGAGATGGCGGAAATGGTAGAGGGAATAGGACTCAAATAGCAATTGAAATATGTTATAGTAAATCTGGCGGAGAACGCTTTGATGAAGCTGAAAACTTAGCAGCTTGTTATATAGCATATTTATTAAAACAATATGGTTGGGGAATAGAGAAAGTTTCTAAACATCAGGATTATAGTAATAAATATTGCCCACATAGAACTTTAGATTTGGGCTGGGAAAGATTTTTAAATAAAATAAGGGAGCAATTAGGATTACAGACACAACCAGTGGAAAACAAAGATTATAGTGGAGGAAGTGATGAACCAGTGAGACAATATGTAAATGGAAGCACAATAGAGAATATATATGCAGATACATCTTTAACAAAGAAGATAGGATATTTGAATCCAAGAGAAACTTGCGATTGCTTTGGAATATTTAATAACAGGCCAATGGTACGTTATAAAGTAGATGGAAGTAATAATTATAAAATTGGATTTGCAAAATGGACAGGCGGAGTAAAATAAAAATAATAAGGTAGACTATTACTAGTCTACCTTAAAATAAGTATATTCAATTATAATTTCTTTGCTTTATATTTTGTATAAAATTGAAATGGACTTAAAACTTCAATATTATAATCCTTTTTTATTTGTTCACTAATTGAACCAATATGATTATCTTGAGTTATTAAATATTTTACATCTCCATCAATGCAACAATCAATAAATTTATTATCACTTTTATCATCGTTACAATAATCAGTGTTAATAATATGATCTATTTCTTCTACTTGCCATAAGCATTTTGAAAGAGTAGCCATCAATGGGAAAATTTTAAATTTTTTATTGTCGTCAATTCTTTCAAAAGCTTCCATAAGAATATCACCAAAAGTAATTAATAATTCATTTTGCATATCTTGATTCATTACAAAAGTGATTTTATTTAAACTTTTTAATCTAAAAATGGCTCTACAAAAATCATTATTTTTGAATAAGCCATCTATAAAAACATTAGTGTCAACTACAACTCGCATTTTATCTAGTACCATTTTTAACTTTCTTCACAATTTTATCAATATCTGTATTTGTCATCTTAGCAGCTGTAATAAGAGAAGAACATGCATCGCATAATTCATCCCAGTCATTGTTACTAGAATTTTCAATTTCATCAATTAAAATTTCTTCAAGAGAAACATTTTCCTTTAATTTTGCCATAACATATCTCCTCCTCTTTGAAAAATTTTTAAAATTTCGTATTACCATACTATCACCTTATAAAATAGTATGAACAAAATTTAATAATATGATACAATATTATTATAGCATAAAATTAACATAAAATCAAATATTGTATAAATTATATATATCATTAATTAATACGTATTGTCAAGCAATTTTTCAAAAAAATTTAAAATATTTTTAAAATCAGCCAAAATACTTAAAAATCAAGGCATATAAGTTATCGATTGAGAAAATAACTGAGCTTAAAATCGATTGTCAAAAGCCAATTTTTGATCAATACTTTATGGTATATTTTTCTATTACCAGA
>ERZ1643246.2551-NODE-2551-length-17028-cov-20.774465_pt1 | contig 17028 bp, 15 predicted proteins | sample MGYA00579265_ERZ1643246 | MGnify/ENA primary metagenome ERZ1643246 (study PRJEB29033, sample SAMEA4952261) | chicken gut metagenome | biome: Broiler Chicken; feature: Gastrointestinal Tract; material: Caecum | place: Ireland | collected 2018 | study: Broiler...
ATCTTAAGTGAAATGTGTGCATAATAAACCGGAAATTTATTATTGCCATTTATAATAATATGCTATCTGCAAAAAATCCTTTACATAATTCCAAAATAGTGATATAATTTTATGTACGATGTTTCTTTACCAGACGCTGCGGTATACCGTGGCACACATCGAATTTTGTTATTGGAGGAATAGAGATGACAGATGGAATTGACCGCCGTGAGCGGGTCGACCTCCTGGATTGGTTTGAGGGTTTAGCCTTGAACCGCGGATATGTGTTCGCAATGCGCGAACTCTACCCGAAACAGCAGGAAAAGCTTATTTCCTGGGGATTTACCGTAACTCCTGTAGGAGCCGTAAAAGAAAACAGTGCTCTTACGCTTTGCGGAGTAAGTGCCCTGGATGCCCCAAAAAGCAGTGCAGCATATCATATGCTGGAAGTTGCTGCCAAGCGGAGCAAACGACTGAGCTATGCTCTGGAACATCCACCCAAAAAAGCCAATCGTTTCAATCGTCCGTATCACGATGGAGATGCCGACGGTGGCGGTTGGTCCAATAACTAAACACAAACCCCGGAGTATTTCCGGGGTTATTTTTATATAGCAAGTTTTATAAATTAAATTATTATAAAGTATAATTGAATTTAATATACTATGCAAGTAGAGATAATTTGAGTTAGAGAATTTTAAAATAATTTCAAAAATTACAATGTAATAATTAATCTTAAATATAAGCTTATATTTAAATTTATTTAAAATAATTTTAGCTTAAATTTTCTAATTCTTTTATCTTGTCACGTACTTCAGCGGCTTTTTCAAATTCCATATCTGCTGCATATTTAAGCATTTCATCAGTAAGTTTATTAATAATATCTTGCATATCTGCATTTTTATCCAACTTATATTCTTCTTGAATATCCTCAACATAGCTTGCCTTAATAGTATCTCTTATTGATTTTTTAATAGTTTGAGGTGTAATATTATGCTCTTTATTGTATTCCATTTGTATCTTTCTTCTACGGTTCGTTTCGCTAATTGCTTTTTCCATAGATTCAGTTAACTCATCCGCATACATTATAACTTTTCCATCTGTATTTCTAGCAGCACGTCCAATAGTTTGTATTAAAGAACGCTCAGAACGTAAAAATCCTTCTTTGTCGGCATCTAAAATGGCAACTAATGAGACTTCTGGAATATCCAAACCTTCTCTTAAAAGATTTATTCCTACTAAAACATCAAATTCACCCAAGCGTAAATCTCTTATAATTTCCATCCTTTCTAATGCTTTAATGTCAGAATGCATATATCTAACTTTTATATCAATTCCTGCTAAATAAGAGGTTAAATCTTCTGCCATTTTTTTAGTTAAAGTAGTTACTAAAACTCTTTCATTTTTTGCTGTTCTTTCTTTAATTTGCTCAATTAAATCATCTATTTGATTTGTAACTGGTTTTACTTCTATTTGTGGGTCTAACAATCCAGTTGGTCTTATAATTTGTTCTACAACATTTTCTTTAGAATGCTCCTTTTCATATTCGGCAGGTGTAGCACTAACAAATACAACTTGATTTATTCTTTCTTCAAATTCTTTAAAAGTTAAAGGTCTATTATCAAAAGCAGAAGGTAGTCTAAAGCCATATTTAACTAAAGATTCTTTTCTAGCCCTGTCTCCGTTATACATAGCCCTTACTTGCGGTATTGTAGCATGTGACTCATCTATTAGTAGTAAAAAATCTTTTGGAAAATAATCAAATAATGTGAAAGGAGGAGAGCCAGGAGCACGACCACTAATATGTCTTGAATAGTTTTCAATGCCTTGACAAAATCCTGTTTCTTTCATCATCTCGATATCAAAATTTGTTCTTTCCTCAATTCTTTGTGCTTCAATTAGTTTATTATTTTCTTTAAAGTATTTTACTCGTTCTTCTTTTTCTTTTTCAATACTGTCTAAAGCTCGTTGCATTTTATCAGAAGTAGTTACATAGTGTGAGTTAGGGAATATTATAACATGTGTCCTATTTGCAGTAACTTTACCTGTTAAGGGATTTATTTCAACTAATTTTTCTATTTCATCTCCCCAGAATTCAACACGAATAGCTGATTCACTCTCATTAGAAGGATATATTTCTACAATGTCACCTTTAGCTCTAAAAGTACCACGCTTAAAGTCAAGCTCGTTTCTTGTATATTGCATATTAACTAGTTTTTTAAGCATTTCGTTTCTTTCAACTTTCATATTTGGTCTTAAAGAAACTGCCATATTTTCATAATCAATAGGGTCACCTAAACCATAGATGCAAGATACAGAAGCTACTATAATAACATCACGTGTTTCAAAAAGTGCAGCAGTAGCAGAGTGACGTAATTTATCTATTTCATCGTTTATAGATGCATCTTTTTCTATATATGTATCTGATTGGGGAATATAAGCTTCTGGTTGGTAATAGTCATAATATGAAACAAAGTACTCTACATTATTTTCTGGAAAAAATTCTTTAAACTCACTGTATAGTTGACCTGCTAAAGTTTTGTTATGAGCTAAAACAAGAGTAGGTTTTTGAACTTTTTGTATAATATTTGCCATAGTAAAAGTTTTTCCAGAACCTGTAACACCAAGCAGAGTTTGAAATTTTTTACCTTCTTTTATTCCATTGCTTAAATATTCGATTGCTTGTGGTTGATCTCCTGTTGGTTTATAATTAGATACTAATTTAAACATAACTTGCCCCCTATAAATAACATATTATTTATACCATATTTTAGTGGAAAATACAACTAACAAGCTCAAATAAGGTGTAATCTATGTGAGAGCCTGCTTTAAAATAGTATTACAACATTATGTTTACTTTTGAATAAAAATATAGTATAATATTTATATGCCCTAGCAACATTATAGACAGAAAGGGGACTAATATTATGTCAAGGGTAAATGTTATAGGTATTTCGGAGGGAGCAATGTATCCTGTACGGGATATTTTGGAAACCTTCAAAGGAAAAAGCATGAGAGACAAAGCAATTTTTGTCTCAAAAGAAGTATATGATCGAATTCTCGAAAATATGCTGAAACCAGAAGGGAGTGGAAAAATCTGCAAGTATGGGGATTTATATATTCCGACTGGATACTCCATTACTCTTGCAAGAGTAAATCACCTTGAAGATGTGTTTTCCATCTACTGGCTAACATACAATAATGAGTATGTTTACAACCAGCAGACGCTACCGGAAAAGTACGAAATCTATTACTTTGCTTTGAAAGGTGAGGACACCAGAAAGAAGGTGGAAGCCCTATCTCAAATGAGACCATAATAATTAGTCTACAGCGAAAGCACTCTAACCATATATTCTAAAATGGTTAGGGTGCTTTATATAATGAAATATTCTTTAAACAAGATTAACAAAAAAATATAATAGAAACACTAAGAAATGATAATATTTAAGCAACAATTGTCTAGACATTTACCTTGAAAAATGATATAATATATCTGTATGAAAAAAAGAAAAAAATGGTAAACTAAAAATAGTTTATTATATAGGAGGTACTTATGGGAATATTTGATATTACAGATAAATATATGGAAGCAAAATCAGCACAAGTTAATGCAGAATTTAGGCCATCAAAAATGCACGAACAACCATTAGTAGTAGAAGTACAAAACAAGGAAAACAGCAATGAAAAATCTTTTATATATAGAGAAACATTATAATTATAAAACAATTTAAGAACGTATGAAAACTAAGTTATTAGATAAAATCTATATACTTAGTTTTTATTAATTCACATTATTATTGATTATTCATTTAATTTTATTGACAACAACGAACTAATGTTTTATAATAGTTGAGCAGAGATTTTTGTACTAAGGGGGCAATTATGCAAAATAGTATAGTAATAAAAGGAGCAAAAGAGCATAACTTAAAAAATATAAATTTAGAAATACCAAGAGACAAACTAGTTGTTATAACAGGACTCTCTGGATCTGGTAAGTCTTCTCTTGCATTTGATACTTTATATGCAGAAGGACAAAGGAGATATGTAGAAAGTTTATCTTCTTATGCAAGACAATTCCTAGGATTAATGGAAAAGCCAGATGTAGAGTCTATAGAAGGACTTTCTCCAGCAATTTCAATAGATCAAAAAACTACATCTAGAAATCCTCGTTCAACTGTTGGAACTGTAACAGAAATATACGATTATATTCGTCTCTTATATGCTAGAATTGGTGTTCCATATTGTCCAAAATGCGGTAAAAAAATAGAAAAGCAGTCAATAGACCAAATTATAGATAACATTATGTCATTAGAAGAAGGTACTAAAATTCAAGTTTTAGCACCTATTGTTCGTGGCAGAAAGGGAGAGTTTGCTAAACTGTTACAAGAATTTCAAAAACAAGGTTTTGTACGTGTTAGAGTAGATGGAGAAATTTACGAATTAACAGATGACATAAATATAGATAGAAAGAAAAAACATAACGTAGAACTTGTAGTAGATAGGTTAGTTATAAAACCAGACATTAGAAGCAGACTTACAGAATCTGTTGAAATTGCACTTAAAAATGCAAATAATTTGGTAAGCATAGATATACCTGGGCAAAAAGAAATATTATTTAGCCAAAATTATGCATGTCCAGATTGTGGAATAAGTTTTGAAGAATTAACACCTAGAATGTTCTCATTTAATAATCCTATTGGTGCATGTCCGGCTTGTACAGGTATAGGCTATTTAATGAAAATGGACGAAGATTTAATAATTCCAGATAAAAATAAAACTTTATATGATGGTGTAAAAGCTTTTGGTGCAAGTACTATGAAAAGAGGAGACACCATGGCAAAAATGTATTTTGAAAGTATTGGTAGACACTATGGTGTAGATATTTCTGTTCCAATTAAGAAATTGCCAAGAGACTTTTTAAATAAAATTTTGTATGGTACAGGAACAGAAGCTATAGATTTTGAGTATACTTCTGCTGCTGGAACTCGAAAATATACAGCACCTTTTGAGGGAGTAATTCCTACTTTGGAAAGAAGATATAATGAAACAAAATCTCAAGGAATGAGAGATTTTTATGAAATGTATATGAGCGAAATGGAATGTCCAGACTGCCATGGTGCAAGATTAAAGCCAGAAGTTTTAGCTGTAAAAGTTGGAGATAAGAACATAAATGAACTAACAGATATGTCAATAGATAAAATAATGAATTACTTAAATTCTCTAACTCTAAATAAAACAGAACAAATGATAGCAGACCAAATTTTAAAAGAGTTAAACAAAAGACTTCAATTTTTAATAGATGTTGGTTTAGATTATTTAACTTTATCTCGAAATGCAGGAAGTTTATCAGGTGGAGAGGCACAACGTATTAGGCTTGCTACTCAAATTGGCTCTGGACTTACAGGTGTATTATATATATTAGACGAACCTAGTATAGGCTTACATCAAAGAGACAACGATAAATTATTAGCTACTTTAAAAAAATTAAGAGATTTAGGAAATAGTGTATTAGTTGTAGAGCATGATGAAGATGCTATGTATGCTGCAGACCAAGTTATAGATATAGGACCAGGAGCAGGAGTACATGGTGGAAATATTATGGCACAAGGTACTGCAGAAGAAATAAAATTAGTACCAGAATCTATTACAGGTCAATATTTAAGTGGTAAAAAGCAAATCCGCGTTCCAGAAAAAAGAAGAAAGTCTAATGGAAGAGCAATTGAAGTAAAAGGTGCGACAGAGCATAATTTAAAGAATATAAATGTTAAATTTCCACTAGGACAATTTATTTGTGTTACGGGTGTCTCAGGTTCTGGAAAAAGTACATTAGTTAATGAGATTCTATATAAAACTATTGCAAGAGAATTAAATGGTTCAAATGAAAAGCCAGGTAAATGTAAAGAAATAAAAGGTATAGAAAATATTGATAAAATAATTAATATAGATCAATCTCCAATAGGAAGAACACCACGTTCAAATCCAGCAACTTATACAGGAGTATTTGACTTTATACGTGATATTTTTGCAGGAACAAACGAAGCTAAAATGCGTGGATATGACAAAGGCAGATTTAGCTTTAATGTAGCAGGTGGTAGATGTGAGGCTTGCAATGGAGATGGTGTATTAAAAATAGAAATGCATTTTTTACCAGACATATATGTACCTTGTGAGGTCTGTAAAGGACAAAGATATAATAGAGAAACTTTAGAGGTAAAATATAAAGATAAAACAATTTCAGATGTTTTAAACATGACAGTAGAAGAAGCATTAGAATTTTTCAAAAATATACCTAGAATAAAAAATAAAATACAAACATTATATGATGTTGGTTTAGGCTATATAAAGTTAGGACAACCTTCTACAACATTATCTGGAGGAGAGGCACAACGTATAAAACTTGCTACAGAGCTTTCTAAAAAAGCAACAGGAAAGACATTATACATATTAGATGAGCCTACAACAGGACTTCATATTGCAGACGTACATAAATTAGTAGATATTTTGCAAAGACTTGTTGACACAGGAAATAGTATAATTGTTATCGAGCACAATTTAGACTTAATAAAAACTGCAGATTACATTATAGACTTAGGACCAGAAGGTGGAGATAAGGGAGGACAAATTATATCTGTAGGAACTCCAGAACAAGTAGCAAGAAATGAATATAGCTACACAGGAAAATTTTTAAAAAAATACTTAGAAAAGTAATATATTAATTATAAGTTTATAAATAAATTTTAAATAATAGTTAAAAAATATTTAAAATTAACTAGCGATAGTAAATACAAAATCTACAATAGAGAGCAATATCAAAAGAACCTTAGAAAAGCTTATATGAGAATTAAAATTACGAAATGAAAGACTGATGTTAATGCAAATAAAAAGATTAGAAGATTTTATAAAAAATATGCCAGAAGACGTAAGAGGTATAATTCCAAAAGCAAGATATTTATATTTGGAGCTTGGAAAACGTAGCTTTTATGACCCAGAATACAAATATTTTATGTTTGGAGAAGCAGAAGAAAATCTGGCATATATACACAAGCCATATAGCAATCCAAATATTATTATTTGTACAACTCTAGCAAAGCAATATAAACAACTATTGGACTTAGCAAAAATTCCAAATACTATAATGGCTGATGGAGGAGAACATTGCTTTAATAATTTTATAGATGAAGATGGATTAGAGCATGAGACAGACTTAACGCAAGACCTAAAAAATATTCAATTTGGCTGTAGTACAAACTATTTTGCCGTAGATACTTTGACTCCAGAAGAATTAAGAAAAATAGATGTAGATTTAGGATATATAAATGATAAAATAGGATATTCAAATGAGCATTGGCATATTATTAGAGATGCAATACAAACAGACAAGCTTTCTCCGAAACAAAGATTAGAATTAATATTTGCAAATTTAAATAGAATAGGAGATCCAAAAAAGCCACGGCATTACCGAATTATTTAGTATGTACCAAAAATTTATACAATATGCAATGCCGGAAAATGATGCCTTATCCATATATTCAATGAAAAGTAATCCATTCGAACAAGAAAAATGTGTTGTTGAATTATTACAAGGAGAGGGAAGAGTAAAGTATATTTTAAATCCTAAAACTAGAAAATTTGAAGAACAAGTAGAAAGAAAAGCTAAAAGGCTTGCTACTGAACTAGAAGATGAAGAAAGATAAATACTTAATTAATATTTGTATAAAAATAACCTTTCTAATACTTATTAAATGTACAGAAAGGTTATTTTTTATGTTAATATTATATTTTCCTATAATTCTACAAAAATATATTTAAGTTTAATATACAAAAACGCAACTAGTTTGAACTAATATTAACTATAAGCAATTGCAAAACTATTTATTGTTATTATTTTTTTCATTTTTATTATTGTTTTGATTTTGGTTATTATTTTTGTTGCTATTATTATTTTTATTGTTTTTCTTATCTGGCATGTTACAGCACCTCCATTTCTTATTTTCAATTATATTTTGTGCAAAAAAATAAAAAATATACAAAACACATAAAAAATGTAGTATAATGTTTTTGTTTAATAAATAAAAGAAATGAGATGAATTTTATGAAAAACAAAGTTATTGGAATTGAAGGATATGTTGGAGCAGGAAAAACATCAATTTGTAGAGAACTACTTAATTTAATTCCCAATAGTATAATATTAGAAGGTGGAAATTTATATAGAGCGATTGTCTATGCGCTAATGACTTCTGGCATAAATTTAGAAGACTTAAAAAAGAATATGCAACATGTTGATATAAAATCTGTAATGGAAAAATTGAAAATTGAAATAAAAATAGAAAACAGAGATACAATAATTTTAATAGATGGAAAAGAAATAGAAGAAGAAAAAATACAGTCTGCAAAATCTTCAATGGCTGTTTCTGAAATAAGCAAAGTAGCAGACAATAAAAACTTTTACGTTTTTGGTAAGAAGATAATAGACCAATTTAAAGAAAAATATAATGTTATAGTATCTGGAAGAGATTTAATGAAAATTTATCCAGAACTTGATTATCACATTTTTGTAACAGCATCTTTAGATGAACGAGTTAAAAGAAAATGCATACAATATAATGGAAAATGTGATGAAGACGAAATTAGAAATAATATTATAGAAAGAGACAAATTGCAAGAAGAAGCAGGATACTACAAAATATATGATAAAACAATAGTAGTAGATGTTACAAATTGTAAAAGTGTAAAAGAGTCAGCAAATGAAGTTTTAAGTAAGATAGGAGTGTTGTAAATGTCATATTTTAATACAAAATTAGATGATTTTGAAAAATTTTTAAACATTAAAAAAGTAGCTATTATAGGCTTAGGTGTAAGCAATTTACCAATGCTTGATTATTTACATAGTTTAAATGCAAAGGTATCAATTTTTGATAAAAAAGACAAAGAAAACTTTGAAATTGATGTACTAAACAAAATAGAAGAATATAATTTTAATTTGTATGCAGGAAAAAATAACTTAGATAATTTAAATGGTTTTGACATAATATTTAGATCTCCAAGTTGTAGACCAGATACACCAGAAATTGTAGCAGAGGTAAAAAGAGGTGCTATATTAACTTCTGAAATAGAAATGGTTTTAAAATTAGCACCATGCAAAATTATTGGAGTAACTGGAAGTGATGGAAAAACAACAACTACAAGCTTAATTTATGCTATTTTAAAAGATGCAGGATATAATTGTTTCTTAGGAGGAAATATAGGTATTCCACTATTTACAGAAATTAAAAATATGACTCCAAATGATATAGTTGTATTAGAAATGAGTAGTTTCCAATTAATGAATATGGAAATTAGCCCTAATATTTCTGTAATAACAAATATTGCTCCAAATCATCTAGACATACATAAATCTTATGAAGAATATATTGACTCTAAAAAGAACATATTTAGGTATCAAGATAAAAATGGAATTTTAGTAACAAATTATGATAATGAAATTACTAAAAAAATTTCAAAAGAAGCCAAAGGCAATGTTATATATTTTAGTAGCAAAACTAAGCTAGACAATGGCGTAATTTATGATGATGGAATGATAAAAATATGTAAAGATGGCATAAGAAGGCATGTTCTAAGGCAAAAAGATATGAAGTTAAGAGGAGTACATAATTGTGAAAATGCATGTGCAGCAATTGCGGCAACCAGCTCTTTAGTAAGTGTGGAAAGTCAAATAAAGACTATTGAAGAATTTTCAGGAGTTGAACATAGACTTGAGCTTGTAAGAAATATTAACGGCATAAATTGGTATAATGACTCAATAGGAACAAGCCCATCTAGAACAATAGCAGGATTAAACTCTTTTGATGAAAAAATAGTTTTAATAGCCGGAGGATATGATAAACATTTAGACTATACTCCAATAGCAAAACCTATTGTAGAAAATGTAAGTAAACTAATATTAATGGGAGCAACTGCTGACAAAATACACGATGCAGTTGTAAAAGAATTGACATTGGAACACAAGAGTATGCCCATTTATCATTGCAATACATTAAAAGAAACTGTAGAATTGGCAAATAAAATTGCAGAAAAAGGAGAGATTGTATTATTTTCTCCAGCAAGTGCAAGCTTTGATTTGTTTAAAAATTTTGCAGAAAGAGGAAATAAGTTCAAAGAATTAGTAAATGAATTATAAGAAATATAAAAAGATTATAAACTAAAAAATACAACAAGTATGTTAATTATACATGTTGTATTTTTAGTTATTTTAAATAAGCTTTTATATATTCAGAGTTCAATAATTTAATATAAAAAACTATTGGTAACGTAAAATACTATAATTTCATATAATATAAAAAATAAAAGGAGGTATATTATATGTATTATAAAAATTACGAAGACTATATGAGAGCAGTTTTAGGATATCCAATAGAAAGGCAAAATACATATTCAAATTATAGTAATAATTATTTACAAGCTAATAATACAAATTTGGTTACTCAATATATGCAAGCAGAAAACAGCTATACGATAGCTAATAATAAAAGATATAATGAAAATGATTTTTTGAATTTTTATCCGGAAATATATAAAATTGTAAACCCAATGGTATGCAAAATCTGCGAAAACAATAATGAACCAATAACAAAAGAATTAATACAAAAAATGACAGATGAAGTATATAATAATTTAGAAGAAACTGAAACTACGACAGTAGTAAATGTTAATGCAAGTTTTAATAATAGTTCCTCTAAGATGGATAGTAAAACAAATAAAATAGAAAATAATATTCAAAATAGAAATGTAAAAAATACTCAAAACATGCAAAATACTAAGCCAAATTCGTTAGCTAGCAAATCTGATACAACATCAAAAACAAAAGATACAGAAAATATAGGAGTAAGAGAAACAAGACAACTAAAACCTAGAAATAACTTATTGAGAGATTTAATTCAAATTTTAATTTTAAAAAAATTATTAGAAGAAAATAAATTACCAACAAGACCGCCAAAGCCTCCTGTAAATCCAATTCCACCTAGACCACCTATTAGACCAAGAGACTATGTAGATTATTACAAATTTTAAAAAAATAATGTATAATTTAAAAAATTTTTTTAAAGATGTGCAAAATTCAAATGCATATCTTTATTTTTTTCGGACAAAATAATTATTGAAAATTTAAAAATTATAATTTAGAGAAAATGTATATTTGCTTAAGCTAAATAAATAATTTTACGCATATCGCTTAGTATATTACAATTTTTAAATTTTAAGAAAGGGTGGGTAAGGCTTGAAAAATAATTACAATTTTTTCAACCAGATTTGTGCCTCTAGAAAGGAATGAGATTAATTATGAAAGTAAAAGATTGTATGTGTAATGAAGTTTGTTGGGTAAAACCTAATAGTACAATAAAAGATTGTGCCAAATTAATGATGGACAATCATATAGGATGTGTCCCAGTATGTGACGACTCAAAAAAGGTAGTAGGTGTTGTAACAGATAGAGATATAATATTAAGAACAGTAGCATGTGATAAAGATGTAAAAACAACTCCAGTTAGTGATATTATGTCATGTAATGTATGCTGTTGTACACCAGACACAGATGTAGCAGATGCAGAAAAACTAATGTCTCAAAACCAAATAAGAAGAATTCCTGTTATAGATAATAACAAAATTATAGGAATTTTAACATTAGGGGATTTAGCCACAAATGAAAACGTAAATACCCAAGGACTTTGTAATACCATTGAAAATATTTGTTGTGACAACACAAAGAATGCAGAATAAATGTGCATTCTAACAAAAATCAATAAATGTAGTAATTTTTTCGTTCGACTGCGGACGCACGGCTACTTTCAATTTTGCTAACGCATAAATTGAAAGACCTTGTCTCACTGCAAAATACTACATTTATTGATTAGTCAAATAGAGCGCTATTTAGCGCTCTTAAATATATTAATAGAAAGCTTTTTATATTACTATAGATACATAATATTATAATCTATGAATATTAATATAGTAGGGAGGTTGTACATATGGTAATTGACATGAATTATTGGGGCAAAGTATTTAAAAATATAATTATAGTTTTGCTTACAATAGTAGGAATATACCTAGCCTTTAAATTAGCTGTATTTTATATGCCATTTTTAATAGCATTTATTTTATCATTAGTAATAGAGCCAATAATAAAATTAATAATGAAAAAAACTAAATTAAAAAGAAAAACAAGTGCTATTATAGTTTTTGTTTTAGCATTTGCCATAATAATAGGGTTAATAGTATGGGGGACAACCACTATAATTACAGAAGCCTCAAAACTATTAGAAAACTTAAACATTTATTTTGATAAAGCCGTAGAATTTGTCGAGAATATTATAAGTAAAATAGATATAACAAAACTAAATATTCCAGAAGATGTTATAAGCACAATACAAACTTCTGCAATGGAATTTGTTGAAGTTATTATAAATTTTGTAAAACAATGGCTAACTTCCATACTTAGTTTTTTAACTTCAATTCCAACAATAGGAATATATACAGCAATAACATTTCTTGCTTTATACTTTATCTGTGTAGATAGAATTTATATGCTAGACCAATTGGAACATCATTTTCCACAGCAATGGGTTAGAACATTAGGAACTCATTTAAGAAAACTTGTAAAAACATTAGGCGGATACTTAAAAGCAGAACTAATACTAGTATTAATTTCTTTTATAATTTCTTTAATAGGACTATATATTTTCAATATTGTTGGCTTAAATGTACCATATCCTTTAATAGCCGCATTATTAATAGGATTTATAGATTTACTCCCTATATTTGGCTCTGGATTTGTAATGCTTCCATGGGCTATAATTTCAGCTTTTACAGGAGATATAACATTAGGAGTTTCTATATTAATTTTATGGGCCATAATGTCAATAGTAAGACAATTTGTAGAACCAAAGATAGTAAGTGGTCAAATTGGAATTCATCCAATATTTACTTTAATAGCAATGTATACCGGATATAAATTTATAGGCATATTAGGTATGGTTATTGGACCTATAGTTTTAATTATTATAAAAAATGTATTTGCAACGTTAATTGATAAAGGTGTATTTAAAACAATTTTCGAGAGGCAAACCTAAAATAAGATTGTGTGAAAGTATTTCATAGAATTATTAATATATAAAAGATGTTCATTTATAAAAGAATATAAGAAAAATAAGTAGTAAATTCGTAGTACTGCGCAGCGACCAAACGTAGCCGAAGGCGAAGTGCGATTCGAGCAACTTTCTTTCTAGCAAAATAAAAATCGCATTTTTATTTTGCTAATAAGTAGTTGCGAGCAGCAAGGTACAAGATTTACTACTTATTTTTCTGTAAGGAAATAGATATAATAGTAATAATATTTTCACACCATCTTATCTTATACTATAATACAGTAGATGTTTGCACAAAAGAGCTATCTGGTGGATACACAATTTCTTCGTTTGGAACGTTAATCCTGTTTATATAAGTAACTTTAATTATAGGCATATCTCCATGATAATCTCCTTTAGTTATTTCTCCTTCTAGTTCAACCCATTCATTGTTAGCATAACTACTTGCATCACTACATTCACATAAAAATCCAACGACTACTGTTTGAAAATCAGAAGAAACTATCATGTCTCTTGCTAACACAAATTGTTTTTCTGAAAAGTCAAATATTCTATAAATATAACCTGAAAATTTAATTCTTTGACCAACATAATCATCAATATTGTTATGTACTGTTTGAAGCACATTTGCGTAATTTTGAGGAGATAGTTCATATACAACATCTTTGTTATATGTATCATTTGTTTTAAAGCGCGATTTGGCAAAAAGGTTATAACATACAATACATGTTACAATTAAAATAATTATAATTAAAATTGCAAGTAAGGCTTTGCCCAATTTATTTCCATTTACTTTAACATTAAAAATAAACATATTTAATCCCTCTTTCTATAGTTAATTATTAAATAATATGAGACAAAATTTCTTTTATTCTTATTAAAACATTTAATGTTTACTAATTTTAGAAATTATTTAAATTATTGTAAAAGACCTAATTACTTATAAAAATTAATATATTCTCTATTGAAAATAGTTTTTAATGCAATCGAAAATATTTTTCTAATTAGGTTTTGGCTTGATATATTATTTTTATAAAAAATAAAAAAGTTAATAAAATTATTTGAACTTAATGTATTGCGATTTTTGACAATAAGTGATATAGTAAGATAGATAATTTTTAATCACATAAAGAAAAAGGAGAGAATGACATGGGATTATTTAAGTCATACAGCGAGAGGGAAGTAAAAAGAGTAAAACCTATCGTTGACAAAATAAATGCATTAGAACCAGAAATGCAAAAATTAACAGACAGTGAGTTAAGAGCAAAAAAAGATGAATTTAAAAAAATGTTAGCAGATGGAAAAACATTAGATGACATTTTACCAGAAGCTTTTGCAGTTGTTAGAGAAGGTGCAAAAAGAGTTTTAGAAATGCGTCATTTTGATGTTCAATTAATAGGTGGTATTATACTTCATCAAGGTAGAATTGCAGAAATGAAAACTGGTGAAGGAAAAACATTAGTTGCAACATTGCCAGCATACTTAAATGCCTTAGAAGGAAAAGGCGTACACATTATAACTGTTAATGATTACCTAGCTAAAAGAGATAGTGAATGGATGGGTAAATTATATAAATTTTTAGGTATGTCAGTTGGTTTAGTAATAGCAGGAATGGAGCCTAAAGAAAAACAAAAAGCATATGCATGTGATATAACATATGGAACGAATAACGAATTTGGATTTGACTACTTAAGAGATAACATGGTTATATATAAAGAACAATTAGTTCAAAGACCATTACATTATGCAATTGTAGACGAAATTGATAGTATTTTAATTGATGAGGCACGTACTCCACTTATTATTTCAGGTAGAGGTACTCAATCATCTAATTTGTACAAAAAAGCAGATAATTTCGTTTCAAAATTGACACCTAAAGTAATAGTAGAAGAAGATGTGAAAGATGAAGCACAAGCAGAAGATAACGAGAAATATGATTACATTGTAGACTTAAAAGCAAAATCTGCTTCATTAACGCAAAAAGGTATTAAAAAGGCCGAGAAAGAATTTGGATTAGAGAATTTCAATGATATTGAAAATTCAGAGTTAGTTCATAATGTTAACCAAGCACTTCGTGCACATGGTATTATGAAAAAAGATATAGACTATATCGTAAAAGATGGACAAGTTTTAATTGTTGATGAATTTACAGGAAGAATTATGTATGGTAGAAGATACAACAACGGTTTACATCAAGCAATTGAAGCTAAAGAACATGTTAAAATAGCAGACGAATCGAAAACACTTGCAACAATTACATTTCAAAATTACTTTAGAATGTATGATAAATTGTCTGGTATGACAGGTACTGCTATGACAGAACAAACAGAGTTCCAAGAAATCTATAAATTAGATGTTATTGAAATACCTACAAATAAGCCAATGATTAGAAAAGACCAAAAAGACATTATATTTAAAAATGAAGATGCTAAGTTTAGAGCAGTAATTAAAGATATAAAAGCAAGTCATGAAAAAGGTCAACCAGTATTAGTTGGTACAATTTCAATTGAGAAATCAGAAAAATTAAGTAAATTATTAGATAAAGAACAAATACCACATGAAGTATTAAATGCTAAATATCATGAAAAAGAAGCAGAAATTGTTTCTCAAGCTGGTAAGTTTGGAGCTGTTACAATAGCAACAAACATGGCAGGTCGTGGTACAGATATTATGCTTGGTGGTAATAGTGAATTCTTAGCCAAAAGACAAATGAGAAAACTAAAATATAGTGCTGAAGAAATTGAGGATGCTTCTGCATACAATGAAACAGACGACGAGAAGGTATTAGAATTAAGAAAAAAATATCAAGAAATTAAAAATAAATTTGACGAAGAAATTTCTAAAGAAAAAGAAAAAGTTGTTGCAGTTGGTGGTCTAAAGATTATTGGTACATCAAGACATGAGTCTAGAAGAATTGACAACCAATTAAGAGGACGTAGTGGACGTCAAGGAGACCCAGGAGAGTCAAGATTTTATTTAAGCCTTGATGATGATTTAATGAAAATATTTGGAGGAGAAGCAATTACTAGGGTATACAATACATTAGGCGCAGACGAAGATTTACCAATTGAATCAAAGATAATTAGTAAGGCTGTTGAAAATGCTCAAAAGAAAGTTGAAAGCAGAAACTTTAGCATAAGAAAGAACGTTTTACAATATGATGACGTTATGAACGTTCAAAGAACTATTATTTACAAGCAAAGACGTGAAGTGCTTGATGGAGAGAATATTAGAAATAATGTATTAAATATGGTTAACTCTGTAATAGATGAAATTGTTGATACATATTGTAGCGATCCACTAAACATCCAAAAAGAAGCTTTAATGCAAGAAGTTGAGACAGATTTAGGAATTACAGAAATAAATGCATTAAAAGAAAAGAAAGTTCATGCAGATAATATTAGAAAAGAATTAAAAGATAAAGCACTAGAAATTTATGAAGGAAAAGAACAACAAATTGGTGAAAAGCAAATGAGAGAATTAGAAAGAGTTGTTGTTCTAAAAATAGTTGATAATAGATGGATGGATCATATTGACAACATGGACGAATTAAAAGATGGTATAGGCTTACGAGCTTATGGTCAAAAAGACCCTGTTGTACAATATAGAACAGAAGGTTCTGAGATGTTTGAACAAATGGTTTATGATATTAAATCAGATGTTGTAAAACTATTAATGAATGCAAGAAAGAGAGAAGGAACAGTTACTAGACAAGAGTCTGTACAGATAACAAATGCTACACTTGCAAATAGTACAATAGAAAATGTAAATAGAGACAACAAAACTAAAAAACAAGCTCCAAGTTTAGGGCATATTCCAGTAGTAAATCAAGGACCAAAAGTTGGAAGAAATGACCCATGTCCATGTGGAAGTGGGAAGAAATACAAAAACTGTTGTGGTAAAAATGCTTAGAACC
>ERZ1643246.2552-NODE-2552-length-17022-cov-7.329817_pt1 | contig 17022 bp, 15 predicted proteins | sample MGYA00579265_ERZ1643246 | MGnify/ENA primary metagenome ERZ1643246 (study PRJEB29033, sample SAMEA4952261) | chicken gut metagenome | biome: Broiler Chicken; feature: Gastrointestinal Tract; material: Caecum | place: Ireland | collected 2018 | study: Broiler...
GCCTTCTGCAGAGCCTGCTCTTCCTCTTCCGCAAGAGCGATGATAGAGTTTCCATCAATGATTTCCTTCACATACGTGTAGCAGCCTTCTCTGCTGTGCACTGCATTGATGATATAACCATCGTTTTTCTCGTTGAGCATCGCCAGAGAAAAACTGAGTTTTCCGCCCATCTCATTGAAGGCGTCGTATTTTACCAGACTGTATTTCTGGAAGTTAAATTTCATCTTACGGAAAATGGCGTCAATATTCCTCTCGTTGGCGGCATTCGCCTCGATCAGTTCATCAATCTGATCCAGACGGAAAATCAGATTCTCCTCCAGAGATTTTCCATCCTTTCCCCTCATAAACTGTTCGTACTTATTTTTCAGTTTTCCCAGACGTGTCATAATTACAATGATCAAAATAAGGAAAATGATCAGGACAGCAAGCATTCCAATGATAATAAAGTCTGAGTCGATTCCAAGTAAATTCTCTATCATAATTCCTCCTATGTATCTTCGAACAAATGTTCTGATTGGTTTTTACTGAACAGAGCGAAACAGATTGATAATTCGATCCAGTTCATCCTGAGAATAATATTCTATCTCAATTTTTCCTTTCTTTTTATCCTTTGCGTTGATGGAAACCTTTGTTCCGAAAATTCCTTTCAACTGTTCCTCCAGATCGGTATAAATGGCCTGAAGTTTCGGATCAAAATCATTTTCTTTATTTTTATCCGCTTTCTTTTCCTTCTGCATCCGCTTCACTTCTTTTTCCACATCGCGGACGCTGAGTTTCTCATCAAAAATTCTCTGAGCAAACTCATACTGTTTATCTTTATCCGTGATACTGAGAATTGCCCTCGCGTGTCCGGTAGTGATCATCTCATCAATAATCATCTGCTGTACTCTCTCATCCAGCTTTAACAGACGCATAGAATTTGTCACTGCTGTTCTGCTCTTGGAAACCCGTTCCGCCACTTCATCCTGTTTGAGATGAAATTCTTCCAGCAGCCGTTTGTACGCAAGCGCTTCCTCGATGGGATTCAGATCCTCTCTCTGTATATTTTCAATCAGAGAAATCTCCACAATCTCCTGATCTGTCAAATTGCGGATAATGACAGGCACTTCCTTCAGTCCCGCCATCTTTGCCGCGCGCCACCTGCGCTCTCCGGCGATAATCTCATAGTATGTTCCCTTGTCCTGCACAAGAAGGGGAGACAATACACCAAACTGTTTGATGGAATCCGACAGTTCCATCAGAGCGTCCTCATCAAAATTTTTTCGCGGCTGTTCTCTGTTTGGCTCCACCTTGTTAATGTTGACCATTACACCGGATTCATCACTCTTGTGATCTGTCTTCTTCGCTGTTCCCTGCTTATTGACAATCAGAGAATCCAGCCCTTTTCCCAATCCATTCTTTTTTACTGCCATAGATCTATATATCCTTTCGATTCATGATTTCTTTTGCCAGATTGCGGTAGCTCTCCGCTCCGGTGGATTTCGGATCATAGAGATTTATGGGAAGTCCATGGGAAGGTGCCTCTGCCAGCCGTACATTTCTCGGAATAATGGTCTGATACACTGTCGTGTTCAGATTCTCCTTTACCGTATCTACTACGTCAGAGGAGAGATTTGTTCTCGCGTCATACATGGTAAACACGACGCCTTCAATCTTCAGATCCGGATTCAGTCTCTCCTGCACCAGATCAATGGTATGAATCAACTGGCTGATTCCCTCCAAAGCGTAATACTCACACTGTATCGGAACCAGAACTGTATCCGCTGTAGTCATGGCATTGACTGTCAGCATATTCAGAGAAGGCGGACAATCAATGATGATAAAATCATAATCGTCCTTGATATAATCTACAGCATTCTTCAATATATATTCCTTCTCATTGATACCGAGAAGTTCAATTTCTGCTCCGGCCAGATTTACGTTGGATGGTATAATCGTGAGATGTTCAATATTTTCTACCTTAATCATACTCTCCTTGATTGTACATTCATCCAACATCAACTCGTATACCGTATTTTCGATTTCATCCTTATCCAGACCAAATCCACTTGTGGTATTTCCCTGAGGATCAATATCAATCACAAGAATTTCTTTTCCTATCTCCGCAAGGCAGGACGCCAGATTGATCGCTGTCGTGGTCTTACCTACCCCTCCCTTTTGATTTGCAATCGCAATAATTCTTCCCATAGTAATATCCTTTCTTTTTCGCTTTGCTTATTATATCACTTTCCTATTTCTATTTCTACCTGTTTTACTTTCTTTTTCCTTTCTGGTAATTTATAGAATATCTTCTTCTTGCTGTCAAACACAAGATATTGGGGATGTTTCACGTGAAACATTTTTCTTATTTTATTTCGGTAATTCCATATCTAGTACACGCATTTTTTCATTTTCCGCCATATATGGAAAAACCAAAAAATTCCATCAATGTTTCACGTGAAACATTGATGGAACCAACTACAAGATATGGATACCAGTTTTTTTATTTCAGCGGATCTTTTGAAGGTGTTCCAGCTTTTCTCGGATAAGTCTTCGGTGTACCTTTTATCTTATCAATTACCACAAGACATCTATCCAACTCCGTACAGGGAACATGAAACTGGTCAATCTCTGTGATTTTTCCGCCAAGAAGAAAAACAGCCTTTTTTCCATTCAGCATTTCCTCCCCGATCTGTCCCGACTTATAGGAAATAAACTTTCCACCCAGGCGAACAAAGGGAAGGCAATACTCTGACAAAGTAGCAATATTTGCCACAGCCCGGGAGACGCAGAGATCAAACTGTTCTCTGAATTCTTTTTTTCTGGCCATCTCCTCCGCCCGGCCATGCAACGCTTCAATATTTTTCAATCCAAGTGTTTCGATTACTTCTCTCAGAAAAAGGACACGCTTGTTGAGTGAGTCCATCAATGTCATATTCAGTTCCGGAAAAAATATTTTCAGAGGAATGCCCGGAAACCCTGCTCCCGTTCCAAGATCCAATATTTTCCAATTGGAATGTAAGGAAACCACACGCACAAGAGAAAGACTGTCCAGGAAATGTTTTTCCACTGCCTCATCAAATTCTGTAATGGAGGTCAGATTCATAACCTTATTTTTCTCGATCATCATCTCATAATAAGTGAGCAGTTGTTCTATCTGTTGATCGGAATGAGAAATTTCGAGTTCATCCAATCCTTTTTTTAATTTGTCTGTATTATACTGATTCATTTCAAATAGATTTCCATTCTGTTGATTTATTTACACTGACTCTCCTGTCTGTACTTTCGCTGTTCCAGGTATACCAGAAGAACAGAGATATCCGCCGGAGACACACCGGAAATTCTGGAAGCCTGTCCGATACTGACAGGACGCAGCGCTTTCAGTTTCTGCCTTGCTTCCAGGCGGAGACTGTTTACCTCATCGTAGTCAATATCATCCGGAATTTTTTTCTTTTCCAGCTTTTTGAAATGTTCTACCTGTTTTTTCTGGCGGACGATATATCCCTCATATTTAATATTGATATTGACCTGTTCTCGCACCTCCGCAGGAAGATCCGGTCTCTCCGAATCAATCGGCGCCAGGCAATCATAATTTAATTCCGGTCTTCGAATCAAATCTGCAAGGGATACACCGGTATGAAGGGGAATACTGTCAAACTGTTGCAGCAAATTCTGTACTTTTTCATTTGCACCGATTCTCGTACGCTTTACCCTCTCGATCTCTTCTTCGATCAGCCTCTCTTTCTCACATACCCAGTCGTACCTTTCCTTGGAAATCAGTCCCACCCGGTATCCAATCTTTGTGAGACGCAGATCCGCATTATCCTGCCGCAAAAGCAGACGATATTCCGCCCGGGAAGTCATCATGCGGTAGGGTTCATGATTTTCCTTTGTGACAAGATCATCAATCAGAACTCCGATATAAGATTCACTCCGATCCAGAATGATCTGTTCCTTTCCGAGGAGTTCCATAGCCGCATTGATCCCGGCAATCAACCCCTGCGCCGCAGCTTCCTCATATCCGCTGCTCCCGTTAAACTGTCCTCCACTGAACAGTCCGTGAATCTTTTTAAATTCCAGAGTAGCATAGAGCTGATTGGCATTGATACAATCATACTCAATCGCGTAAGCATTGCGGACAATCTTCGCGTGCTCCAATCCGGGTACCGTATGATACATGGCATACTGTACATCTTCCGGGAGAGAGGAAGACATTCCTCCGATATACATCTCCGTCGTGTGCAATCCCTCCGGCTCCACAAAAAGCTGATGGCGCTTTTTGTCCGCAAACCGCACAACCTTATCCTCTATGGAAGGACAGTATCTCGGACCGGTTCCCTCAATCACGCCGGAATACATGGGAGATCGATCGAGATTTTCCCGGATAATCCGATGGGTCTCCTCATTGGTGTAAGTGAGATAACAGGATACCTGATCGATCTGAACGTCGTCCGGATTTGTGGTAAAGGAGAAAGGCACCACTCTCTCATCGCCAAACTGCTCTTCCATTTTACTGAAATCGATGGAGTTTCGGTCAATGCGCGCCGGTGTCCCGGTCTTAAAACGATAAATTTCGATACCATGTTCTCTGAGAGAATCTGTCAGATGATTGGCGGCCTTCAGCCCGTTCGGACCGGTATACTCAATCACATCCCCATAGAGACAGCGGGCTTTCAGATAAGTTCCGGTGCAGATCACACAGGCCCTGCAATGGTAAACAGCCCCGGAGAGTGTCTTTACCCCGCATATAGAATCATTTTCTGTCAGTATATCCGTCACTTCCGCCTGACGAAGAGTCAAATGTTCTGTATTCTGAAGCGTGCTGCGCATCTCCATACTGTAGGCAGCCTTGTCCGCCTGTGCCCGGAGAGAATGCACTGCCGGTCCTTTTGACTTGTTCAGCATCTTCGACTGAATAAATGTCTTATCGATATTGATGCCCATCTGTCCTCCGAGGGCATCCACCTCCCTGACCAGATGTCCTTTGGAGCTTCCGCCGATATTGGGATTGCAGGGCATCATAGCCACACTGTCCATGCTGATGGTAAAAAGAATCGTCTCCAATCCCAGTCTCGCACAGGCCAGTGCCGCCTCGCATCCCGCATGACCGGCCCCGATCACGCACACGTCATATGTTTCCTCAACCACTGATGACATAGGTATCTCCTCTATTTTCCCATACAAAACTTACTAAAAATTTCGTTTACTAAATCATCCTCCAGGGATTCCCCTATGATGTAACCTAACTGCTCATAGGCCTCCATCAGATCGATAGAAAAGAAATCCTCGGGCATATGATCCATAATACTTTCCCTGGTATGCTGCAGACTCTCCAGTGCCATCTGAAGAGCATGCTTCTGTCTCGCGTTGGTTATGAATATTTCCTGATTCATATCCAGACTACCCGAAAAGAACATATCCTTTATGCGCTCTTCCAGATTCTCCAATCCCGTCTGGTCCTTCGCGGAAAAAGAGATGACTTCGGCGTCCAGATGATCTTTGATATCCTTCTCCGTAACCTGCGTCTTAAGATCCGATTTGTTGAGAAGCGCAATGGTCTTATGTCCGCTGCATTTTTCCATAATGTGAAGATCATTTTTATCCAACGCCGCTGCGCCGTCCACCACATACAGGATAAGGTCCGCGTCCTCGATAGATTCCATGGCTTTCTCCACACCGATCTGCTCCACCACATCGTCGGTGTCCCGGATTCCGGCCGTGTCCACTATATTTAAGGTAATCCCGTGAATTCGAATCTGCTCCTCCAGGGTATCTCTTGTAGTCCCGGCAATATCCGTGACAATAGCCCTCTCTTTTCTCGCCAGAACATTCATCAGAGATGATTTTCCGGCATTTGGTTTTCCAACAATCACGGTTCGGACGCCTTCCCGCAGAATCGCGCCCTGATCAGAGGTATCCACCAGATGCTGGATTTTTTCTATAAGACGCTCCACCTTAACGAAAAGATCCTCCTCATATCCGGTGAGATCATAATGTTCCGGATCGTCCAGGGCAGATTCAATATAAGCAATCTCGTAGAGAATTTTTTCCCGCATCTCTTTGATCTGATCAGAGAGCATACCGTTCAGTTGATGCATGGAATTTTTTAAAGCATAGTCGCTGCTGGAAGAGATCACATCCATGACCGACTCCGCCTGAGACAGATCGATTCTTCCGTTCAAAAAAGCCCGCTTGGTAAATTCTCCAGGTTCCGCCGGCCTGGCCCCGGATCGAAGAACCGCCTCGAGGATCTTTTCCATGACAAATATCCCTCCATGGCAGTCGATCTCCACCGTATCCTCTCTCGTATAGGTTCTCGGCGCCCGCAGCACCAGAACCATGACCTCATCGATCACATCATCTTCCCATACAATATGACCATAATGTACCGTATGAGATTCCACCTCAGACAGTCTCTGTTTTCCTCTGTAAACGCGATCACAGATATCTACGGCATCCGGTCCGCTGACTCTGATAATTCCGATGCCGGCACTGGTCATTGCCGTCGCTATCGCCGCGATGGTATCCTTCTGAAACATCCGACCTCTCCTGCTAATCTATTTCAATTTGTAAAATACGCCAGAGGAATACACAATGTATTCCGCCTGGCGTATAAAATAATCTACCCTACTTCTTCAGTGTCACAACCACATGGCGATAAGGTTCCTCCCCCTCGCTGTGGGTGGTCACATACTTGTCATTCTGAAGAGCGTAGTGAATAATCCTTCTCTCATAGGGGTTCATTGCCTCGAGAGATACCGGCTTTTTCGAACGCTTTACCTTATAGGCAACATTCCTTGCCAGATTTTCCAGTGTCTCTTTTCTTCTCCGGCGGTAATCCTCCGTATCGATCTTGATCTTTGTGTATGTATCTGTCTTTCTGTTTACCGCAAGGTTTGTGAGATACTGAAGGGCATCCAGGGTCTGTCCTCTCTTGCCGATCAGCACGCCCATCTCCGGCCCCTTCAGTTCAATATTCATGACACCTTCCAGCTCGTCCATCTGACAGATAATCTCAACCTCAAGATTCATCTTGTCAAATACTTCCGTAAGAAAAGCTTTTGCCAGATCTTCCGGAGAATTTTTCTTTGCCACACGAATCACAGCATCCTTCGCGGCAAATCCCAGAAATCCGCTGCTTCCCTTTTCCACAACCTCATACTCAATCTGATCGCTGGTTGTTCCCAGTGCGACCAGGGCGTTCGTCAGCGCGTCGTCTACTGTCTTACCGGAAAATTCTACATATTCCATATCCATACCCCCAATCACTTGTTATTGCGTTCGTTGAAATCTTTTACAAGATTTGCCTTGGAAGCGAGGCTTCCGGATTTTGCGTGGGCACGGGCTTCCTCCGCTTTATTTAAGGCGTCTGTCTTCTCTTGGGAGATGCTGGCCTTGGAAGCCATGCTGTTGCTTCTGGTATTCATCTTGGCGGCCTCATAAATCTGCTCCTGACGAATGCCTCTCTTCTCCTGTTTCTTCTTTGCCTTTTCCTTGTTCTTCTCGATGATCTGTTCCAGATCGATATGTTCAAAATGCTTGTTCAATCCGATCTGCTGCACGATACGAACAACAGCGGACATGATCCAGTAGAATCCCAGACCAACCGGAACCGTGAAACACATGATGAAGGATACGATAGGCATGAACTTGTTCATCGTGTTCATCTGACGCATCATCTGATCCTGCTGATCATTGCTCTTTGCGCTGTTCTTTCCATTTCCGTTGAAGGACATTACCAGCTTCATGCTGATTACCTGGGTCAGGTAAGATCCAACCGGAATCAGTATCGCGCAGATAATGATAATCCATGCTCCGGCATCAAAAGCGCTTTTCATCAGATTCCAAGGGGTATCGGAAATGTTCAAAACCCCCAGATAATTGACCTGTCTCAGATTCTCCGCCGTGGAAGCGATGGAATCGCTGAGATTCGGGAAATAGTCGGACAGGGAATTCCATCCGGATTCACTCAGCTTATAGAGTACATCCACCACATAATTCTTCATGGTATCCACTCCCGTGGAGGAGGGATCGATAGTATCGAAGGTGTAGCCAAGAATATTCAGATTCAGATTCTGATCTTCCACGACATTCTGAATGCTTGTCCAATATCCGTCCGTCGCAACGATGCCATCCACCAGTCCGGTAAAGATATCTCTTACGCTGGTAATATACGCCGGCACATTGTAGAATACACGGTACAGCGCAAACAGAATCGGCATCTGAATGATCAGCTGAATACAGCTTCCCATAGGAGATACGCCGTACTTGTCGTAGATTCTCTGGGTCTCCTCGTTCATGGCCATCTGAGCAGCCTGATCTGTCTTTCCCTTATACTTGTTTCTCACGGCATTCAGTTCCGGCTGCATTTTTCTCTGCAGCATGGAAAACTTCTGCTGCTTGTAGGTCAAAGGGAAAAGACACGCGTAAACCAGAATGGTAAAGATGACGATGGCAAGACCGATATTCTCAATGTGGCAGACATCCGCCAGAAACAGATAGATCTTGTCCATGATCCATCCCAGCAGTCTCGCAATCGGCCCTAAAAAAGCACCGTCATACGCGGTTAAATATAGTTCTGTCAATGTTAAAAACCTCCTGTATTACGGAACGGGATCGTATCCGCCTTTTGAAAAAGGATTACACCTCAGAATTCTCCACAGAGCCAGCGCTCCCCCTTTGAGCGCCCCGTACTTTTCCACTGCCTGAAGCCCGTACTCGGAACAGGTGGGATAATAGGGACAACAGGTAGTCTTCAGAGGCGATAGATATTTTCTGTAAAACTTGATCAAAAAAATAAGGATCTTTTTCAAAATAATACCATCTTCTTTTCCTGTTTTAAAATGTGATGAAGATTTGCGAGATGCATTACCGACCCTTCCATTTCGTGAAAAGAAATATCCTTGGCGGCAGGTCTCACAACGATTACGATATCCCAGCCAATCTGGAACATCTCTTCCTGTAACCGATAACTTTCTCTAATCAGTCTCGTCAAATGATGTCGAACAACGCTGTTTCCAACTTTTTTGCTGACGGAAATACCAAGACGATTGATGGACCGATGATTTTCACAAATATACATAACCAGGTGTCGGTTTGCCTTTGAGCGCCCCCCCTTGTAAACCCTCACAAAGTCCCGGTTCTTTTTCAATGATTCACTGAACTTCATTATTATAATACTTCCTCAATCTTCTCTGATCCGCCTTCCGAAAAATAATTCCATAAAGAAGAAAAGACCACAAAGTCTGTGGCCTAAGCTGATAATTTCTTTCTACCTTTTGCTCTTCTGGCAGCCAAAACTTTTCTTCCGCCTGCAGTACGCATTCTTGCACGAAATCCGTGTACCTTTGATCTCTGTCTCTTTTTCGGTTGATAAGTCATCTTCATCGATATCCACCTCCTTTACGCGTGAAAAAACATCAGTACAATTATAGCAAAAAAACTTGCAAAGTCAAGGAAAACCTTACATTTTGCTGACTTTTTGTTACTATTCACAGCTGATTCAGAATTGATAGCAAATGTATCGTGCACGCACATGAGCATTTGCTATCAATTCTGAATCAAAACTGTAAATAGCAATAACTTATCTACATATTGTGGATAACTTTGTGGATAACTTGAAAAATACGTTCATAACTGTCTGTTGCTTATTTTTCCGATTTAGTTTAATATAGAAGATAGAGTTTTTTCGATTTTTTTAAGGCGGGAGTCAGAATTATGGACACATTGACAGATAAATGGGACAAAATACTTTTATCGGTAAAGGAAGAATACGAGATTGCGGATATCTCTTTTAAAACCTGGCTGAAGCCTCTGGAGGTTTTCTCCGTGGAGGACAACGTACTCTATCTCCTGTTTCCCTCAGAGGAATCCGATCAGATCAGCCTCAATTACATATCAAAAAAATACTCTCTCCCACTGAAGGTTACCATCACAGAATTTACCGGCAAGGAATACGAGCTGAAGTTTATCCTTCCCAAGGAGGCCAGCACCCTCAAGCCGGAGAAGACCAGAACCATGCAGCCTCTGTCGGAGAATCGCGCCAAGTCCAACCTCAATATGAAGTATACCTTCGACACCTTCGTGGTCGGCAACAGCAATAAGTTTGCCCACACGGCGGCCCTTGCGGTGGCGGAATCCCCGGGAGAATCCTACAATCCCCTCTATATTTACGGGGGACCGGGACTGGGCAAGACTCACCTGATGCACTCCATCGGTAACTTCATATTAAATGAACATCCGGACATGAAGGTCCTCTACGTCACATCGGAGGAATTTACCAACGAGGTCATCGAATCCATCCGAAATACCAGCAACACTTCCTCCATGTCAAAGTTTCGGGAGAAGTACCGCACAGTGGATGTGCTGATGATTGATGATATACAGTTTATAATAGGAAAGGAAAGCACCCAGGAGGAATTTTTCCACACCTTCAACGCGCTCCACTCCGCCGGCAAACAGATCGTCCTTACCTCGGACAAGCCGCCGAAGGATATGGAGATTCTGGAAGCCCGCATCCGTTCCCGTTTCGAGTGGGGATTGATGGCGGATATCGGTTATCCCGATTATGAGACACGAATGGCCATCCTGCGGCGCAAAGTGGAATTTGAAAAGATCAATCTCAGCGATGAGATTTTAAATTACATAGCCGAAAACATCAAATCCAATATCCGTGAAATCGAGGGGGCCCTCAACAAGCTGATCGCCTACTCCAACCTGGAAAAAACAGAGATTACCATGGAGATTGCGGAAAAGGAGCTCCAGAATATCATCGCCCCGGACAAGCCAAAGGAGATTACTCCCCAGCTGATCATCGAAGTGGTGGCGGAACACTATCAGATTTCCATCGATCAGATGGTGTCAAAAGCCAGGAGCAACTCCATCGCCAAACCGCGGCAGATCGCCATGTATCTCTGCAAGAATATGACGGATACCGGACTTCAGGCCATTGGAGCTTTGCTGGGAGGACGAGACCATTCCACCATTATCCACGGAGCCAACAAGATTGAGGATGAATGTAAGACGGACAAGGAACTGCGGATGCAGATCGAAGCCATCAAGAAAAAAATCAACCCCAATTAACATGTCTTGTGGATAGTTTGTGAATGTTATGTGGATATCCTGTGAAAAGAACTGGATAAGTTAGAAAAAACGGAAAGAGGCTCTCAAAAGACCTTTCGGTTGTACACATTTTATCCATACATTATCTTCGCTTCTTCCACAGGATTTTGAGATAAAAAATCAGGACAAGCTCAGGTTTTTCCTGAGGTTGCAGACTTATGAACATATCAACGGGCCTTAATACGAATACTTAGAATTTCTAATAATTATTTTTATGTAAAAGCAGAAAGGAGCCTATCTCAAACATGAAGATTATCTGTTCAAAAGCAAACCTCTTAAAAGGAGTGAACATTGTTTCCAAGGCAGTTCCCACCAGAACGACCATGGCTATCCTGGAATGTATTCTGATCGATGCTTCTGCGGGGGAGATCAAGCTGACTGCCAATGATATGGAAATCGGAATTGAGACGATCATCGACGGAGATATCATAGAAAGAGGCATTATCGCTCTGGATGCCAAGATCTTTTCTGAGATTGTCCGCAAACTTCCGGACAATGATGTGACCATCGAGACAGATGCCACCTTCAAGACGGTCATTACCTGCGAGAAGGCAAAATTCAATATTATAGGAAAATCCGGCGAAGACTTTTCCTATATTCCGGTCATTCCGAGAAACGAGCCGGTCGTCATTTCCCAGTTTACATTGAAGGAAGTAATCCGTCAGACTATTTTTTCTATCGCGGACAATGACAACAACAAGCTGATGACAGGCGAGCTGTTTGAGATCAATGACAACAGGCTGAAGGTCGTATCTCTGGACGGACACCGCATTTCCATCCGCAACATCGAGCTGAAGGAGTCCTACGAGCATAAGAAAGTGGTGGTTCCCGGAAAGACACTGATGGAGATCAGCAAGATCATCCCGGGGTCTGTGGAGGATGACGTTCAGATCTTCATCACGGACAATCACATTATCTTCGAGTTTGAGAGAACCACTGTGGTTTCCCGGCTGATCGAGGGAGAATACTTCCGCATCGATCAGATGCTCTCCACCGATTACGAGACAAAGATTGTGATCAACAAGAGAGAGCTTTTAGACTGTATTGACCGCGCCACCCTTCTGATCAAGGAGGGGGACAAGAAGCCGATCATCATGAATGTGACGGACGGCAACATGGAGTTGAAGATCAACTCCTTTGTGGGTTCCATGAACGAGGATATCGAGATCGACAAGGAGGGCCGGGATATTCTGATCGGGTTCAATCCCAAGTTCTTCATCGATGCCCTTCGCGTGATCGATGAGGAGCGGATTACCCTCTACATGGTAAATCCCAAGGCGCCGTGCTTTATCCGGGACGACAACGAGAGCTTTATCTATCTGATTCTTCCGGTTAACTTCAACGCGGCTGCAAATTAAGACAGAGAGAATGGTTAAAAAATGAGAGAGATTGAGATCAGGGAGGGCGAAGAGTTTATCAAGCTCGGACAGCTCTTAAAGAAAGCGGATATGGTTTCCTCCGGCGCGGACGCGAAGATGGTCATTGAGGAAGGACAGGTTCTGGTCAATGGCGAAGCGGAACTGCGCAGGGGAAGAAAACTTTACGACGGAGATCAGGTTACCTTTTCCGGGGAGACTGTGAAAGTGATCCGATGATTGTAAAGTCCATTGAATTGTTCAATTTCCGCAACTATGAAAATCTCTCTCTCACCTTTGACGGCGGAACGAATATTCTGTACGGGGACAACGCCCAGGGAAAGACCAATATCCTGGAGGCAATCTATATCAGCGGAACTTCCAAGTCCCACAAGGGGAGCAGGGACAGGGAACTGATCCGTTTCGGCCAGCAGGAGGCCCATATCCGGACCGTTGTGGAAAAGGACGAGAGGGAATTTCAGATTGATATTCATCTGAAAAAAAATAAGGCGAAGGGAATCGCCATCAACCGAATACCCATCAAAAAGGCGTCAGATCTGTTTGGCATTCTCCACATCATCTTTTTTTCGCCGGAAGATCTGAACATGATAAAGAACGGCCCCGCGGAGAGGAGAAAATTTCTCGATGTGGAATTATGCCAGTTAGACAAAATTTATCTGTCAGATTTGTCAAATTATAACAAAGCTCTGAACCAGAGAAATCAGCTTCTGAAAGATATCTATTTTCGCCCGGATCTGAAGGATACGCTTCCGGTGTGGGATATGCAGCTTCTGAAATACGGCAAGTCCATTATCCAAAGAAGGAGACAGTTTGTGGAGGAGATTGGCGGGATTGCCGCCGGGATTCATCATAAAATTTCCGGCGGAAGAGAAGAACTTCATCTCCGCTATGAGCCGAATATTGAGGATATCTTTTTTGAGGATGAGCTGATCAGGGCAAAGGAGAAGGATCTGAAAACGGGACAGACTTCTGTCGGGCCCCATCGGGATGATCTGAAGATATCCGTGGGAGATATTGATATGCGCCGTTTTGGTTCCCAGGGACAGCAGAGAACCTGCGCGCTGTCGCTGAAACTCTCGGAGATTCAGCTGGTGGAGCGGACAATCCACGACACGCCGGTGCTTCTTCTGGATGATGTGTTGTCGGAACTGGATAAGAACCGTCAGAATTATCTTCTGGACAATATCAACGATACCCAGACGATGATTACCTGTACGGGGTTGGATGAATTTGTAAAAAATCGTTTTTCACTTCACAGTGTATTTGAAGTGATAGATGGAAAAGTATTTGAAAAATCAAATCTGGAACAGGTTTAAAAAAACCGGATGGAGGAAGATATGAGTCAGGAATATGGAGCGGATCAAATTCAGATTTTGGAAGGGCTGGAGGCAGTGCGAAAACGGCCTGGTATGTATATCGGAAGTACGTCCAGCCGCGGCCTTCACCATCTGGTATACGAGATTGTGGATAACGCGGTGGATGAGGCTTTGGCAGGTTTCTGCACCCACATCGTTGTGACCATCAACGCGGACAATTCCGTCACGGTGGAGGACGACGGGCGTGGAATCCCCACGGGCATCAACCACAAGGCGGGTATCCCCGCGGTGGAAGTGGTATTTACGGTTCTTCACGCGGGAGGAAAATTCGGCGGCGGCGGATACAAGGTATCCGGCGGACTGCACGGCGTGGGCGCGTCGGTGGTCAATGCCCTGTCCAACTGGCTGGAGGTTGAGATCTGCCGTGACGGTAAGGTCTACAAGCAGCGTTACGAGAAGGGCAAGACCATGTACCCGCTGAAGGTAATCGGTACCTGCGATGAGAATAAGACGGGGACAAAGGTAACCTTCCTCCCCGATGACACGATCTTTGAGGAGACTGTATTCGACTACAATACGCTGAAGGTTCGCCTCAGGGAGACAGCCTTCCTGACCAAGAATCTGAGGATCAGTCTCAGGGATCTGCGGGAGGATCCTCCGGTAGAGAAATCCTTCCACTATGAGGGAGGTATCAAGGAGTTTGTTACCTACCTGAACAGAGGAAATGAAGCGCTCTATCCCCAGGTCATCTACTGTGAGGGAGAGAAGGATGGCGTCTATGTGGAAGTTGCCATGCAGCATAACGATTCCTACAACGACGCTTCTTACAGTTTTGTGAATAACATCATCACGCCGGAGGGGGGAACCCATCTTTCCGGATTCCGCAGCGCCCTGACCAAAACGTTCAACAGTTATGCCAGGGAAAATAAGATTCTCAAGGATTCGGACGCGGCCTTTACCGGAGAGGATATCCGTGAGGGGCTGACGGCCATCATCAGTGTAAAGATAGAGGAGCCCCAGTTCGAGGGGCAGACAAAGCAGAAACTGGGAAACAGCGAGGCGAGAGGAGCGGTGGATGCCATCGTCAGCGAACAGCTGACCTATTTTCTGGAGCAGAATCCTTCTGTGGCGAAGGCCATCTGCGAGAAGACTCTTCTGGCCCAGCGAGCCAGGGAAGCTGCCAGAAAGGCGAGAGATCTTACCCGAAGAAAGACGGCTCTTGAGGGAACGTCCCTTCCCGGAAAGCTGGCGGACTGTTCCGACAAGGATCCGAAGAACTGCGAGATTTTTATCGTTGAGGGAGATTCCGCAGGCGGCTCCGCCAAGGAGGCGAGAAGCAGGGCAACCCAGGCGATCCTTCCCCTGCGCGGAAAAATTCTGAACGTGGAGAAGGCAAGGGAGGAGAGAATTTACTCCAACGCCGAGATCAAAGCGATGATTACCGCTTTCGGTACCGGTATTCATGAGGACTTTGACATTACCAAGCTCCGCTATCACAAGATCATCATCATGACGGATGCGGATGTGGACGGCGCCCATATCGCCACTCTGATGCTGACTTTCCTCTATCGGTTTATGCCGGAACTGATCCGTCAGGGATATGTATATCTGGCGCAGCCGCCTCTCTACAAGATCGAGAAGAATAAGAAGGTGTGGTATGCCTACAGTGATGAGGAACTGAACCGGATTCTGACAGAGATCGGCCGTGACGGAAACAACAAGATTCAGCGGTACAAAGGTCTGGGAGAGATGGATGCGGAACAGCTCTGGGAGACCACCATGGATCCGGAGAAGCGTGTGCTCAAGCGTGTGCTGATCAACGATGAGAACGCTTCGGAGATCGATGTGACTTTCTCCACGCTGATGGGAGATAAGGTGGAACCGAGAAGGGAATTTATCGAAGAAAACGCCAAGTATGTTCAGAATCTGGACATCTGAGGATGAACAGATTTGTCATCTGACGAGGAGGATAATAGAAAATGGATGATAAGATTTTTGATCAGATCTATGATGTGGATCTGAAAAAGACCATGGAGAGTTCCTATATCGATTACGCCATGAGCGTAATCGCCAGCCGGGCTCTTCCCGATGTGCGGGACGGACTGAAACCGGTGCAGAGGCGTGTGCTCTACTCTATGATCGAGCTGAACAACGGTCCGGACAAACCTCACAGAAAATGTGCCCGTATCGTCGGCGATACCATGGGTAAATATCATCCCCATGGAGACAGTTCTATTTACGGAGCTCTGGTAAATATGGCCCAGCCCTGGTCTACCAGATATCCCCTTGTGGACGGTCACGGAAACTTCGGTTCCATGGACGGCGACGGCGCGGCGGCCATGCGATATACGGAGGCACGCCTCAGCAGGATTTCCATGGCAATGATGGAGGACATCAACAAGGATACTGTGGATTTCATGCCGAACTTTGATGAGACGGAGAAGGAGCCGGTGGTGCTTCCCAGCCGTTTTCCGAATCTGCTGGTCAATGGAACCACAGGTATCGCCGTCGGTATGGCCACCAACATTCCTCCTCACAATCTGCGGGAAGTGATCGGTGCTGTAGTCAAGATGATTGACAATCAGATTGCGGAGGATCGGGATACCACCATGGAGGAAATTCTGGATATCGTCAAGGGACCGGATTTTCCCACAGGTGGAATGATTCTCGGACACTCCGGCATCGATCAGGCTTACCGTACCGGCCGGGGAAAAATCCGTGTCCGGGCGGTGACGGATATCGAGCCCATGGCAAACGGAAAGAACCGGATTATTGTGACGGAACTTCCCTATATGGTAAACAAGGCCCGTCTGATCGAAAAGATCGCGGATCTGGTGAGGGATAAGAAGATTAACGGCATCACAGATCTGAGAGACGAGTCCTCCAGAGAGGGCATGCGGATCTGTATTGAACTGCGGCGGGACGTCAATCCCAATGTGGTTCTCAATGTGCTCTACAAACATACCCAGCTTCAGGATACCTTTGGCGTGATTATGCTGGCTCTGGTAAACAACGAGCCGAAGATTCTGAACCTTCACGATATGCTGCAGTACTATCTGGATCATCAGAAGGATGTTGTTACCAGAAGGACGAAGTTTGAGCTGAACAAGGCGGAGGAGCGGGCTCATATTCTGGAAGGTCTGCTGATTGCCCTGGATCACATCGACGAGGTAATCCAGATTATCCGCAATTCCGAGAATGTAACTGCGGCCAAGACCAGATTGATGGAG
>ERZ1643246.2553-NODE-2553-length-17011-cov-6.792758_pt1 | contig 17011 bp, 13 predicted proteins | sample MGYA00579265_ERZ1643246 | MGnify/ENA primary metagenome ERZ1643246 (study PRJEB29033, sample SAMEA4952261) | chicken gut metagenome | biome: Broiler Chicken; feature: Gastrointestinal Tract; material: Caecum | place: Ireland | collected 2018 | study: Broiler...
ACGTACATTTTTTATTTGTACAGATCACGTTTATCAATAACGCGGACTGCCTTTCCTTCACTTCTTGTGATGCTCTTTGGCTCAACTACCTTCACATCCACCTTGATTCCGAGCATAGATTTCAGTCCTTTGACTACCTTCTTCTCTCTGTCCTCGATGGATACAGTATTGTCGGCGGCCATCTCCGGTGTCAGTTCCACCTGTACCTCACAGGTATCGTTATTACCGATACGGTCAACAACAATCTGATAGTTTGCCTGATAACCCTGATTGAGAAGAACGGACTCAATCTGGGACGGCCATACATTGACACCTTTGATAACCATCATATCATCGCTTCTTCCCATCGGTTTATGCATACGGATATGGGTACGTCCGCAGGAACATGGTTTTCTGGTCAGATAGCAAAGATCACGGGTACGGTATCGGATCAGCGGGAATGCCTTCTTTGTAATACAGGTAAATACCAATTCACCGATCTCTCCCTCCGGCAGGACTTCCCCTGTCTCCGGATTGATGATCTCAGGAATAAAGTGATCTTCCTGGATGTGCATTCCTGCCTGTTCCTCACATTCAAAAGATACACCAGGACCGGAAATCTCTGTGAGACCGTAGATATCATACGCTTTGATTCCAAGCATATCTTCGATATTATGACGCATTTCCTCTGTCCATGGCTCTGCGCCAAAGATACCTGCTTTCAGCTTGATCTTATCGCGAAGTCCTCTCTCGTTGATGGCCTCCGCGAGGTTTGCCGCGTAAGATGGCGTACAGCAGATAATGGTAGATCCCAGGTCTGTCATAAACTGCAGCTGTCTCTCCGTATTACCGGAGGACATCGGCAGCGTCAGACAACCCACCTTATGGGAACCGCCGTTAAGTCCCGGACCACCGGTAAACAGACCATAACCATAGCAGACATGGCAGACATCCTCATTTGTTCCGCCGGCTGCCACAATGGCTCTCGCACAGCACTCATCCCAGATATCAATATCTTCCTGGGTATAGAACGCAACCACGCGACGTCCTGTGGTACCGCTGGTGGACTGAATACGAACACAGTCTTTTAACGGCACACCCAAAAGTCCGTACGGATACTGATCACGAAGGTCATCCTTGGTGATAAACGGCAGCTTGTGCAGATCTTCAATACCATGGATGTCTTCCGGCTTCACCCCGGCTTCATCCATACGGTTACGGTAGAACTCCACATTATCATAGACAAATTTCACCTGTTTTACCAGTCTTTCGCTCTGGAGCGCCTGAATTTGCTCCACAGGCATAGTCTCAATTTCCGGCTGATAATATCTCTTCATTTTTTAACTTCTCCTAATCTGTTTCATTTATTTGCTGTCTCCGGAACTCTTCACTTATAGAATCCCGGAAACTTTTCACTCTCCCCGACCTAATTCAAATGCTTTCAAATTCACATCCACAAACTTTTCCGGAACACATGCGGCAATGGCTTTCTCCCATTTTTCCACAGGAATATCAAAGTATCTGGACAGGCGTCCCATCAGCACGATGTTGACTGCTTTGGAGGAACCTGCTTCATTGGCTAAAGTCAGGCAGTCCATAGCATCCACTTTAATGCCGAGATCTTCCATCTTCTCCACCAGATTCTCCGGATATTCTGCCGCTCCGGTGATAACCGGCATCGGATCCACTTCCTGAGTATTGGTCACGATTCTTCCGTCTTCTTTCAGATAAGGAATGTAACGGGCAGCTTCCAGTTTCTCAAAAGACACGATGAAATCTGCTTCTCCCTTATCAATGATCGGAGAATACACCTTATCTCCGAATCTTACATATGTAACAACGCTTCCGCCCCTCTGGCTCATACCATGAACTTCAGAGACCTTCACGTCATATCCTTCTGTTAATAATAAATGTCCAAGCAGCTTGCTGGCAAGCAGGGAACCCTGTCCGCCTACGCCGACAATCATAATATTCTTTGTCATTTCACACCCTCCTATGACTGTAATGCATCAAATTTACATAACTGCTGACAGACACCGCATCCCACACATAAGGTCTCGTCAATGACAGCCTTTTTGTTCTTAATGCTGATGGCCGGACAGCCCAGACGCATACAGGATTTACAGCCGACACAATTCTTCTCTTCCACTTTAAGCGGCGGATTGTGTTTCACATATTTTAAGAGTGCGCAAGGACGACGGCTGATGATCACAGACGGCTCGTCCGCAGCCAGTTCTTCCTTGATAACTTTATCACAGGCGGCCAGATCATACGGATCTACCACGACAACACGGTTAAAGCCCATGGAACGGCATAAACTTTCCAGATCGATCTTTCCTGCCGGATCTCCCTTGATATTGTAACCGGTAGTCGGATTCTGCTGATGTCCTGTCATACCGGTGATGGAGTTATCCAGAATGATCACGGTGGAATTACTCTGGTTATAAGCGATATTGGCAAGTCCGGTTATACCGGAATGCATGAAGGTGGAATCACCGATGACAGCCACGGTCTTCCCTTCGCTTTCTTTGCCCAGGGCCTTATTAAATCCATGAATGGAGCTTACGGAAGCGCCCATACAGAGTGTCATCTCCATGGCGGAAAGCGGAGCGACAGCGCCCAGAGTATAACATCCGATATCGCCGAGAACGGTACATTTATTCTTGGCGAGACTGTAGAACATGCCTCTGTGCGGACATCCGGCACACATCACCGGAGGTCTTCCCGGCAGAGCCTCTTCCAGATCTTTATGGGCAGGAACCGGCACGCCCAGCTTCTCAGCGATCAGATTCTGGGAGAACTCACCTTCCATCGGAAGCACATCCTTACCAGTTACGGTAAGACCCAGCTGCTTACAATGGTTCTCGATGATCGGGTCCAGCTCTTCGATGATCACAAGCTTCTCCACCTTAGATGCAAAGTCCAAAATCAGCTTCTCCGGAAGCGGATTGACCATACCCAGTTTTAAAATGCAGGCGTTATCTCCAAATACTTCCTTGGCATACTGATAGCTGGTGGAAGAAGTGATCACGCCAATCTTTGTATCTCCCATCTCCACACGGTTAAACTCACAGTTTTCCGCGTAGGCAATAAGCTTTCTGGTACGCTCCTCAACAAACGGATGACGGCGGATGGCATTGCCCGGCATCATAACGTACTTGGCAATGTTCTTCACATAAGGCTTCGGCTCCGGCATTACTCTCTCGCCCGGCTCCACCACGCTCTGGGAATGTGCCACACGGGTACACATCTTAATGATGACCGGTGTGTCAAACTCCTCGGAAAGCTCAAAAGCTTTCTTGGCAAATTCGTACGCCTCACCGGAATCAGACGGCTCCAGCATCGGCACTTTCGATGCAATGGCGTGATGACGGGAATCCTGCTCGTTCTGAGAAGAATGCATACCCGCATCATCGGCCACACAGATGACCATACCTGCGTTTACGCCTGTATAAGAACAGGTATACAGCGGGTCTGCCGCCACATTTAATCCCACGTGCTTCATGCCGCAGAAACTTCTCTTGCCTGCTAAAGATGCACCGAAAGCCACTTCCATGGCTACCTTTTCATTGGGTGCCCACTCACAGTATATCTCGTCATACTTTGCCGCTTCCTCTGTCACCTCGGTACTCGGCGTACCCGGATAACTGGAAACAACGCTGCATCCGGCTTCATACAATCCTCTGGCAAAAGCCTTATTACCCAGCATTAATTCTTTCATACTTATATCCTTTCTGTTACATAAATTTGCAGCGATAAAATCGCTGCATGTGTGTAAAGGGAATCTCTGGAATTATTCTATTCTTCTTCATCCTCATCGTCGGGCAGCCTGTCCAGAACCGCTCCCAGACATCCCGTACCGTAATTCATCATACGATTCACCCGGCTGATCGTCGCTGAGCTGGCATTAGTCTTCTGCATGATCTCCGTGTAGACCTTCTCCTGCTTAAGCATTCTTGCCACCTCAAACCGCTGCTCCATGGAGCGAAGCTCTGTCACTGCACAGATATCCTCGAAAAAGTTACAGCATTCTTCCAGGTCCTTTAACTCTAAAATCGCCTTATACATGCCAATCTTCCGCTCTTTCGGAGCTCTTTTCCCCATAGAAATCCCTTCCTTTTGCATAATGTGTATTTATTGTAACATTTTTTTGTGATTTCGTAAATCATAAATTAAAAGTTTAAAGGGGTGAAGAGGTCAGAAGCCCGGAGAATAGAGGCAAACGTTATCCACCGTTTACAGCCCGAAAAATAGAAATGTATTGGAAATGGAGTACAGTAAGCGGGGTGCAAATGGAAAGAGTGAGCCCGGAAGCTCACTCTGTAGTGGATATAATATACGCACTATATGATGCCGTTCATTATGATATGGCCTGATTCAGTTTTTCACTGTGTTCGGCCACGACCCTTTTTAACAGTTCCACATCCAACGCCACGCTCTCCATCTTGTCAGCAGAATTTTGATAACGCTCGTAGGTGGCGACATAACAGGATTCTATGTTCTGCATGCGAGGCAACATATTATTCTCAAACGTTGCTTCCATTCGTTTTAATCGGTTCTCGATTGGTTTTAATTTTGAATCCATCATATTTGACATGGCTATTAACAGCTCATCATCTGACATTCGCATTTCCTGCCCCCTCTCTTTGCATTTTCTTACCTTCTATTACACGAATTCTTCGTTCTTGCGTATTTCTGTTAAAGATTTTCGCTTGTTCTGTAAATAAAATTCATCTATTGCGCACGCTATATATGGTATCAATTTATATTGTTTATTATAACAAATATTGCAGAATCGTCAATGGTAAAAATTTTTCAATTCATTTTAGCAAAAAATCGAGTATAGATGTAATAATACAATCTCACACTTTTGCTCCTATCTTACACGCCAAATACAGTGATCACCAAAATGAATACTTAAACTTTTTACATTGTTATCGCCCAATATTTTATATGTTATTTTCTCAGTATAAAATGGCATTTTCTCTTTTATTTCCTCTATTCTTCGTTTTATTTCATCACAATCGGGACTTTTTCCATCTCCGTTCAAATTAATTTTATATCCTATGTAGTTTGAATTTGAATTATCTTCTATTATTTCAAAAGGTAATAATGCAATAAAATAATTATAGTAAGCAGGAAGAAACAAACTATCCAAATCATCAGGATTATTTAAGTTTATTATCTTTTCATCTTTCATCTATTCTTTAATCAAGAAAAAATTTATACTATTTGTATCTGAATGATACATTAAAAAAGCACTTTCATATCGACTTTGAGAAATAAGCAAAGCTGATAAAGCCGTACATATATCTACAGAATTCAAAATTGACAATTTTAAAACTTTCTGTATGAGATTTTTAGCAGAATCGTTTCCTAAAGACACTGCCTTCCACCATAATTCGAAAGCTTTATCTAAATCTCTTTTTATTCCACCTTTCCCGGCATAATATTGTATACCAGCATTCAACATCGCAGTATCATTACCTAATTCTACAGCTTCTAAATAGTATTTCTGTGCCTTTTTATAATTTTGCTCAACTCCTATTCCCTTGTCATAATAGTATCCGAGATCGCAAATGGCATTTGAATAACCCTGCTCAACAGCTTTTTTCATATAATAAATTCCTTCTTTAGGATTAATCTTAACGTGGTTCATTCCTTTCATACATGCATTCGCGTAAAAGTATTGTGATTCTGCCACTCCCGCATCGGCAGCTCTTTTGAGCCAATACATTGCTTGATTTATATCGTGTGAAATATTTTCACCGTATTCATATAACCAAGCAGTATTCTGCATCGCTGCAAGCTTTCCCATATTAGCTGATTTTTCCATATAAATCAGAGCTTTCTGATGATTTCTCATTACACCCTGTCCATGAAGATAGCAGTATCCTATATTATAATATCCATCAGGATCACCTACTTTTCCAGCTTTATCAAAATAATAAAATGCTTTTTCACCGGAAGAAGATGACGAAGAACCAAAAATAGAGTGAGCAATATCTACTCACTCTACATTTTTCATAATCTGATACTTAAAATATTTATTAATCTGATACTTAAGATATTTATCTCGGACTATTGTTCATCGCACCATTGCTGATATTCATCCAGTCTTTTTATAAAACCATCGAATTCCGGGACAGTAAAATCCAGTTCTTTATATCTGACCGGATATATTATACCTTTACTGATAAGTTGTGCTCGTATTGTTGAGATAGAAGAAACTTTTTTGTCCATATTTTTCGCTACATCAGATATAGTACAAGGCAGTTCTCCACATTTTATCATGGCAAAAATAAAAATCTTGTCCTTTTCTGAGCAGCGTTCATACCTCACCCTAAAAAAGCCCGTATCCAAAGTATCAAAAAATTCATTGATGTTATCGTCAACGTCTTTTTTATTGATCGGACTATGATCCACATTTTGAAATACAATTTGACACAGCTGCTGAATAAAAAATGGATATCCTTTCGTAATATCCGTTATTGTATCGACAGCCTCATCTGTATAATCTATATTCATTTGCTGTGCGGGAATCTTGATGGCACGCTCTGACTGTTCCCGATTTAATGATCCAACAATTTTGTACATGAACAATCTTTCGGAATATGATTTCTCGTCGGATAACATTTTATATATTTTTGGCAGTCCTGCACCAATAATCATAATCGGATATCCTAACTGGTTTGTACGATGCAATGCGGCAATCAAAGAACCTAGTTCTTTTTGTTTCATATACTGCATTTCATCGATAAAAAAGCACAATGGCGTTTTTGCTTTGTATGCTGTCTCGCCAATCGCTGTAAACACTTCTGTCATACTCTGCGTAAGATTATTTGTCTGATACAATTCTCTCTCCTGAACTGATAAAGAAAATGTATTTTCATTCGGATCAAAAGATACAACCAATGACTTCAATGCATCCAGCGGTTTTTGAATAAGATTTTTAAACTTTTCTTTGGCGCTTACTTTTCTTAAAAATAATTGAGAACACGCAGCAATTTTTGAAATAAAATCATTGGAATCTTCTATTTCTATATATTGACAAAACACACCTTTGTCTTCCGCAATACGCTGCAGCTTATTTAATAAAACTGTTTTTCCCACACCGCGCAATCCACTAAACACGATAGATTGTGTCGGAATATTCATATTTAATGCGTCAAAAATCTGACTTACATTCTCAATTTCTTCGTCTCTTCCTGCTAAATATATTGGAGCCAGCCCTGCTCCAGGCCTGTAAGGATTGACTTTAAATTTAAACAATGATATCACCACCTTTGTACCTACTATCCCATGTTTTCACGCATATGTCAACTAATTTAAGCTTATTCACGCATTTTTCCGTAAAAAAATCCCTATAACTTTTTATAAAAAGATAAAGGCAGAAGAAAATTATTTCCTCTGCCTTCAAAATCAAATACATATCCATTTTTTACCAGGAAATTTCCTACTCCTCTTCTCCCACCAGATGCTTCAGCTCTTTCACGCTCTCGGTCTGGTCGGCGGTCTGGTGGCTGGCTTTGCCGGCATAGTTTTTCACAAAGGCCTGAGCTTTGTTTACCGGCTGTCTGGTACCGGCGCCGGCGACACAGCCGCCCGGGCAGGCCATGCCTTCCAGAAGGTAACCCTGGTAGCGGCCGGCTTTGGCAAGGGCCATGAGTTTTTTACATTCTTTTAAACCTTCGGCGCTGGCCACCTGCATTTTGTGTTCCGGATATTTCTCGGCGATGACATCGGCAACAGCGCGGGCCACACCGCCGGATACGGCAAAACCACGTCCGTCAGCGGAGGAGTCGTTGACGCCTCCCGGGAGGTCTTCAATAGTGTTAAGGTCGATACCGCGGGCAGCGAAGATTCCGGTCATCTCCTCGAAGGTCAGGACAAAGTCCACTTCACTGCGGACAGCAGGGTCCATGGCTTCCAGCTTCTTGGCAGAACATGGTCCGATGAAGACCACCTTGGAACCCGGACGGGTATGTTTGATCAGACGGGCAGTCAGAGTCATCGGGGTGAGGGCCATGGACACGCAGTCGGCGTAGTCCGGGAATTCTTTTTTCGCCATGGCAGACCAGGCCGGACAGCAGGAAGTTGCCATGAACGGCAGACGCTCCGGCACATTTTCCATGAAGTCATCGGCTTCCTGCACGGCGCAGAGGTCGGCGCCGATGGCTACCTCGAAGACATCAGTGAAGCCCAGCTGTTTGATGGCGGCACGGAGTTTTCCGGAGGTGACTTTCGGTCCGAACTGTCCCACGAAGGCCGGGGCGATGGCTGCGTAAATGTGCTCGCCGGCCTGGATACCACGGATGACCTGGAATATCTGGGATTTGTCTGAGATGGCTCCAAACGGGCAGTTCACCAGACACATACCGCAGGAGACGCATTTGTCGTAGTCAATCTCCGCTTTACCCTGGGAGTCGGAATGGATGGCGTCCATACCGCAGGCGGCAGCACATGGCCGCTCCTGGGTGATGATGGCATTATAGCTGCAGGCCGTCGCACAGCGGCCGCATTTGATACATTTATCCTGATCAATGCTTGCTCTTCCAATGGTACGGTCCAGATGTACCGCATCTTTCGGGCAGACTTCCATACACGGATGTGCCAGGCATCCCATACATCCTTCTGTGACCATGAGACGCTTTTCCGGACAGGCGTTGCAGGCAAACTTGATGATATTGATCAACGGCGGCGTGTAATATGTTTCCGGGCGGTCCGCCGCTTCGACGTCTTCGGAGATCGGCGCCTGATTGCCGGCATCCCGGCATGGAAGTCCCATGGCCAGACGAACTCTCTCACCTACGATGGCTCTTTCCAGAAACACGTCGTTTCGGAAATTGGCCACATCGCCCGGGATAATCTCGTAAGGGATCTTCTCAATCTGTTTTTCCACCGGCACTTCGTCCTGATAGGCCATCCGGGCCACTTCCGTAAATACCATATGACGGATATCCTGAATTCTTGTTTCTATTCCTCTCATATTATTCTGTTCTCCTTTTCTTATCAGGCGTTCCTTTTCTTCATTCACATTTCGTTCCTTTGCAGAGAATGTTACCATGATCCGGCGCGCCTTATTTTTCAGCTGCTATAATAATACCCTGTTTCATGCATTTTTGAAAGCTTTTTATTGTTTATTTTTTCACATTTTTCTTCCGCAGCAGGCTTTTTTAATGCCATACCGTTATGACTGAGAAACTATTTTCTCAGAATATATTTTATAAGAAGAAATATAATAATCTCCCGGGGGTCGGATTTTGTGCATTCTGCTAATTGATGATTAATTTTCAGAAGTATATAATAGACAAGACTTTATTATATACGATAAAAACATATCTTACAATGATTATGGAGAACTCACATGCATTCTGAATTTTACGAAAAAATAATGCGCCCCTTCCGGACGCACCCACAATATGTTTCTGTTTTAAATCTTTTCAACCGCTTCCTCACCCTGGCGGGTTTTCTTTTATATCCGGTTCTGCTGGGCTGGACTGCAGTTCTGGAGGATAAACGCTTTTTCGCGTTTTTGTTCGTCCCGGCCTTTTTCTTTCTGGCCATGAGCCGGATCCGGAAAATCCTCAACAGTCCCCGGCCATATGAAGTATATGACATGGAACCGCTGATTGCCAGAGACGGCGGCGGACAGTCTTTTCCCAGCCGCCATGTATTTTCTATCTTTCTGATCGGCACCCTCTGGTGCGGCGTACTTCTGCCTGTCGGTATACTCCTTCTTCTGTGCGGCGTACTGCTGGCCCTGATCCGCGTCGTGGCGGGTGTACATTTTCCAAAAGATGTTCTCTGGGGAGCAGCCCTCGGACTTCTCTGCGGAGCAGCTGCTCTGTTTATCAGCACGCTCTGACCTCTGCCCTTATGGAAACCTTCGCAGAGATTGACGTTCACATTTTTTTCTTTTTATTTTCATACATGCGGGAGTCTGCCCGGCTTATCATGGTATTGAGAAAACTTTTGGTTTTTTCAAAATCTTCAGTATAGGATATTCCAAAATCTGCCGTGATATGTCTGGATCCCTTCTCTCCATAGACAATCTGCGCCAGCAGTGTGCAGATTTCTTCCATCCGGCTGTAGACACGCTTTTCCGGACAGTTCAGGAATATCACCAGAAATTCATCGCCGCCATAGCGGATAACGGAATCACTGTCCCTCACCGAAGTCTTCAGCACAGAGGCCACCTTTACCAGCACTTCGTCCCCTTCCAGATGGCCATAGGTGTCATTGATTTCTTTAAAACTACGGATATCCATGAGAATCATCGCCACACTCCGCAGCTCTTCCCCCGGACGCATCCGGTCCAGGAACATCCATTCATTGAGAAACCGTCGATTATACAGCCCTGTCAGCTCATCGGCATATATTTTTTCATAAATATCCTGCGACATATACACGGCGTTTTGCTGCTGCAATGTCAGATCCTCAATATCCGGATTCTTCTCAATGAGCGGTATGATTTTTTCTTCGTATTCTGAAACAGGCATCGGACGCGAAAAATAATAGCCCTGCACATAATCGCACTGGATTCTCTTTAAAAAATCAAACTGTTCTTCTGTCTCCACGCCCTCGGCGATCACTTTAAGGCGAAGCCATTTTGCCATGGAAACTACTGAAGACAGGATCCTCTTGCTCTTAAAATCATCCGAGTGAGAAAACAGGAACTTCATATCCAGTTTCAGGTAATCCACCTGAATGTCCTTTAAAGTATTCAAGGAAGAAAAACCGCTGCCAAAATCATCCATCATAATCCGGAACCCCCTTTTCCGAAGTTCACAGATCATGTTGTTGACAAAATCCGGATTATCCATATAGGCACTCTCTGTCAGTTCCAGCTGCAGCAGTCCCGGAGAAATATCGTATTTTCTTACCAGACGGGTAAGTTTATCCGGAAGACCGGCATTGGAACAGTCCACTCTGGACATATTCACTGAAATCGGCGCCGGAGTCAATCCCTGATCTTTCCATTTTTTTATGTACTGGCAAACCTTCTCCCAGACATAATAGTCAAGCTTCTCGATAAAACCGTTTTTTTCGAGAACCGGGATAAACTGTGCGGGAGCAATGAGCCCCTTTTTCGGGTGATTCCACCGAATCAGCGCTTCCGCTCCATAGGGAAGCTGCGTGTATCCGTCATATTTTGGCTGAAAGTAGATGACGAACTCTTCCTTCTCCAGAGCCGGCCGCATGTCATTAAACACTTCCTGTTCCTGCATGATCTGCTGTCCCAGCTTTTCATCATAAATGCCAACATAATCCTGATAACGGTTTTTTATCTTGCGGTTGGCCATGGTGGCTAAAATAAACATATTCTCCACCGGCGTACTGTTATCCTCAATGCGGTAAATACCAAAAGACGGCTCCAGAGCGAAGCTGGTACTGTAGCTTAAAATCTTCTGAATCAGAAAATAAACCATATTTTCACAGTTTCTTCTTTCATATGGAATGCAGATACCGAAAATATCCGACTCAATTCTTCCAAAGGCACAATACGGATACCAGCCGGAAATTTTCCGGAGAAGATCTGCCATGAAACACAGAATGCGATTGCCGCCTTCTTCTCCCCAGTAAGAATTGATCAGACGGAACCGTTTGATATCCATACGGATAAATACAAAAGGCTCTGTTGGATATTTCCTGAGCATTTCTTCCGTCTTTTTAAAAAACTGCACACGGTTATAAAGTCCTGTCACCGAATCATGCTCTGCCATATGTTTCATTTGCTTCAAATATCCCATACGGCTTCTGGCAATGGCATTTTTCAGGCGGGTTATGAGAATCCGCTCTTTATACGGCTTGATAATAAAATCCCATGCTCCCAGTTCCAGGGTGCGCTCTTCCGTGGAAATATCATTATCTCCGGTCATGGCTATAATGGGAATACTATCCCAGGAAGATCCCTTGATTTTTCTCAGAAACTCATAACCATCCATAACAGGCATAACGATATCCAGAAGTATGGCGATAATCTCCTCGTTCTTTTGTTCAAGAATCTTCCATGCCTCCGCACCATTTTCCGCCTCCAGCACGTCATAATCTTTTTGAATCATATAGCGCAGAATGGTTCTGTTGATTTTCTGATCCTCCACTATCAATATAGTATTCCTATCTTCCTTCATTCCCACACCCCATTATAAAAAAAAGGTGCTGTAGTCATACAACACCTTTCTTAATTACAGATTGATTAGTCTTCTTTTGGAGTATCCAGAGCTTTGATACTCAGGCTGATTTTTCTCTCATCTTTCTTGAAATCTACAACCTTAGCAGTGATTTCCTCACCAACCTTTAATACATCGGAAGGCTTCTCGATATGCTCTTTTGCAATCTGAGAAACGTGAAGAAGAGCGTCAACGCCCGGCTCCAGCTCAATAAACGCACCGAAATCTGTCATACGGGCAACCTTGCCGGTTACGACATTGCCGACAGCGTATTTTTCATCTGCAGTAAGCCAAGGATTTGTCTCCGGGAACTTCAGAGATAACGCAATCTTCTCACCCTGGATGTCTTTGATAAGAACCTTAACCTGCTCGCCTACAGTGAAGACCTTCTTTGGATTCTCCACACGACCCCAGCTCATCTCAGAGATGTGCAGAAGTCCGTCAGCGCCGCCCAGATCAATGAACGCACCGAAATCTGTGACATTCTTTACAGTTCCTTCCACTGTCATGCCCGGCTCGATTCTTGCAAATAATGCTTCCTGTTTTGCTTTTTTCTCAGCAACCAGAAGCTGTTTGCGGTCACCGATGATTCTTCTCTTGCGAGGATTGAACTCAGTGATCACAAATTCGATCTCCTGACCGTCATATTTCTTTAAGTTCTTCTCATAAGTATCAGATACGAGGCTTGCCGGGATGAATACTCTTGTATCTTCCACAACAACACTTAAACCACCGTCTAATACTTTGGCAACTTTTGCCTTTAACACTTCTTTGTTATTGAAGGCTTCCTCTAATCTCTTGTTGCCTTTCTCGGCTTTCAGTCTCTTGTAAGTTAAGAGAACCTGTCCCTCGCCGTCATTCACTTTCAGAACCTTAGCCTCCATCTCATCGCCAACCTTGGCAACTGTGGTCAGGTCTAAGTTCTGGTCGTTGGAATATTCGTTTCTTGTAATGATACCGTCAGATTTATATCCAATATTTAAGATGATCTCATCCTCTTTTACATCGATAATAGTACCCTGAACAACCTCTCCATTTCTGATTGTCTTAAAACTTTCTTCCAGCATCTGGTCAAAACTCATTTCCGCCATGCTTTCATGAACCTCCTTGATAATATTGTTTGGGGTCGATGCCCCTGCAGTAATACCGAGTATCCCGATATTATGAAAATCCTCCATATTCAAATCATTTTTTGTTTGTATATAAAAAGTATTACTACATTCTTTTTTACTTATCTCAAAAAGTTTTTGAGTGTTCGAACTGTGTCTGCCGCCGATGACGATCATCGCGTCGGAACGCATAGCCAGTTCTCTGGTCTCCTTCTGCCGCTCCTCCGTGGCATTACAAATCGTATTAAAAACATTTATATCATAACCCTTTTCTGAGATAATTTCAACTAGATATTGAAACTTATTGTAGTTAAATGTCGTCTGTGATACAATAGATAGTTTTGTATCCGCATCAACTGCAATCGCTTCTGCCTGCTCCCGATTCTCAATGACAATCGGCCTGGTATGGCACCAGCCCATGATCCCTTCCACTTCCGGATGATGGTTGTTGCCCACAATAATAACTACTCTGCCTTCCCTGCTCTCTCTCTCCACAATCCGGTGAATCTTCCGGACAAAAGGACAGGTTGCATCGACCAGATCGAGACCTGCTTCTGCAATCTCATCGTAAATCGCCTTAGGTACTCCATGGGAACGGATGATGATGGTTCCTTCTCCTAAGGAACGAAACTCCCTGCTGTCGTAGATAACTCCGACTCCCTGCCTCTCAAGGTCAGCCACAACTTCATCGTTGTGAATGATGGGGCCATAAGTATAAACATTCTTCTTTCCAGATTCTTTATAAACTGTATCGACAGCTCTTCGAACCCCAAAACAAAAGCCAGCAGACTTTGCTATATTGATTTCCATTCTTTACTCCGGCAAAATTATTTTATTATATTCGGCAATCACCGTGTCGACCACCTCGTCGATGGACATGTCTGAGGAATCCACCAGCACGGCGTCGTCCGCCTTCTTAAGCGGGGCAATCTCCCGGTTCATATCCTGCTTGTCCCTCTCTATGATATCTTTCTCTATCTGAGACAGATCACAATCTGTCCCCTTCGCCCGCAGCTCATCGTAGCGTCTCTTCGCCCGGACAGCCGGCGAGGCGGTGAGATAAATCTTGAGGGATGCATCCGGAAGCACGTTGGTCCCGATATCTCTGCCATCCATCAAAATGCTGGATGTGAGGGCCATATTCCTCTGCAGATCAAGCAGGGCAGCTCTCACGGCAGGAATCGCCGCTGTAAGGGATGCCATCTTGCCAACCTCTTCTGTGCGGATAAACGGTGTCACATTCTCACCATTCAGAAAAACCTGCTGCTTCCCTTCCTCGTCATACCCGAGACTCACCTGTATCTTCGGACACTCCGCGGAAATCTTCTCCGTGTCATGACCGTCAATCCCTTTTCGAAGAAAATAAAGGGCAATCGCCCGGTACATGGCGCCGGTATCCACATATATAAAATGAATCTTCTTCGCAATCTCTTTCGCAATGGTACTCTTCCCGGCACCTGCCGGACCATCAATCGCAATACTGTAATACATGGATACTGCCTCCTGTCTCTGGTATTCATCTGTTCTATGTCTACTGACACAGCATTGCCTACACTAAACCATTCTAACACAAACGAAACAAAAAAGGAACCCCTTTTTTACGCAAAAAATTCCCTAAAATATTCTGGCTGTCAATCAGTCTCCGGAAAACTGTTCGTCTTTTTCCCGTAAAACATCAGGCGGAGTACCCTGCCGTATACCCGGTGGACCAGGCAATCTGCAGATTGAAGCCGCCCGTCACCGCGTCCACATCCAGAATTTCCCCGGCAAAGAAAACATGGTCCACCAGTTTGGATTCCATGGTCGTCGGTGAGACTTCCTTCACATTGACACCGCCTCTGGTAACAATGGCTTCCTCAAATCCACGCACGCCGGTGATGTGCATTTCCATGCCCTTCATGAGCTCTTCCATACGGCGACGCTCTTTTTTGGTGATATCCCGCACCTTTTTGTCTTCCGGCACGCCGGCTTCCCGAAGGAAAACCGGAACCATCTTCCTCGGAAGCATTCTCTCGATCACATTGGAAATGTTTTTGTTGCGATAAGTGTCAAACTCCCGCAGGTAACGTTTTTCCAGCTGTTCCATGGTAAGAGACGGCTTTAAGTCAAGCAGCAGCGTAAGCTGCCCGGCTTCCAGTGCCTTCTGATACTTTCCAAGGCAGGTGCTGGCTGTCAGCACCAGAGGACCGCTGACACCAAAATGAGTAAACAAAAACTCCCCGAACCCCTCGTAGATGACTTTTTTTCCGTTTTTAACCCGGATGGAGATATTTTTGAGCGTAAGTCCCATGAGATCTCTGCACCACGTTTCTTTCATAATAAAAGGAACCAGGGACGGGTACACCGGCCGGATACTGTGTCCCAGCTCCCTGGCCAGACGGTATCCGTCCCCGTCAGAGCCTGTGGAAGTATAGGAACATCCGCCGGTGGCAATGATGAGGGAATCTCCCTGAATCACCCTGCCGTCCGAAAGCTGTACACCGAAAAAGGAACGGTTCTTCTCACCGGACACCCCTTCATGATCATGCAGCAGAATTTTCTCCACCTTTGCATGATAAAGAATCTCCACGTGATTCCGGTCACAGAGCCTTTTTAACGTTCCGATCACATCCGAAGAATGGTCGGACTGCGGAAATACCCTCTGTCCCCTCTCCACTTTAGTCTTAAGCCCCGCATCATTCAAGAATCTGACCACATCGTGGTTATTAAAACGGGAAAAGGAGCTGTAAAGAAACCGGGAATTGGTGGCCACATGGTTTAAAAACTCATCGGGATCACAGGCGCTGGTAATATTACAGCGTCCTTTGCCGGTGATAAACAGTTTTTTTCCCAGTTTTTCATTTTTTTCTAAAAGAAGGACTTTTTTTCCTTCTTTTGAGGCAGAAATGGCAGCCATCATACCGGCTGCCCCTCCGCCGATGATAATCACTTTTCTCATATTCAGTCGGCGCTCCTGTTATATACATCGTATTCATTCCATATCTCTTCCAGAGCCATGAGACGCTTCTCCACATCATCCTTCCGCAGAAGAGCGATGGCAGTCACCAGCGCATTGACCACACTCAGCGCACAGACCAGAGAATCCACGATGGTCATCACATCACTCTTGGCAAAGAGGCTGCAGTCAGCGAATTCCACGATCGGCGACTGCGCGTTATCCGTGAGAGCGATGGTCTTTGCCCCGTGGTCTTTGGCAAACTGTAAAGCTACCATAGTTCTCTTGGAATACCTTGGAAACGTGATGCCGATCATCACATCATTCGGCTGCATATTATAAATCTGCTCCAGGGTTTCCGAAGTGCTGTTGGCATCCACCACGATCACGTTGTCAAAAAGCATCTTAAAATAGTAGCCCATGAGACCAGCCAGGTGGGCCGCACTTCTTGTTCCCAATATATATAATCTTCGGCCCTCGTTGATAAACTTGACAGCCTTGTTGAATTCTTCTTCATCAATTCCGTTCTGCATGGTATCCCGCAGACGTTCACAGTCCGTAGACAAAATGCTTTTCAGCACGCCCTTTTCCTGATACCGTTTGGAAGAGAGGGACATCCTCTGTATGGAATTGGAGTTGGTTTTTACGATTACCTGGATCGCTTTCTGAAGTTCCGGATAACCGTCATAATCCAGCTGATAGGCAAAGCGGACCACCGTGGATTCGCTGACGCCCGCCTCTTTTCCCAGCTTGGAAGCGGTCAGATATGCCGCTGTATCAAAATTATCGGTAATATACTGTGCCAGACGCTTCTG
>ERZ1643246.2554-NODE-2554-length-17010-cov-10.762135_pt1 | contig 17010 bp, 14 predicted proteins | sample MGYA00579265_ERZ1643246 | MGnify/ENA primary metagenome ERZ1643246 (study PRJEB29033, sample SAMEA4952261) | chicken gut metagenome | biome: Broiler Chicken; feature: Gastrointestinal Tract; material: Caecum | place: Ireland | collected 2018 | study: Broiler...
GCTTTTTAAACCGGGCGATGTTCTGCTTGGTCACCTCGGCGGGATGCACGTGGTTCTTAATAGCATAGTTCTCCGTGGGCAGGCCAAAGGCGTCCCAGCCAATGGGATACAGGACGTTATACCCCTGCATCCGGCGCTTCCGGGAGACAATGTCCAGGGCGGTGTAGGGCCGGGGATGGCCCACATGCAGGCCCTGGCCGGAGGGATAGGGGAACTCTACCAGAGTGAAATATTTGGGTTTATCGGAGTGGTTGGAGGCGTGGAAAACGCCGGTTTCCTCCCACTTTTGCTGCCACTTGGGCTCAATGGATTTGGGATTGTATTTCATGGAAAATATCCTCCTTGTGCGATCTTGAAAACTGCCTTATTCCGAAAGGCCGGGGTCCACTTCTTCCCCATCCTTCCAAAGCCGGTCCAGGTCATAGAAATTCCGGGATTCGGGGGTAAAGACGTGTACCACCACGCTGCCGTAGTCCAGCAGGACCCAGGAGTTGGAATGGTAGCCTTCCATGTGGCCGGGGGCCACGCCCTGCTCCTTTAAGCGGAATTCCACCTCGTCGGCCAGGGCCTTTACCTGCGTATTGCTGGTGCCGGTGGCGATGACGAAATAATCAGCGATGACGGAAAGCTCCGTAATCCGCAGAATTTTCAGGTCAAGGGCCTTTTTGCTGTCCAATGCTTTGGCAGCCGCCCGGGCCAGTTCCAGTTCTGTCATGTGCAAAATCCTTTCTTCTTTTCTGGTTTCTTACTGATTGCGGGAAGCTGCCGCTCCTAAAACGCGGCTTCCCTTTTGCGTCCCCTTCGGGACTGCTCTATTTTGTCAGCCTTCCTCTTGGGAAGGCGCAGAAGTGTTTTCAAAAGCCTCCGGATGCATCAGCACCCAGTTATAAGCGGCCACAGTGTCGGGATGAACCGGCACCTCTTGCTTGGTCAGGTCCTGGATGGTAAAGGCCAGGCCCTCAATCATGGCGGCCCGCAGGTCGGTCTCCGCCTTTTTCCGCATCCGGTCTACCCCGGGATAATCCCGGTCCGCAGAGACAAAGTCTGCCGTAAAGACCACCCGCTCCAAAGGCGTCATCCCCTCCCGGCCAACGGTGTGGTAGCGCACGGCGTTTAAAATCTCCGGGTCGGTGATGTGCAGGACCTCTTTGAGATAGGCCGTGCCGCTGACGGCGTGATAGAGCTTTTTGGCTCCCAGCTCCAATTCCGTCATGTGCATCCCTGCCCTTTGCACCATAGCAAGCTGCTCCAAAGGCGGGGTGTCCTTCATACAGTCGTGGAGGATGCCGGCCTCGGCGGCCTTTTGCACATCCGCGCCAACCCGCTCTGCCAGCACCACCGCTTCATATGCCACGTTGACGCTGTGGCGGTACCGCTTCTCCGAGAGCAGGGGGCGGATTTTTTCCCCGTAGGCCTTAGCCGTGGGGAACCGCTGAAACAGCCGCGCTTCCCGTTCCATATCCTTTTTTCCCATATTGTCGCCCTTCCTTTCCAGATGGCCGGAACTCCCGGATAAACAAAAAGCCCCGGATACAGCCTACGCCATATCCGGGGCGAAATCTTCATTCCGCGGTACCACCCTGATTCAGCCGTATTCCACGGCCCTTATGGGACTTTCCAAATCCCGGCCGATAACGGGGCCAGCCGTCCGCCCCTTAAGAGGGCGGCAACTCCGGGATGAGCTATCCACAGCGGGCTCCTGCCGGCTCGCACCTGCCGCCGGCTCTCTGCCAGGCCGCCCGCTGTCTTTTTCCCTTCACAGTCTTCTGCGTATTACACTGTTACCGTTAATTATACTCTACCGGCCTTCCCCGTGTCAAGAGAAACCACCCTGTTTTCCCCAAAAGGCCGGGATGTCACCGGCCGGGGAGGCTGTGTTCTTCCCGCTGCTTCCTTCCCGGGGGAAAGAAAATCAGCCACACGCCAATGAGGCAGAAGGCCGCCCCGCTCAGGAGGTTCACCACCAAGGCGTCGGGCTGGGGCTCCAAGATGGCGGTGGAGACCTCCGGATGGGCGGGGTCTACCTTCACATCGAAGCTGTCCCCCACTTCCCGGGGCGTGGCATCCCCCACCAGCTCCCCGGTGTAGGATTCCTCGTTGACGGCGTATTCATAAGTGACGTCGTAGACTTTTTTACTGCTGCTGTGCCGGCCCCCGGAGGATTCCCAGCGCTGCTCCACGGCGGTGACCGTGGCCATGGAGACCCGCCAATCCTGCTGGGCCAGCTCCTGGCGGAACTGGGAAATGCCGAACACTGCGGTGTAAATCCCCCAAAGTAGGAACAGGGCCCCCGCCGCCCCTAAGAATGCTCTGCGGAGCTTCATAAGGCTCCCTCCTTTTCCCGATACAGGCCTTTTTCCCCGATATACCGGGCCACGGCGGGGGAAACCAGCCCTTCCAAAGAATCGCCCTTGGCAACGGCCTCCCGGACCATGGTGCTGGACACCGGCAGAAAGCGGATATTGCAGAGCAGGGTCTGCGCGCCCTGGGCCTGCAAAACCGACGCTTTCCGCTGCAGGTGCTCCATGCCGTCCGGGCTTCTGGGCGCGGCGCACAGAGTGGCCAGCTGGTAAATCTTTTCCGGCCAGCGCCAGTGGTCAATGGTGAGAAACATATCCTCCCCCATGAGCAGATACCACTGGTTGCCCGGATACAGCCGGTGGAGCTCTTCCAGGGTCTCGGCGGTGTAGCTCTTCCCCGCCCGGCGAATTTCCAAGTCCGAAACCCGGATGCGCCCATCCCCCTGGGCGGCCAGGCGGCACATGGCCAGGCGGTCCTGAGGGCTGGCCAGCTGGTGGGCCTCCTTATGGGGCGGCTGGAAGGTGGGCATGAGCAGCACCTGGGTCAGCCCCAGCTGCTGGGCAAAATCCTTTACCAGATGAATATGGGCTTCATGAATGGGGTTGAAGGTGCCGCCATAGAGGCCGATTTTCGCCATGCGCTATCACCCTTCTCAGTCTTTCCCCTTGGGGAGGACAATTTTCGGCTCCTTGGGGTGGCGGCGGTAGAGGACAAAGCGGGTGCCGATGACCTGCACCACCTCGGCGCCGGTTTCCCGGGCCAGCTCCTCGGCGGCGTCCCGGGGAGACAGGGGCGCGGTCTCCAAGGCCCGGCCCTTGATGAGCTCCCGGGCCGTGAGGGCGTCGTCCGCCTGCTTTACCAGCTCCGGGCTCATGCCGGATTTACCTACCATTAAAATGGTGTCCAGGGGGTTTGCCAGAGAGCGCAGATAGGCTCGTTGCTTGCTTGTCAGCATATACATACTCCTTACATAGTATCAATCTTTTGGTTATTGTTATTTCTTCAAAAAGGCTTCCAATGCCTGGGAGAACTTCTCCAATGCCTTGCCCCGGTGGCTCACCGCATCTTTTTCCGCTGCCGTCATCTGGGCGAAGGTCTTTTCCCCGCACAAAAACACCGGGTCATAGCCAAAGCCGTCCTCCCCCGCAGGGGCGAAGGCGATGGCGCCGGGGCATTCCCCCTCTACCTGGATGCGCTCCCCATCGGGGAACACACAGCAGACCGCGCTGACGAACCGGGCTCCCCGCTTCTCTGCCGGGACGCCTTCCAGCTCTCCCAGGAGCTTTTCCATCCGCTGGGCGTCCGTAGCGTTCTCCCCGGCATACCGGGCGGAATACACCCCCGGGCGGCCGTCCAGGGCCTCTACCTCCAAGCCGGAATCATCGGCCACGGCGGGCAGTCCCGTTTCCCGGCAGGCGGACTGGGCTTTCAAAAAGGCGTTTTCTGCAAAGGTGGTTCCCGTTTCCTCCACCTCGGACAAATCGGCGGTAATGGCCTCAATGCCCAAGGGGGCCAGGATGCGCTGGAGCTCCTGCAATTTATGTTGGTTGTGGGTGGCAATGACAAATTTCATGGGAATCCCTCCATTTTCTCAGTGGTCGTCCCGCTCGAAGAGAGCCCGGGCAAAGTCGTCGGCGTCAAAGGGCTGCAGGTCGTCCACCTTTTCCCCTACGCCGATAAACTTCACCGGCAGGTTCAGCTCCTCCCGGATAGCCAGCACCACGCCGCCTTTGGCGGTGCCGTCCAGCTTGGTGAGGACAATGCCCGTAATGCCTGCCGCCGCGCTGAACTCCCGGGCCTGGTTCACGCCGTTTTGCCCGGTGGTGGCGTCCAGCACCAGCAGCACCTCTTTATCGCAGCCGGGGAGCTCCCGCTCGGTAATGCGGTTGATTTTCGCCAGCTCCTCCATGAGGTTTTTCTTATTGTGGAGACGCCCGGCCGTATCGCAGATAATCACGTCACAGCCCCGGGCCTTGGCCGCCGCAATGGTATCGAACACCACTGCCGCCGGGTCGCTGCCCTCGGCGTGCTTGATCATGGGCACATCCGCCCGCTGGCTCCAGACCTCCAGCTGTTCAATGGCTGCGGCCCGGAAGGTGTCCGCAGCCCCCAGAATGACCTTCTTCCCTTCCCCTTTGAGGCGGGCGGCCAGCTTGCCGATGGTGGTGGTCTTTCCTGCGCCGTTGACGCCAATCACCAGAATCATGGAAGGCCGGGTGCTGATTTGCAGGTCTTCCCCGCCCCGGAGCATCTGGGCCACGGTTTCCTGAAGCATCCCCATAATGGCGTTGGGGTCCTTAACCCCCTCTTCCTTCACCCGCCGCCGCAGGGTCTCGCAGATATGCCCGGCAGTGGTGACGCCTACGTCTCCCATGACCAGCAGCTCTTCCAGCTCTTCAAAGAGCTCTTCGTCAATTTTGGTAAAGGAATGCAGCATCCCGCTGATTTGGGAACTGATGCTTTCCCGGGTTTTCTTCAGGCCTTCCTTGATTTTGCTGAAAAGTCCCATAAAGTCCCTCCGTTCGTCTCTTTGCCGGAACGTCTCCGGCCATTCTTTTATACTATACCATAAATCCGCCGGCCAATCCATACAGGATGGAAAAGCCCCTTCTCTTTTTCAATTTTACATTTACACTGCTCCCAGCTCCGCAGCGCTGTCCTCGGCATTGCGCAGTTCCAGCAGCTTGGAAATGCCCTGGTCCTGCATGGTGACGCCGTAGAGCACATCGGCCTCTTCCATGGTGCCCCGGCGGTGGGTAATGGCGATAAACTGGGTGTTCCGGTTCATCCGCCGCAGATAGGCGGCAAACCGGGTCACGTTGACGTCGTCCAAAGCGGCCTCGATTTCGTCCAGCACGCAGAAGGGCGGCGGGCTCACCTTCATAATGGCGAAGTAAATGGAGATGGCTACCAAGGCCATTTCGCCGCCGGACAAAGACTCAATGTGGGTGACGATTTTCCCCGGAGGCTGCACGGCAATGTCGATGCCGGAATGGAGCACGTCCGAGGGGTCGCTGAGACTGAGGGTAGCGTTTCCTCCGCCGAAAAGCTCCTTGAAAATGGCGGTGAAGTGGCCGCTGATTTCCTGGAACCGGGCGGTAAACAGCTCCTGCATATGGCGGGTCAAATCGTGAATCAGGCGCACCAGCTCTTCCTTGGCGTTCTGCACATCCTGCATCTGCCCCATGAGGAACTCATACCGCTGGGAAACCTCCCCGTATTCCTCAATGGCGGAGACGTTCACTGAGCCCAGGCCCCGGATTTTCAGCTTGATTTCGTTGAGGCGCTTCTGGGCCTCCAGGGAATCGGAAATGCGGATTTCCATCTGCTCCGCTTCCCGGCGGGTCAGCTCGTATTCTTCCCACAGGCGGCTGATAATGCCGTCGTATTCCTTTTGCAGGCTGTCCCGGCGCTCTTCCAAACGGGCCAGCTCCCGGGCCATGTTTTCCCGCTGGGTGTTCTTTTCCCGTTCCGCAGCCCGCAGCTCCCCGGAGCGCTTTTCCAGCTCCATGCGGCGCTCCCCGGCCAGACGGGCCTTTTCCTCCGCGTCCTTGGCGGATTCCCGCTTTCCGGCGGCCTCCTCCCGGCGCTGGGCGATTTTTTCCTGCAAGTCCGCCACAGCCTGCTCCGCCTGCCGAATCTCCTCCTGCAGTTCTTCCTGCCGGCCGGCGGAATCCTCCTTCCGGCGGCGGAGCTCCTCCACAGAGGCTTCCAGGGACTCCCGGTCCTTCCGGGCCTCCAGGGCGGCCATGCGGATTTCCTGCAGGCTGGCGGTGACCGTCTCGCTGCGCTTCATCAAATCCTCCCGGCTGCCGGTCAGGCCCTGCACCTGGGACTGCAAGCCCTCCAATTCTTCCGAAAGCTGCCGCTCCTTCTCCTGGGCCTTTACCAGCTCCTGCTGTAATGATTCCAGACGGCTGCCGGAGCCCCGGCGCTCTTCTTCCAGTTCTCCCCTGTGGCGGGCAACGGCCTGACGCTCTGTCTCCAGCCGCTTGCCCTCGGTTTCTGTGCGGAAGCGCTCCTCCTGGGCGGAAGTCAGCTCTCCTTTAGCGGCGAAAAGCTCCCCCTGGGCGGCGGACGCCTCGGCGGTAAGGGCCTTCAAGCGCTCCTGGCCGGCCTGGGCGTTCTGCTCCATGGCGGCGGCCTTTTCCCGGATGCGGACAATTTCCGAAGCACGGCTCAGCAGGCCCGAATTCCGGGCCCGGGAACCGCCGGTAAGGGAGCCTCCGGTATTGACCACCTGTCCGTCCAACGTCACAATGCGGAACCGATACCGGAACCGCCGGGCAATAGCCACGGCGCTGTCCAAATCTTCGGCAATGGCAATGCGGCCCAAAACGGAATTGAGCACCCCCTCATACTGGTCGTCACAGCTGCAAAGGGAAGCGGCCACCCCCACAAACCCGGGGCAGTTTTCCAAAGAGGGCTCCTGGAGCAGGCTGCCGTGGATGGTGGAAAGGGGCAGGAAGGTGGCGCGGCCGGCGTCCCGCTGCTTCAAAAAGCGGATGGCGGCTTTGGCGTCCTCTTCGGCGCCCACCACAATATTCTGCATGGCGGCTCCCATGGCGGTTTCGATGGCAACGGCGTACTGCTGGGGCACCCGGAACAGCCGGGAAAGGGGTCCGTGGATGCCGGGGAGGTTCCCCCGGCCGGCCTCCTTCATCACCGCCTTGACGCTCTGGGCAAAGCCCTCCAGGTTCCGCTCCAAATCTTCCAGCACCTTGGCCCGGCGCAGCTGCTCCTGGATGTCCAGGTGCAGGCGGTCATTCTGGCGCTTTTGCTCCTCGGCCTTCTGCTGGCGGGACTGGACCCGAAGCTCATAGCCCCGCACGGTATTTTGCAGGGATTCCAGCCGGGCGTCCATTTCCGAAAGCATGGCGGCGTTGTCCCGGATTTCCTTTTGCAGGCGCTCCTCCTGGCTTCGGCGGGAAAGCAGCATCTGCTCCACGGAATCCTGCCGGGCGGTAATCTCCCGGATGGCGGACTGGGCGCCGGTGGCCTGCACTCGTGCCTCGGATAAGGCGGCGTTCTTTTCAGCAACCTGCACCGAGAGGGCGTCCACCTGGGCGGAGGCGGCGTCGGCTTCCCGGCGAAGGGTTTGCAGGTTTTCCGTGGCCTTGCGGAATTCCTCTTCCCGGGCGGCGGCCTCGGTCTCCTTTACCTGGATTTCCGTCTGCCGGGCGGCAATCTCCCAATCCAGGTTTTTCTGGGTGGCGGCGAACTGCTCCAACTCCCGGGCAAACCGCTCCCCATTCTGCCGGTTGTGGAGAATGTCGTTTTCCAAAACGGAAATTTCCCCGTCCAGCCGGGCGGCGGCCTCCTCCTGGGCGGAAGCCTGTTTCCGCATTTCCTCCATCTGGGCGGTGCAGTTGTTGACAGCCCGGTAGTTTTCCTCAATATGGGCGGCCAGGGCTTCCAGCTCCTCCCCGGCTTTATCCTGCTGGGACTGGGCCAGGGTGATTTTATCCCCCTGCTCCCGGAGCACCCGGCCGGAGCGGTCCAGGGTGTGGAGCCACAGGCCGATTTCCAAGGTCTTTTTCTCCTGAGACAGGGAGAGGAACCGCTGGGCCTTTTCCGCCTGCTCCCGGAGAGGGGCAATGCGGCTTTCCAGCTCGCTGACAATGTCCTGCAAACGCAGCAGATTGTCTTCGGCCTTGTCCAGCTGGCGCTGGGCGTCCTCCTTGCGGTAGCGGAACCGGGAAATCCCCGCGGCCTCCTCAAAGATTTCCCGGCGGTCTTCGGAGCGGGCAGCCACAATGCTGTCGATTTTGCCCTGGCCGATTATAGAGTAGCCGTCCCGGCCCAGGCCCGTATCCATAAAGAGCTCGTGAATGTCTTTCAGGCGCACGGCAGCCCGGTTGATGAGGTACTCGCTTTCCCCGGAGCGGTAGTACCGCCGGGTAATGGCCACGGTGTCCCCATCAAAGTGGAGCTCCCGGGTAGAGTTGTCGATGGTCAGGGTCACCTCCGCATAGCCCAGAGGCTTCCGGGCCGGGGTGCCGCTGAAAATCACATCCTCCATCCGGGAGCAGCGCAGGGTCTTTACCGACTGTTCTCCCAGCACCCACCGGACGGCGTCGCTGATATTGCTTTTTCCGCTTCCGTTGGGGCCCACCACCGCAGTGATGCCCTTTTCAAAGCGCAGGGTGGTTTTATCCGGGAAGGTTTTGAAGCCCTGAAGCTCCAGAGATTGTAACAGCATGGTTTCTATAACCCTTTCTTTGATAGTGAACAGTGTGCCGGCGGGACAGAAGCATCCTGGACAAACCGAACCCGGTAGCCCTTCTGGCGAAGCTGCTCCAGGTTCCCCCGCTTCTGCCCCAGGGCGTTGGAGATGCTTTTGGGATGCACCGCCACGACGATTTCCGGCCCCTTGGGCGCGCCGGTTTCCTCTAAAAGGGACAAAATCCGCCCCAGGAGGATGCGGCTCTCGCAGAGCTGGCGGAAGGCCGGATGATAGGGCCCTGCCAGCACCCGGGCCTTCAGCTCCGGAGTGTCGTGGAGGCCTAACCGGATAACGGGAATCCCGGCCTTCTCAAAGAGCAGCAGCAATTTACCGCAAAGTTCTACAGCTTTACACAGGCTTTGCGGTTCATATTCCCCCGCCTGATACCACCGGGCCAACTGGGTGTCCGGCAGCACCAAAGTGGGATAAATCCGCACCGTATCGGGATGTATTTCTGTAAAGGCTTTTGCCGTTGCAGTGTCGATTTCCTCATTGGAGCCGGGCAAGCCCGTCATCATTTGCAGACCCAGTGTAAAGCCGTATGCCTTTATCATCTCAGAAGCCCGCCAGACGTCCTCACAGGTGTGGCCCCGGCCATTGCGGGCGAGAACTTCGTCGTCCATACACTGGGCGCCCAGCTCAATGGCGATGACGCCGTAGGCCCCCAGCAGGGAAAGGCGCGCTTCGTCAATGGCGTCCGGCCGGGTGGAGCAGCGGATTCCCTTCAGGCCAAAGGCGTCCACGGCCCTCTTCCCCGCTTGGAGCAGGGACACCATGGTTTCCCTGTCAATGGCCGTGAAGCTGCCGCCAAAAAAGGCCAGCTCGCAGCCGGAAAGGTCCCGCCCGCCGGAGGCCGCCTGCTCCACAGTGTGGAACACCTCCTCCGGGGTGGGCTGGGAGCCCTGTCCGGTAATGCGGCGCTGGTCGCAGAAGCTGCACTGGTGGGGGCAGCCGTTGTGGGGGACGAATACCGCCAGATTCCCCGGCTTCAATAGCCCATCAGCTCCAGGGCTTCCCGGGCTGCCTGCTGCTCCGCTTCCTTTTTGCTCCGGCCGCCGCCCTTGCCGATGACGTTGCTGTTCAGGTGGACCTCCACGGTAAAGTGCTTGTTGTGGTCCGGGCCGCTCTCTCCGGTGAGGACGTATTCCAGACGCTCCTCGGGGTTCTGCTGGATAATCTCCTGGAGCACGGTTTTGAAGTCCCGGAAGGCCCGGGGCTTGGCGCTTTTCAGGGCCGGGAGCACATAGCGGAGGATAAACTTTCTGGCCTCCTCCATGCCGTGCTCTTCCCCGGCGTCCATGTACACCGCCGCAATGAGGGCCTCAAAGGCATCTGCCAGGATGCTGGGGCGGCTCCGGCCGCCGGAATTCTGCTCGCCGTGGCTCAGGCGCAGGTAGTCCCCCACCCCCATCTGCCGGGAATAGCCGCACAGGGCCTTTTCGCACACCAGGGAGGAGCGGATTTTGGTCAAATCCCCTTCCGGCAGGTCCGGGCGGTGCTTAAACAGGTAATCCGCCACCACCACGCCCAAAACGGAATCCCCCAGGAACTCCAGACGCTCGTTGTATTTGCACTCCCCCTTGTGCTCGTTGGCGTAGGAGGAATGGGTCAGGGCGGTGAGTAAGTAGTTTTTATCGTGAAAATGATAGCCGATTTTCTCTTCTAATTCCCTCACGTCTCTCATGCCTGCTCCCCCTCACCCTTCATGGTCTGGAGGGACTCGGTGATTTTCCGCACCACATCTCCCTCCACATAGGCCTTGGTCAGGCGCAGGGCATTTTTAAAGGTCTGTGCCTTGGCGCTGCCGTGGGCCTTGAATACCGGCTTCGCCGCGCCCATAATGGGGGCCCCGCCGTACTCGTTGTAGTCCATCTGCTTTTTCAGGACCTTCATATCCCCCAGCACCATAGCGGCGGCCAGCTTGTTTTTCAGGCTGCTGGTGAAGATGCCCTTGATTTTCTTCATGACGGTCATGGCCACGCCCTCATAGAGCTTGAGAATCACGTTGCCGGTAAAGCCGTCGCAGACAATGACGTCGCCGGCGTCCACAGGAATGTCCCGGGCCTCGATATTGCCGATAAAGTTCACCGGGGATTTTTGCAGCAGGGCGAAGGATTCCAGCTGGAGCTCGCCGCCCTTGTGGTCCTCTGTGCCCACATTGGCCAGGGCCACCCGGGGGTTGGGCACGCCCATGACGTGCTCCATATAGGCCGCGCCCATCATGCCGAACTGCTGGAGCATCTCCGGACGGCATTCCACATTGGCGCCGCCGTCAATGAGCATGAAAAAGCCCTCGTCCTTGGGGAGCACCGGGGCGAAAGCCACCCGCTTGACCCCACGGATGCGCTTGACAATCATATTGGCTCCGAACACCAGAGCGCCGCTGTTGCCGGAAGAGACAAAAGCGTCCCCGTCCCCGGCGGCCAGACGGCGCAGGCCCTCGGCCAGGGAGCACTGGCTCTTCTCCTTCATGATGCTCTTGGGGGAATCGTCCATGGTGATGACGTCGGGGGCCTCGGCGATTTCCATGCGGTCCAGGGAAATACCGTTTTCCGCCGCCACCTTGCGAATCACCGCCTCCTGGCCGGTGAGGAGGATGTCGATATCCAGCTCCTTGACCGCCATTTCACAGCCCTTGAGAATTTCCAGAGGAGCATTGTCCCCTCCAAATGCGTCTACGATAATTTTCACAGCACAACACCTCTTTCACCGGCATCGCCGGAGTTTTTCATCTCTTCTCTTCTGTATCCAAAATATCTGACAGCAGATTGAGTCCCCGCTGAGAAAGGGCCGCATACCGGGCGCGCTTGTCCCGGATGTGGGGCTCTATGGGCGGCAGCACCCCGAAGTTGGCTCCCATGGGCTGGAAGTCCTTGCTGGGGCTGTTGGCCACATAATCGGCCAGGGCGCCCATCATGGTTTCCCGGGGAAGCACCAGGGGGGCTTTCCCCAGCAGCCGGGCCGCCGCGTTGCGTCCCGCCAGAATCCCCGAAGAAGCGGACTCCATATAGCCCTCCACCCCGGTGATCTGGCCGGCAAAATAGAGGCCGGGCCGGCGGAGAACGCCGTAATCCGCCCCCAAAAAGCCAGGGGACTTTAAAAAGGTATTCCGATGCATGACCCCATACCGGACAATCTCGGCGTTTTCCAGGCCGGGAATCATCCCGAACACCCGCTTCTGCTCCCCAAACTTCAAGTTGGTCTGGAAGCCCACCAGGTTATAGAGGGTCCCCTCAGCGTCCTCCCGGCGGAGCTGCACCACCGCCCAGGGACGGTGGCCGGTGCGGGGGTCCCGCAGGCCCACAGGCTTCAGGGGGCCAAAGCGCAGGGTGTCCTTCCCCCGCTGGGCCATGACCTCCACCGGCATACAGCCCTCATAGACCTTGGGGTTCTGCACGTCAAAATCGTGGATGGGGGCCCGCTCCGCGGTGACCAGGGCCTCGTAAAAGGATTCGTATTCCTCTTTGTTCATGGGGCAGTTGAGGTAAGCGTCGTCCTCCCCCTTATCATAGCGGGAAGCCGCAAACACCCGGGAAAAATCCAAACTCTCCGCCGTGACAATGGGGGCGGCTGCATCGAAAAAGCTCAGGCCGCCGCCGCAGAGCTGAAAAATATCTTTCGCCAAAGCATCTGCCGTGAGGGGCCCGGTGGCAATGACCACCGCCTCCCCCTGGGGGATGGTGAGAACCTCCTCCTCTACCACGGTAATCCGGGGGTGAGAGCGGATTTTCTCTGTGGCCATCTGGGCAAACTGCACCCGGTCTACCGCCAGGGCTCCGCCAGCCGGCACGGCGCACTGGTCGGCGCAGGCCATGAGCAGGGAGCCAAACCGCCGCATTTCCTCCTTGAGCATCCCGGCGGCGCTTTCCAGCCGGGCGGCCTTGAGGGAATTGGAGCAGATAAGCTCTGCAAACAGGGGGCTTTGATGGGCCGCGCTGCGCTTTTTGGGCTTCATCTCCACCAGGCGCACGGGTACCCCCATCTGGGCTGCCTGCCAGGCGGCTTCACAACCGGCCAGGCCGGCCCCTACTACGGTTACTTCCTTCATTCGCCGTCCTCCTGTATTTTCTCATACCCGCAGTCCGGGGTAATGCAGTAGTATTTGGGATGCTTGCCCTTTTTCTTCAGCAGGGTCTTGCCGCAGCGGGGGCACTTTTCCATGGTGGGCTCGTCCCAGGAGACGAAATCGCAGTTGGGATACTCGCTGCACCCATAGAACACCCGGCCCCGCTTGGACTTTTTCAGCACCACCTTGCCGCCGCACTTGGGGCACTCGGCGCCGGTTTCGTTGACAATCTTCTTGACGTTCTTGCATTCCGGATAGCCGGAGCAGGCGATAAACTTGCCGTAACGGCCAAACTTCACTACCATGGGCCGGCCGCACTTTTCGCAGATCAGGTCGGTCTGGTCCTCCTTGAGGGTGATTTTGACCCCCTCCATCTCCTTCTTGGCCTTTTGCAGGGTCTTGTCGAAGTCGTCATAGAAATTGTGCAGGGTTTCCACCCAATCCTCCTGGCCGCTCTGAACCTGGTCCAGCTCGTTCTCCACCTGGGCGGTGAACCGCACATTGACAATCTTGGGGAAGCGCTCCTTCATGAGCTTGGTGGTGACCTCTCCCAGCTCTGTGGGCTTGAAGGCCTTGTTCTCCCGCACCACATATTCCCGGCCGGTGATGGTGGAAATGGTGGCGGCATAGGTGGAGGGGCGGCCGATGCCGTTCTCTTCCAGGGCCTTAATGAGGGAGGCTTCCGTATACCGGGCCGGGGGCTGGGTGAAGTGCTGGTTGCCGGTGAGCTCCTTCTTCTTCAGGGGCATATCCTTTTCCAGGGGCGGAAGAGCGCCGCCCTCCTTGCTCTCCTCGTCCTTGCCCTCCACATAGAGCACCGTAAAGCCGTCAAAGGTCACCGTGTAGCCGGAGGCTTTGAAGAGGTAGCCGTTGGCGGTGATGTCCGCCTGGGTGGTGCTTTGCAGGCAGTTGGACATCTGGCAGGCCACAAAGCGCTCCCAGATGAGCTTATAGAGCTTATACTGGTCGCCGGTGAGGCTGGCCTTCACATCCTCGGGAGTCAGGCGCACATTGGTGGGGCGGATAGCCTCGTGGCCGTCCTGGGCGTTGGCCCGGGTCTTATACTGCCGGGGCTTCTCCGGGGCATAGCGGTCTCCCCAGCGCTCCCGGATATAAGCCGCCGCCTCCTGCACCGCGTCCTCGGAAAGGCGCAGGGAGTCGGTACGCATATAGGTGATGAGGCCCACAGCCCCCTGGCCCTGGATTTCCACGCCTTCATAAAGCTCCTGGGCCGCCTTCATGGTGCGCCGGGCCTGGAAGCCCAGTTTCCGGGAAGCCTCCTGCTGCATGGTGGAGGTGCTGAAGGGCGGGGCCGGGGATTTGCGCCGGCTGCCCTTTTTCACCTTGGACACCACAAAGTCCGCGTCCTCCAGCTTGGCCAGAATGGCGTCGGCTTCCTCTTTGCTGGCAATTTTGATTTTGTTCCCCTGATCATCCCCATAGAAAGAAGCCGGGAAAACCTTCCGGGAGCCTTTGGGGATGAGCTTGGCGTCGATGGTCCAGTATTCCTCGGGCTGAAAGGCCCGAATCTCCTCTTCTCTATCCACCACCAGGCGCACCGCCACCGACTGGACACGGCCGGCGGAAAGGCCCCGGCGGATGACCTTGGCCAAAAAGGGGCTGAGCTTATAGCCCACCAGCCGGTCCAGAATCCGGCGGGCCTGCTGGGCGTTGACCAGGTTCATGTCAATGGAGCGGGGATGGGCCATGCCGCCCTCCACGCCGGTTTTGGTGATCTCGTTAAAGGTCACCCGGTTCTCTTCATTGACGTCCAAGCCTAAAATATAAGCCAAATGCCAGGAAATGGCCTCCCCTTCCCGGTCCGGGTCCGTGGCCAGGTAGATACCGTCGCTTTTGGCGGCAGCGGCCTTCAGCTCGTCTACCAGCTTCTCCTTCCCCTTGATAATAATATATTTGGGCGCAAAATCGTGCTTGACGTCTACGCTCAGGCGGTTTTCCGGCAGGTCCCGCACATGGCCCATAGAGGCCACCACTTCATAGCCGGGGCCCAGGTATTTTTTAATGGTTTTCGCCTTGGAGGGCGATTCCACAATGACGAGTTTTGACAATGCTTCTCACCTATCCTTTTTCCGTGATATTCCCGGCGAACCCGCCAGGCGCGGCCTTTGGCCGGAGACCCCTCCGGCCGGCAAAAGGTTCTTTTCTCTCTATGATGGCAGGGCTTCCCCCTCTATATATGGGGAGCGCCTATGGTTGTAAGCCTTGTGAAAACCGCCTGCTTCCAGACGGCTTTCACAGGGGTTACATTCCGGCAATGGCCGAATCTGTACGCCTGCTTTAGGATACGCCTTTATCCCTCTTTTGCATACCTGCTCCCAGAAAAAGAGCGCAGATACCCTGCCAGCTCCAGCTCCAAAGCGGCTACCAGGACGTCCTGTATGGGAAGCTCCGTGCGGTAGCACAGCTCCGCCGATGTCACCGGCTGGTCGGAGAGAGCGGCATACAGCTTCTGGGCCTTGGGGGAAAGGCCGCTTAGGGGCTTTTTGGGGGACTTGGCCGCCTTGGCGGAAGAAGAGGACTTGGCCGCCTTGGCGGAAGAAGAGGGCTTGGCCGCCTTTTTGGCAGCGGGAGAGGCTTTTTCTTCTGGGGCCGGGGGCCGCTCCCCCAGCTCCGACAAGGGGGCCCGCTGGGGAACGGGAAAACCGGGAAAGCGGCTCTGGTATTCTGTCAGAATATCCGCCGCGCAGGAAACCGGCTTGGCGCCGTCCCACAAGAGGCGCAGCATCCCCTCTGCGTTTTCCTCCCACACACCCAGGGGCAGGGTGAAGATTTTCCGGCTCTGCTCTGCGGCATGGCGGACAGTGAGCATGGTGCCGCTTTTCACGCCGGCTTCCGCCACCAGCACCCCGCAGCTCAGGCCGGAAATCAGCCGGTTGCGCACATCGAAATGCCACTTCTGCACCTCTGTCCCCGGCGGGAACTCCGACAACAGGGCCCCGCCCTGCTCTAAAATGCGCCGGCGCATTTCCGCCTTGGAGGGGAGATAGGGCGCGTCAATGGCGCAGGGCAGCAGGCAGAGGGTCCGGCCGCCAACATCCAGTGCGCCCTCATGGGCGGCGCTGTCTACCCCCAAAGCCCCGCCGCTGACCACCACCGCACCGGCCTGGGCCAGCTGGCGGCAGATGGCCCGGGTGGCCTGGAGGCTGTTGGGAGAGGCTTTCCGGGAACCCACCACGGCAATAGTGGGGATTTCGTCTACCGGGGGCAGCTCCCCCTTGCAGTACAGCACTGCCGGCGGGGCGTCGATCTTCCGCAGGCACTCCGGGTAGTTGGGGGACGCCGGGGTCAGCAGGGAAACCCCCTCTTCCCGGCACCGGGACAAAATTTCCCGGCAGCTTTCCGGCCGGATGGATTCCAGCCGGCTCTTCTCCCCCCTTTTCAGGAAGGCTGCCCGGTACAGCTCCTGCTTGGGGCTGAAAAGCGTCTGCTCAAAAAAGGCCGTCATGGAGCCGTAAAGCTGAAAAAACTGCATGGGCTGGGCACTGCCGCAGCCAAATATCCGCTGGGCAAATAACCAATATAAAAGTTCTCTTTCTTCTTCTGCCGTCACGTTTCTTCCTCCTCTCTTTTTCCGGGCTGCCCGGCTCAGCGCATCATCTCCCACATAAGGATAGCAGAAGAAGAGGCTGCATTCAAGGACTCTGCCCGGCCCTTCATGGGAATGGTGACTTTTTGGGAACAGGCCTCAATGGTCTCCGGCAGCAGGCCGCTGCCCTCGTTCCCCACCAGGAGCAGGCAGGGCTCCGGGAAGGGGCAGGCTGTTACCGGCTGGGCGGCAGCGTCCGGCACGGCGGCAAAGGTGGAAAACCCACGGCGGTGCAGATGAGGGGCAATCTCCGCAAAGGAGCCCCCCTGATACACCGGCAGCCGGAAGGCCGCCCCCATCCCTGCCCGGAGGGCCTTGGGATTGTACACGTCGCAGCACTCCCCAAAGAGGACCAGGCCCCCAATGCCCAGGGCTTCGGCGGTACGCATGACGGCTCCCAGGTTTCCCGGGTCCTGAAGGGCTTCCAGGCCCAGATAGCGGCCGGTTTTTGGCAGCGCTTCCAGGGAGAGCCGGGGCTTTTGGGCGCAGACGGCAAAGACCCCCTGGCTGTTTTTGGTGCCGGACAAAAGCTCCGCCGCATGGGGCTCTGTGCAGAAAGCGGCCTGGGCGGCCTGCACCAGGGGTTCTACATAGTCCCCGTACTTCTCCCGGGCTTGGGGGGTAAAGAAAAGCTGCTGCACCGGGACGCCGCTGCGCAGAGCGTCGTAGCACAGGCGGGCGCCCTCCACGACAAAAAGGCCCTGTGCCCTTCTGCTTTCCGCAGAGCGCACGAGCCCGGCTGCTTCTTTAATCCGCTGGTTTTTCCGGCTGGTGATGGTTTCGATCATAGTGTTCCTTTCCGGCATGACG
>ERZ1643246.2558-NODE-2558-length-16983-cov-8.009097_pt1 | contig 16983 bp, 18 predicted proteins | sample MGYA00579265_ERZ1643246 | MGnify/ENA primary metagenome ERZ1643246 (study PRJEB29033, sample SAMEA4952261) | chicken gut metagenome | biome: Broiler Chicken; feature: Gastrointestinal Tract; material: Caecum | place: Ireland | collected 2018 | study: Broiler...
AATAAGCCGCCGCTCTGCCTGATACCTTCAAAAATACCAGTTCAAAGCGACGGCTTGTTTAATTTATAACTAATACAAAAACAGGGCAGACCTCCCGGCCTGCCCTGCAGTTTCCTATATCTATTGATTATTACACTCTGTACTGATTATTCAGCTTTTCCGATGGAACCGAAGATTTCCATTTTTTCTTTTACAGTAGCTTTGATCGCTTCTGCGCCAGGAGCTAATAATTTACGTGGGTCGAAGCCTTTGCCTTCCAGGTCTTTGCCAGCTTCGATGTATTTACGTGTAGCTTCTGCGAATGCGATCTGGCACTCTGTGTTTACGTTGATCTTGGAAACACCGAGGGAGATAGCTTTCTTGATCATGTCTTCCGGAATACCTGTACCGCCGTGTAATACGAGAGGCATGTCACCAGTTAATTTCTGGATGGCATCCAGTACGTCGAACTGTAATCCAGCCCAGTTTTCCGGATATTTGCCGTGAATGTTGCCGATGCCGGCTGCCAGCATAGAAACGCCCAGGTCAGCGATTGCTTTACATTCCTGAGGATCTGCACATTCGCCCATTCCAACTACGCCGTCTTCTTCGCCGCCGATGGAACCAACTTCTGCCTCGATGGACATTCCTTTTTCTTCACAGATTGCTACTAATTCTTTTGTTTTCTCTACGTTCTCTTCGAATGGAAGATGAGAACCATCAAACATGATGCTGGAGAATCCTGCTTCGATACATTTTTTAGCTCCTTCGTAGGAACCATGATCAAGATGCAGAGCTACAGGAACAGTGATGTTCAGCTCTTCCAACATACCGTTTACCATACCGACAACGGTTTTGTATCCGGCCATGTATTTGCCCGCGCCTTCGGATACGCCCAGGATGACAGGAGATTTGCACTCTTCTGCTGTTAACAGGATAGATTTGGTCCACTCCAGATTGTTAATGTTGAACTGGCCGACTGCATAGTGTCCTGCTTTTGCTTTCTGTAACATTTCTTTTGCTGATACTAAAGCCATAATAAATAACCTCCATAAAATATATTCTTCTGTTTACACAGTTGTCGATGTATATACCATCGCCCTAAGTTATACGGATTTATTATACCCCGTACAAAATAAAAAAGGAAGTGTTTTCCTGACAAATTTTGAATTTTTATTTAAATTCCAGTCCGTATTTCTCAATAAGTTCCTGACGAACTTCCATGTATACTTTATTCTGCTTCTCTGCGGTGATCTGCTGGGCGATCTGCGGAGCCACCTCCTCATAGGCTGCCGTTCCCTCGCCGGTCAGAGCGTCCACACGAATCAGGTGATAGCCGAAGTTTGTCTTGATCGGTCCGAGAAGTTTGCCGGCTTCTGCCGTGAAGACTGCCTCGTCAAACTCTTTCACCATCTGGCCTCTGCCAAAAGTGCCGAGATCTCCGCCTTTGGCACCGGACGGACAGGTGGAATATTCTTTGGCTGCTTCCTCGAAAGTTTTCTCTCCATTCTGGATCTCCGCGAGGATTTTCTTTGATTCTTCCTCTGTGGCGGTAAGGATATGCTTCGCTGAGGCCTGAGCGCCTTTCTTAAAGGAATCTTTATGCTCCTCGTAATAAGCCCGGCACTCCTCCTCTGTGGCCCGGATATCTTTTACAGTCTGGGTGAGCGCGTACTGGCTCAGCAGTTCTCTCTGCACGCCTTCCAGCATGGTGAGGAATTCCTCGCTCTTATCATATCCTTTCTCCTGTCCCAGTTTTTCAAACAGGAAATAGTTGGCATACTGGGTGAGGGCCTGTTTCCTGCCTTCCGGCGTCTTGATATAGGCCTGCTGTTCCTGCGGAATCCGTGCCTCAAACTGCGCGAACTCTTCTTCGGTAATCTCTCTTCCTGCCACAACGGCAATGACTTTATTGTCCATCTGTGTTTTCCTTTCTCTTTTACATTTTTATACAGAATAGACACCTTTCCCGGCTGTCTCTTCTATGATATATCAGGGTTTTACAAAGACCCTGACACATTCTTGTTAATCATACACTATTTTTTTATTTTTATAAAGACAATCCTTTCAATTTTTCACAAAATAAGGTATACTATGCACATAACCTGGATGATGTCCGGGAGGCGGTACATTTCCTTTCTGGCAAATGTTCCGGAAGAACTATGGACATTATCTGTCAATTTAATTTATGGGAGGTATACAAGGAAATGGGCTATATGGATGTTTATAACGAATGGTTATCCAATCCTTATTTTGACGAGGAGACGAAGGCAGAACTCCGTGCCATCAAAGATGATGAGAACGAGATCAAAGAACGGTTCTACACGAACCTGGCGTTTGGTACTGCCGGTCTTCGGGGGGTGCTCGGTGCCGGAATCAACCGTATGAATATTTACGTTGTACGCCGTGCTACTCAGGGTCTGGCCAACTACATTTTAAAACAGGGCAAAAAAGACAATCGCGTAGCTATCGCGTACGATTCAAGACACATGTCACCGGAATTTGCCGATGAATCCGCAAGAGTTCTTGCTGCCAACGGCATCACCGCATATAAATTTGAATCTTTAAGACCGACTCCTGAGCTTTCTTTCGCAGTTCGTGAGCTGGGCTGTATCGCAGGTATCAACATTACCGCCAGCCACAACCCGCCGGAGTATAACGGATACAAGGTATACTGGGAAGACGGCGCTCAGTTTACACCGCCGCATGACGCAGGTGTCACCGCAGAGGTTCTTGCCATCGAAGATTTATCCACAGTAAAAACCATGACCGCTTCCGATGCCAAGGCTGCCGGCCTTTACAAAGTCATCGGCGCTGACATTGATGATAAATACATCGCAGCCCTGAAGAAACAGATCAAGAATCAGGACGCTATCGACAAGATGCAGAAAGACATCACCATCATCTACACTCCGCTTCACGGAACAGGAAATATTCCGGCAAGACGGGTGCTCCATGAACTTGGTTTTGAAAATGTCTACGTGGTACCGGAACAGGAACTGCCGGACGGCGACTTCCCTACTGTAGGATATCCGAATCCGGAATCCAGCGAAGCATTTGAACTTGGTATGAAGATGGCCAAAGAAAAAGATGCGGATCTTGTTCTTGCCACAGACCCTGACGCTGACCGTCTCGGCTGCTATGTAAAAGACAACAACGGCGAGTATCATGTACTGACCGGTAACATGAGCGGCTGCCTGCTCTGCGAATACACATTAAGCCAGATTGCTGCCAAGGGAGGCATTCCGGAAGACGGAGAAGTTATTTCCTCCATCGTTACCACCAACATGGTTGCCGCCATCGCCAAGGCTTACGGCGCTAAATTCGTGGAAGTTCTCACCGGTTTCAAATGGATCGGAAGAGAGATCCTCCGTATGGAAAAAGAAGGAAAAGGAACCTACCTCTTCGGTCTGGAAGAAAGTTATGGCTGTCTGATCGGAACTCACGCAAGAGACAAAGACGCCATCGTTGCCACCATGGCTCTCTGCGAGGCTGCCTGCTACTATAAGGCACAGGGCAAGACCATGTGGGACGCTATGATTGACATGTACGAGAAATACGGCTACTACTTAGACAGCGTGAAGTCTGTCACCATGGCCGGTATTGAAGGACAGGCACAGATTCAGAAGATTCTGGATACTCTTCGTGCAGACGCTCCTACCACCATCGGTTCCTACCAGGTACTCTCCGCAAGAGATTACCAGACAGGCGTTATCAAAAACCTGGCTACCGGCGAAGAAACCGAGACAGGCCTGCCGGCTTCCAACGTTCTTTACTATGACTTAAATGACGATGCATGGGTTTGCGTTCGTCCGTCCGGTACAGAGCCTAAGATTAAGTTCTACTATGGTGTAAAAGGTACAAGCCTTGAAAATGCACAGGAATTATCCGACGCCATGGGAGAAAATATCCAGAAAATGCTTGACAGCATGCTGTAAAAAATATTCACAAAAAATGCCGCGCTGAATTCAGCGCGGCATTTTTTTGCGACAACCCATCAGGCGGATACCATGACTTATGAGCGGACATTTCTGTTTTCTGCCGGCAATTCCTCCATTGCCGCATCCTCATCCTTCCAGCAGCCGTTTTCTCTGCTGTTTTCTCACAAAAGGCAGCGCCAGCAGCACCGCTTTGCACACGTTATCGGCAATCATGCAGTACCAGACGGCGCGCAGTCCCAGTCCCCAGACCTGCACCACAAGAAATGTGAAGAAGATCCGCACGCCCCACATACCGATGCTCTCCACCACAAAGGCGTAGCGGGTGCGGCCGAGGCCATAAAACACACCCTCCAGCACAACCATCAGTCCGAAAAACGGCTCGGACAGAGCCACCAGCCGAAGCATCTGAGCGCCCAGGCTCACCACCGCTTCGCTGGGCGAAAAAAGTCCCATGAGCAGATGCGCGCCAAAGTACAAAAGGATGCCGCTCACGCACATCATAGCCACAGTAAGCCCGATACTCACACCGGCCACCGTCTTTAATTTTCCTGCATTTCCTTCCCCACGGGCATTACTGATAAGAGTAGACGCCGCGGAACGCAGCCCGTAACCCGGCACATAAAAGATCGTCTCCGCCGTCACGGCAATGGAATGGGCTGCAAACACCGTAGTTCCCATACCGGAAATCAGGCCGGCGAAAACCACATATCCCAGACAGGATACCATACTGGTGCCGAGCACCGGCGTGCCGATGGCGGCACACTGCCGGAGCAGGCCGGTGTCCGGCGCAAAATGTTTCCACTCCCAGCGGAGCAGCTCATTTTTCCGGCACGACAGAACCATGAGCACACCGGAAAGCACATAAGAAACCGCCGAGGCGATGGCTGCTCCGGCTACACCGTACCCAAGCACGTAAATAAACAGATAGTTTAACACAATATTGGAACCGTTGGCCGCCACATTGATGAGCATAGGCGTCCGGGTATTCTGCACAGCTCTGAGAGCCGCGCCCATGATCGTGCTTGCGGCCCGGAATACCATAGGCACACTGATAATAAAAAAGTAAAGAGATGCCGTCCCCTGAATGGCCGGTTCCGCACCCATCCAGACAGGGATTCTGCCGCAAAGCAGAATCGACAGGATTCCCAGCGTCAGCCCGGAAACCAGAGACAACAAAAAAGCCTGCTGTGCAAGCTTTTTTATCTGTTCCTTATCTCCCGCTCCCTGAGCTTTTGATATGAGTACCAGCATCGCCGTGCCGATGGCTCCGGGAATACTGTTTACCAGCCAGGTTACATTGGTTGTGATGCTGACCGACGCCGTCGCCTGTTCTCCCAGCCGCCCCACCATGGCCGTATCCACATACTGCAGCAGCGTCGCCAGCACTTCTTCTATTATAGTGGGAACAGACAGCCACAGCAGGGTACGCAGCAACGGCATATATGCCGGTTTATTTAATTGACGAGTTATGATTTTTCTCTCCGCCATTCCAGTCAAATCCTCAGAATTCTCTATATTTCATCAGTAAATGTACGAAAATCTCACTGTATTTCAAAGGTTACTTCCACACTGCCTCTTCCCACAGCTTCCGCCAGACCTTCTGCGTTATCGATCCGTCCCAGCGGAGTGTAACTGTAGGACGTGGAAAACGTCTCATAAAAGAGTACCAGGCAGTCGGAGCCAAAAAGCATCAGATCACCTGCCTGGATCTGCCCCGGCGTCTCCGAGCGCATGCTCAGACTATCCGGCATATAATAGTACTTCTCATTGCCATTCAACTCGCTCATATTCACCGTCATCGGCAGACTCTCTGCAAATGTCCTCGCCGTCTCATTATCATACAATGTAGCATCAAACGTCTTCCCGCCGATTGTAATATGGATTGTCTGCATTTCTTCCTCCTCTGACTCTGTCTGCGCTGCTGTTTCCGAACCGGCAGCCTCACTATTGTCTGCCTGCGCTGCCGCCTCCGTATCGGAAGCCTGCGCTGCTGTCCCAGTCTCCGCCATCGCCTCTGTATCAGAAGCCTGCGCTGCTGTCCCGGTCTCCGTCGCCGCCTCTGTCATTGTTTCTGTCCATTCGGTACTTCCCATCCAGCTGTTGTTTCCCATGCAGCCGTCCAGAGAACATACAACGCCAAGGGCCAGCGCCATCGTCAATACTTTCTTCCCTATACTTTTCTTCATTAAAGATCCTCTTACTCTTTCTGACAAACCCTTTTTCTGTGTATATTTACGCACAGCAGCAGGTACATTGGTCTGTTTTCTTCTCTATGCCCCGGACGATCACCTCACCTCTGGCTTCCTTATCATCCATGATGATCTCTCCCACTTCCGGAACCTCAATACGGCCGGAACGAGGATTCTTAATGCTGATAACCGGCGTTGTCACTGTGGCTTCCACCTCAGATTTCTCAAAGCAGAGATCCGTGTCGATCATTTCACAATTGACCAGTTTCAGATTCTTACAATAGCAGAACGGCTGCGTTCCGATGATCTTGCAGTTGACAAGCGTCAGCCCGTCTGAATACCACGCAAAATATTCTCCCTTGATGGTGCTGTTTCTCACTGTGATATTCTGCCCGTGCCAGAACGCATCTTTGGTATCAAATACGCAGTTGTCAAAGACCGCGTCTTTAATATACTGGAACGAATATTTTCCTTTGAACTCTACATCGGAAAAACGAATATTTTCTGAACGCATCATAAAATACTCACTCTCGGCGTGACAGCGGCGCATTTCAATATTCTTCACTGACCATCCAAATTCCGGAGAGATAATATCACAATCTGCCACGGTCACATTACTGCACTCCCGGAGTGCTTTGATTCCATGCATTTTTGTTCCGGTAATAGTAATATCATCGGAATACCACAGCGCTGCCCGGCAAAGTTCTGTCATCTCAGAATCTTTGATGGTCAGGTGCTGATCATGCCAGAACGGATACCGCAGGTTACAAAAAGTACGGTTCACCTGAATATTCCGGCTCTCCTTTAATGCGCTTTCTCCATCAGCCGGGCCGTCAAAGGCACAGTCTTCCAGCATGACGCCGTCGCTTCCGTATAATGCTCTCTCTTCATCAAAAGTTTGATTCTCTATTATTTTCATGCTGATTACCTCCCACACATTGATTTTTATCTGTAATTACTCTACCACTTCAATAGTTTGATAGCAAATACCTGGTTTGTATGGCGTTCTATAGCTTTTCCCTATAGTGCAGGAGTTTGTGATGAGCTCTGGCAATACATCTCAGGGGCGCCCACACCTTATCAGCAGGTGCGGGCGCCCCTGTTATTTGCAATTCAATGTAACTGACCTGCATCTCTTACGTTAAAAATATAACTACTTTTTTATAACTATTTTTTATTCAATAGCTGCAAAAAAGCTTCCTCGGACATAGACAGCCTTGCGGCAGCATCTTTCACAGAAATGATCTCCTCCTGAACCAGCTGCACCAGCATGTCTATCTTGCCCTCTTGTCTTCCTTCAAGGCGTCCTTCATCGCGTTCTTCACTGAGCAACTTCTCCATCACACCCATCATAGTTCTCACTCCCTCCTGATTCTCTTTCAGATATCTTTTCTGCCCGGACACATGCGGAAACTTTTTCTCATCGTAAAAATTATCCTGCACAAATATCTTCATCAGTTCTGCTATATCACTTCCGTCATCTCCTTCCATAAATACAATATGATTTCATTGTTCTGCTCATTCAGTATTTCTCCGCGGTTTTTAACAAAAACAGAAAATTAATAATACCCATCTATGTTGTATCCCGTTTTGTGCGATATTCTCATTTGTAATATGGAAGCAGCAGATATTTCCCCACTGCTGTTTTTCTCATTGCTGTATTTACATTTATAAGAAAAATGAAGTCCTGGAGATTATTTATATAATACCTTATTTCATATATGAAAAGCAATCTTTTTTCCGAATTTTATTGCTCCGCCTTCGCCAGATCATCCTACCAGGTTCACTGCCAGGCCGCTGCCAAAAGCAAACACCATGACAAATACCAGGTAGAACAGGAAGTGCCGCAATCCCAGCACGATTTTCAGGGCGCCGAGATTGGTGATCTTTGTGGCCGGTCCCGTGATCATGAAGGAAGCCGCGCTGCCGAGACTCATCCCCTCCCACAGCCATTGCTGGAGAAGAGGGATCGTTCCGCCGCCGCAGGCGTAAAGGGGAACGCCGATGGTGGCGGCCATCAACACGCCGAAGGCTTCGTTGCCGCCGAACAGCGTGGTCATGGTTTCTGCCGGAACATAACGCTGGAACAGAGCTGACAGAGCAACACCGATGAGGAAATACACGCCGGTTGCCCGGACATTTCTTCCTAGATTTTTTATGTACCGGAGGAGAGGACTGGGGTCCGTATCCCGGTTTTCGGGTTCTGAAAAGCCCTGAAATTCAAAAAACGGCTTCCGTTCATAGAGGAAATGTATCAGCAGCCCGGCGGCAGCGCCGCAAAAGAAACAGGACAGTATCCTGATGATAAGCGCCGGCATTCCCAGGGCGGCGCTGTACAGGATGAGCTGAGGATTCAGCAGGATGGAGGACATCATGAAGGCCGCCAGCCAGTCGTCCTTCATGCCGCTTTTGGAGAAAGAGGCGGCAATGGGGATTGTCCCGTACATGCACAGGGGCGAGGCGATTCCCAGGGCGCTTGCGGCAAAAATACCGGCGATTCCCAGCTTTTTATCCTGCAGAGAACGAAAGAGATTGTGGATATGGTCTTTTGCAAATACAGATACAGCCGATCCGATCAGCATTCCCAGAACCCAATATCCGGCAATCTGCTCCAGCTGCACGCTGAAATAATACCAGAGGTAAATGATCTCCCGGTGTAGTAGCTCTGTCATTGAAGCCTCCCATCTGCCGCCTTTTCCGGCCCGCTGTCTTCTCAGTCATCCAGTTTCTGGTTTCCGGTGCCCCACACATGTTTTTCTTTGGCAGCCGCTTTTGTATTCTGCGCCATAACACCCACCAGTCTGTGCGGCACATACATTTCTTCCAGATAATTACATTCTGCTTCTGTCAGGACCAGATCCACCGCTTTCGCTGCCCCGTCAATGTGATGCAGTTTCGTGGCTCCCACCACCGGAGCGGTCACTTTTGTGAGAAGCCATGCCAGAGCCACTTCCGTCATGGTCACACCACGTTTGTCAGCCAGCTCCGCCACCCGTCCGATAATGATATCATCCTGCTTTGCAGTGGCATCGTATTTGAACTTTGCGTAACTGTCCTCTTCCAGACGTTTGGAGGTCTCGCCCGGGTGTTTGGACAGACGGCCGCTGGCTAGAGCACTGTACGGTGTCATGGCGATGTTATCCTCGGCACAGAGTTTTGCCATCTCCCGCTCTTCCTCCCGGAAGATCAGATTGTAATGTCCCTGTACGGACACGAACTTTGCGAATCCCTCTTTTTCCGCCAGCGCATTGGCTTTGGCCAGCTGCCATGCGAAGCAGTTGGAAATACCGATATAGCGGACTTTTCCGGCTTTTACCATCCGGTTCAGTCCATCCATGATATCATAAAGAGGGGTCTGGTAATCCCACATATGATAAATGTACAGATCCACATAGTCCATTCCCAGATTAGAAAGACTTTTATTCAAAAGTCGCTCGATATGCTGCTGTCCGGTGACGCCGGAGGCGATTTCCTCCTCGGTGCGAGGCAGAAACTTTGTGGCCACAACTACATCATCCCGTTTTGCAAAATCCCGCAGTGTTCTTCCCAGATACTGTTCGCTGGTACCACTCTGATAGCCGATGGCCGTATCAAAAAAATTTACTCCCAGTTCCAGTCCCCGCCGAATAATCTCCCGGGAATGTTCTTCATCAAGAGTCCAGCTGTGCTGTCCGTTTTTAGCGTCGCCAAATCCCATGCATCCCATACAGATGCGGGACACCATAAGTTCTGAATTACCAAGCTTTGTGTATTTCATTGGTTATTTCTCCTCTTCTTCCATCTTCATCATTTATATATTCTTTCACCATTTTATTTTCCGCCGATGCTCACCGGGATATCCTCCTTGATCCTTTTATTCTCCGTCGATGCTCACCAGAGAATATTCCCGGCTCCCGAGACCGATTTCTTCCGCGTGTTCCAGGGTCAGAAGACCGTTTCTCGATTCAATCCGCTCGATCAGGGATGCTCCATCCTCCGCATTGTAGACCAGATCCACACAGGCCTGGTCCAGCGCCACCGGATCGTAGGAAGCGAGAATACCGATATCATGCATATCGGGTTCCGCCGGATTGCTGTCACAATCGCAGTCCACAGACAGGCGGTTCATCACATTAATATAAAGGATATGTCCATCCAGATAATCCGTCACGGACTTGCCAGCCTCAGCCATGGATTCCAGAAATGCATCCTGGTCTCCTCCCCACATACTGCCGCCGGTTCCTCCGGAATGGATGTGGGACTTCCCGTCAGAGGATGCAATGCCGATGGATATATTTTTAATGGCTCCGCCGTAACCTGCCATGGCATGTCCCTTAAAATGTGACAAAACCACATAGTAATCATAATCAGCAAAATGTGATCCCACATAATTTTCTGTGAGATGTCTGCCGCCGCTTACCGGCAGCGTCATGGAACCATCCGCATCCATGATATCCACATTGGCAATGTCCGTATAACCGTGGTCTTCCGCCAGCTGCATATGGTATGCGGTATTGGCCCGGTCGCCGCCGTAGGCTGTGTTACATTCCACGATGGTTCCCTCTATCTGCCGGACCAGGGCACCGATCAGCTCCGGCCGCAGATAATTACTGCCATTTTCACCGGTGCTGATCTTCACGGCCACATGTTCTCCCGGAGCGCCCATGTCTCCTTCCCGCAGAGCACTGTAAATGTCCAGAAGTCCCTGCGTACTGATATCTGTTGTCATGTAGACCACTGAACCTCCGGCTTCCGTCTCCGCCGTATCATCTGTACCTGTTTCCGACAAATTCTCTGTACCTTCCTCCCTGCCGGCCGCTTCTGTATTCTGAGGTTTTTTTGTATTTTGTACATTTTCTGTGTTCTGCACATTTTCCGTCACGGTGTTCCCGCCGCGCTGACCGGTCCGGGCGTCCTCTGCCGCGGCGCAGCCGGTCAGTGTACCGGCGAGAAGCATTGCCAGTCCCAGTGAAAATAATTTTCTCATTTAAGCCCCCTTCCAAGCTCATATGCTTCCTTCATATACCGGGAATGTTTCGTCATGGACGGAGTACCACAGCCTCTGCCCCAGACTCTTCCCATATCCGTCAGATTTAAATACCGTACCAGTGTATCATAGTGAGCCTCCAGCGCGTCAAACGTCCAGTGATCGCTGTTCCAGGCTGCGGAAAGAATCGCTGACTTCATGCCTTTTCCCTGTATACTGCTGTTAAAGGCACAGAAACGGTCAATCAGTGTTTTCAGCTGTGCCGACATTCCGTAGTAATAAAGAGGCGTCACAAAGACCATCATATCCGCCTCCAGAATCTCTTTGCGGAATACTTCCACATCATCCTTCTGCACACATGGGCCTTCATAACCACAATGGATGCATCCGGTACACGGATGGATATCCGCGTGGGCCGCGTCTATCACCTGAACATGATGTCCGGCCTCTTCTGCTCCCCTGATAAATTCTCCTGCCAGAAGATTCGATGAACCTTTTTTATTGGGACTTCCTTCCAGTACAACAATTTTCACGTTAAGATTCCTCCTTTTTCTGCCAATACATTTTCGGATGCTTTTATTATAAAACGGCGTTTTCGGAATGTACAATGCCTATCCCTCATTGCCTTTCATGCCGGCAAAGCATTAATATCGCCCGACATTACCCAAATCATCTGCTGCTCTTTTAAGTCCCTGTCTGCCATCATGCCCCGTCACTATGACAAACGCATCTTCTATTTTCTTAAGAATCTCAGCCATATCATCCTTCTGCACGCAGACTCCCGTCCGAAAGCAGGCGTAACACGCTTTGCACGGCTGTATCTTCTTTTCCCGAAGCGCAATCTTTTCTACCTCATGTCCTGCTTCCTCCGCTCCCAGGATCAATTGGTCACAGAGCAGATCGGAATTTCCCCTGTCCCGCGGACTTCCGTTAATCACTACAACTTTCATGGTGTCTTCCTCCCGTCTTTCTACATTGAAGAAAATGTACGCTAGGAATATATTTCCTCTCCATCATAAAATCCTTCTTTATGTCCCATGATCTCTATATGCTGTACGGAATCTTCCATCTCTTCTGTCACTTTTGCTTTCCCGAAGAAACCATACACTTTTTCACCGTCATAGATGGTCAGAGAGACGCTGGCATCCCCAAATTCGTCCGGATGTATGTTCTCAGGCATATTCTCTTTTTCATCGGATACGGCCTCCTCTTTTTCCACCGGACCGCTGATTTCCAGAAAGTATTCACCCTCTCCGTCTTCCGGATCAATCACGTCCAACATTCCCCGTACTGTGTAACTTTCCTCGCCGTAAGTGTATACCGTGATCTCCGTCTCCCTTTCTGCCGGCAGGAATACATCAACGGTGTTTTCTCCTGAATCTGTCATCTGTCCTTTCAAGGCATTTCCTCCTGATGCTGTCTCTGTTTCACTCGCAGCAGTTTTCTCCGGGACGGCAGCGGCAAAGACCTCATGCCACATTCCGGTGTGGAATCCTGCCATCAGAAAACAAAACAGAAAGGCACAGAGAAACATTGTTTGGAATCGTATATATTGTTTTTCGTTTAAATGAAACATTCTCCTCACTCCTATCAGTATCCTAATCCTTCCACCCAGCTCAGAATCTCTTCCCGGGAGGAATGGGCATCTTCTTCGTAGCAGTCAAAAATATTATCAGAAATCTCTGCAGCCGGCGCCGCTTCCTCGATGATGTCTACACTGTCTGCCAGGCCGCCAGTCCCGTGGGAGCAAAACAGATATACCTGCTTACCGGACAGATCATTTTCTTCGAGGAAAGAAAGAAGAGCCATCGGCACACCATACCACCAGTTGGGATATCCCAAAAATACAGTGTCATAATGATCCAGATTCTCTACATTTTCCTGCAGCTGCGGCCGGGCGTCTTCTCCCCGCTCGTCATTGGCTCTCTCCAGACAGGCATCCCAGTCACTGGGATACGGGTCTGTCACCCGGATAGAAAACAGGTCGCCACCCGTTTCCTCCTGCACCCATCCTGCCAGCTCCTGCACATTTCCCGGTGCTGTGACACTCGGGGAAGAGACGGCATCCACATTCTCATCAGTCACAGCATTATCCGCCCAGGAAAAATACGCCACCAGAATACGGGAGCCATCTTCTGTTTCCTCTGGCACTGCGGCAGTCCCTTCCGCCGCCCCGATGACATCACCTGTCGTCTGTTCTTCATTTTGTGTATCTTCCTGAGCATCATCAGCAGCCGCCGTTGTATTTTCCACCGCCGGCTGTGTGTTTTCTGTCTGCCCACCGCTGCTCTGCGTTCCTGTATTTCCGCACCCTGCAGCGGCCATCAGAAGAGCTGATGTCAGCACAAGAGCAATTACTTTTTTTCTCATGGATCTACCTCCTCACGTGATACGGTCTGCATTTTATATAAAACAGGCGGCAGAGTAAGTCATTCCGTCTGCCGCCTGCACGTCGCAGTGAATTATTTTTCTTTTTTCCCGAAGGACATGCACTTTGCGATGACGTCTCCTGTCCGCAGATACTCATATCCAGGCATCTGGAACAGTACCGGTTTTAAGGTACGATAATCAATTTTTCCTTCCGGTGTCAGTACATTTTCTTCCGCAAATGTATTATCAATCTTGCAGATAAAACTTTCGAAACCTTCTGTCTCATAGATATCATCCACAGTACATTCCATGACCACCGGTGCATCGGCGATCATCGGGGTCCCGTTGTTGGCGTATACGGTCTGAAAGAGTGTCGACTTATCTTCCTTTGCTCCGCTGACACAGCCGGCACGATCTGCCTGCGGCAAAAGCTCCTCATTGATAATATTGATGGAAAGTTTCTGCGTCTCTTTGATTCCTTTGTTCGTATAGTGGGGTTTTGCCAGACTTACCATCACCCGGTCATGGCCGATGATGCCCACATGTCCTACCAGCACCCAGTTTGGTCTGCCGTCTACGAGAGTTCCGACTACCACAAGCGGTGTCGGGTATAATGCTAATGTATGTCCGATATTTTTCTTCATCATTCTATTCTCCTTTTCCTTTTATAAATCAATCTTGTTTTTCTCCATCCAGAGTCTCACTCTGCCTGAGAGGCTGTCCCCGCCGTCATTGATGATGCTTAAAACCTCTCTTACGTCCGATTTCGGACAAAGGCGTCCCACGTCTCTTTGCATATTTCCCGGCACCCCTCCGCAGTGGGAACTGAACGGGAGCAGGACTTTTCCCGCCAGATTATTGTGATACAGCCAGGAGGCCAGCGGCGGCGCGATCGTCCCGCACCAGTTGGGAGAACCCACAAAAATCACGTCATATTCTTTTGGAAAATACGGCTGTGGAAGCAGACGGGGGCGGTAATTGCTGCGCACCTCCTGCCTCACCTGCGCGAGAAGTTCCGGGAACGACATGGGGTAAGGCTGCCACGGATAGATTTCACACAGATCGCCGTCTGAAAGTTTCTGAATCTCCCGGGCAATCCGATGGGTATTTCCCGAATATGAGTAAGAGACAATCAGTATTTTCTCTTTTTCCGGCTCTCTTTCTTCGTGTATGTACGTCATTTTCTTTTCCGTCTCCATATTTTTATTGCCCTCATCAAGATCCCTGTCTGTCCCTCGCCTGTCTTATTGCGGCAGCAGTTTTACAGACACATTCTAAGAATTTCAATGACATCTTCTTTGCCAAGAGGCACATAGGCGTCTTTCAGGCAGCCCACCTGCACGGCTTTTTCTGCCATCTGCTCAAATTTAGAACTGTCGATACCGAATTCTCCCAGCGTGGACGGAAGTCCGATTTTTTCAAAGAATTCTTCGGTGGCGTCAATCCCTTTTCTGGCAAGGGCAAACGCATCGTCTTCTCTGGCAAATCCCCACACATTTACCGCATAGTCACAGAATTTATCCACAGTTTTATCCGATAAAATGTACCGCATCCACTTTGGTGTCAGCATGGCAAGACCGGCTCCGTGGGTGATGTCATAGTGGGCGGAAAGTTCATGCTCAATATAATGGCAGCTCCACATAAAGCTCTTTCCTGTGCTGGTGATCCCGTTGAGCGCCAGAGAGCTGGTCCACATGAGCTGCGCCCTCGCCTCATAATTTTCCGGATCCTCCAGAGCCATCGGCGTATATTTTATAGCGGAGCGGAGCAGGCCTTCCGCGATGGCATCCGGCACAAAAGCTTCCACTGTGTCAAAATAACTCTCAATGACATGGCTCATCATATCGGCAGAACCGGAGGCCGTCTGGTAAGGCGGCACCGTAAAGGTATTTTCCGGGTTCAGCACAGCAATCTTTGGCAGGAGCGCCGGATGTCCCATCAGCAGCTTTTCATTGGTATCCATATTGGAAATGACAGCCGCACAGTCCATCTCGCTGCCCGTCGCCGCGATGGTCAGCACCACAGCAATTGGCAAAGCCTGTGTAATCCGGCCTTTTCCTGTCAGCAGATCCCAGGCGTCTCCGTCATAAAATGCTGCCTCCGCAATGGCTTTGGAGCAGTCGATGGTACTGCCGCCTCCCACTGCCAGGATCAGATCGACCCCTTCTCTTTTGCAGATATCCGCTCCTTCATTGACACTTTCCACGCGGGGATTCGGGTCAATGCCGCCCAGCTCAAAAATCTCAAAATCACTGAGTAATTTTTTTATTTTGTCATATAATCCATTCTTTTTAATACTTCCTCCACCATAGGTCAGAAGAATCTTTTTTCCAAAAGAAGCAAGCTTCGCCGGAAGTTGCTCCTCCTGTCCTTTTCCGAATAATACATCGGTGGAAACACAAAACTCAAAATTATTCATCACATTCTTTCCTTTCTTTGAGACTTGTATTCATTTCTTACGCTTTTAGTATAACCATCCTTTATTTTCATGTAAAATACTTATGATTTATCATTTCCCATACAAAAAAAGAATATAAAAATACAGCACCTGCCCATTTGGCAGGATCCACTGCATTTTTATATTCTTTCGTCTTTCTCCTGTTACCGGAGATAACATGATGGAATTATCCTCACTCGCTCTCCCTGCTCTCATTTTTCAGCATATTGATTTCCTGAATAAACAGGGAAGTTACCGGAGTGAATAACTGATTTTTCTTCCAGAGCAGAACACTCCGGGTAGTATGTTCCGGAACAATGGGTACAAAACGCAGGCTCGGACTGCTGTGAATGGCAAGAGCGCCATCCAGACAAAACGCACATCCCATACCGGCGTCCACCATCAGCACCGCGTTGGATAAAAGGGTATAGTATAATGGAATCTGAAGCTCTCTCTCTTCCTTCCCGATCCAGTTTAAAATCTCCGTCCGCACATTTTCTCTCAGGGGCAGGATCAGCGGATAAGCGGAAATCTCCTCCACGGATATCACTTCTCTCTGCGCCAGCGGATGCGTATCTTTCATGAGCACGCCCCAGGTCTCTTTCTGGGACAGTCGTATAAATTCATATTTTGTAGTATCCACCGGTTCCAGCAGAAGACCGATATCTATGAGACCTTTGTCCATTTTATCTTTGATATTATCCGCCATCTCATTATACAGATGGAACTGCACCAGCGGATATTTTTCTGAAAATCGTTTCATGATCTTTGCCAGCAGCCGGCTTCCCACCGCCTCTGTCGCTCCTATGGTGATTATGCCGCTGACCGCGTTGTCTCTCTCCGCAAACGCCTTTTCCGCCCGGTCCGCCAGTTCCACGATTTCCTCTGCTCTCTGGCGGAAAAATACGCCGTCATCGGTGAGAGTGACTCCCTTTTTCCCACGTACCATCAACACCGCTCCCAGCTCTCTTTCCAGCTCCATCAGCTGCCGGCTCAGAGTCGGCTGTGTCACATGCAGGATATCAGCGGCCCTGCTGATATTCCCCTCGTTGGCTGTTGTTAAAAAATACCGTAGTGTACGAAGTTCCATGGATATCCCCC
>ERZ1643246.2562-NODE-2562-length-16977-cov-13.586869_pt1 | contig 16977 bp, 18 predicted proteins | sample MGYA00579265_ERZ1643246 | MGnify/ENA primary metagenome ERZ1643246 (study PRJEB29033, sample SAMEA4952261) | chicken gut metagenome | biome: Broiler Chicken; feature: Gastrointestinal Tract; material: Caecum | place: Ireland | collected 2018 | study: Broiler...
AATTTTCTTCCCGGCTTTCTCTTGGCAGTTCCTATCTGCTCCAGGAGCCCCTTGGTCCCAACCTGGGGATCCAGGCCCAGCTTCCGATCCTGCTGGCAGAGTATACTTTCCGCACCTCCGCAGATATTAAAGATTATTTTTCTCTCCTTTCCCAGATGCCTGAGTATTTCCAGAGCATCCTGGACTTTGAGGAAGAAAAAGCAAAAGAAGGACTTTTCATGAGCGATACCAGCGCAGACCAGATCATCCGGCAATGTGAAAGTTTCATAGAAACAGGAGAGGAAAATTATCTTTCTTCTATGTTCGGGCAGCAGGTCAAAGAGCTTTCAGAAGAAAAGCGAATCACCCAGGCCCAGGCGAAAGATTTTACACAAATGCAGGAAAAACTCATGGAGCAGTGTGTTTTTCCCGCTTACCGCACCCTGTCCCAGGGCCTGGAAGAGCTGAAAGGGCAGGGAAAAAATTCTGGGGGACTGATCCATCTGGAAGGAGGAAAAGATTACTATGAGTATCTGATCAGGAGTACTGTGGGAGATTACCGTTCTTCTGAAGAGATCCTCCAGAGTCTTTTCCTTCAGCTTCAAAGTGATTATAAGAAAGTACAGGAACTGCTCGCCGCAGATCCTCAGTTACTTTCCGAAGCTTACAGTTTTAGTTCCTCCGAATTTTCTCCGGAACAGATCCTGGATTACCTTCAGCATGTTATCACTGATGATTTTCCCTCTCTGGATACCGGCTCCTATGAAGTCAAATATGTGCCGGAGGCAATGGAAGACTTCTCCAGTCCGGCTTTTTACCTCACACCTCCTGTTGATACTCTTACGCCTAACACCATTTATATCAATCAGGCCAGTCAGGTGTCTGCGACAGAGCTTTTCACCACGCTGGCCCATGAAGGTTTTCCCGGGCATTTATATCAGACAGTATATTTTGGAAATCAGGATCATCATCCCATACGGGAACTGTTAAGCTGCGGCGGATACGTTGAAGGCTGGGCCACCTATGTGGAAGCACTGTCCTATGGCTACGCCTCTCCTTTTCTCCATATAGAACCGGAGATCCTGGACTTTCTTGGCCTGAACCGTTCTATAAGCCTATGCCTGTACGCCATCCTGGATCTTGGCATCCACGGACAGGGCTGGAACCTCCAGACCACTGCCGATACCCTGGCTGTCTTTGGCATCACTGATTCCGATACCTGCCAGGAAGTCTTTCAGTATATTGTAGAAAATCCCGCCAATTACCTGAAATACTATCTGGGGTATCTGAACTTTATGGATCTGCGCGAGGAAGTTCAGGAAACCGAAGGCAGTAGCTTTCAGCCTAAAGAATTTCACAAAAATCTTCTGGATATCGGTCCTGCCCCCTTCCCTGTAGTAAAAAAATATCTTTTCAAAATATATGAATAGTCAAATACCCCGATGCAAGCATCGGGGTATTTGACCCTCGCGGCAGTCGCCAAATGGACATGCCAACATGTCCGCTTGGCTCGTTGCCCGCGGGAATAAAAAACCTTTCCTGGGAGGCGCGGCTTCTTCATGCGCCTCCCAGGAAAGGCCTTGTTATCTTTCTTTATACTATTATCGGTAGGAATCAAAAAAAACCCGGAGATTCATCAGGGATTTCACCAGGATCTTCTGCTGCTCCTCGTCCAGATCCTTCAGTACAGCCTGTATCATACCGTCATGAAATTTCATATGATGGGCATTTGCTTTCTTTCCTTTCTCCGTAAGGGAGATCAGTACGACCCGTCTGTCTTCTTCGCTTCTTTCCCTGTGGACATAACCCTTTTTTACCAGGCTGTTAATAGCAATAGTCAGGGTTCCGACTGTCACAGACATGATCTTTGCCACAGAGGACATATTCTTGGGCTTTTCCTCTCCGATCGCCTCGATAATATGCATATCATTAACAGAAATATCCTTAAACTCTGAAGTAATCAAAGCTTTCCTCTCTATATCCAGAATCTCCTGGAATAATTTCACAAGAATGTCATGCAGTATTTCATAATTACTCACGCCATCGCTCCTCTCAGACATATCAATACGCTGTTATGTTGATGGCTATATTATATCCGATTCAAGTACCAATTACAATCAAATTTTTTGATTATCAAAATATTTTTCTTTCTAAAGAAAAAAGGACTGCCCTCATGGGGCAATCCTCTTGTTTCCACATCTCTGATCCGAGACCGGATCTTTTATTTTACGATCATTTCGCCGTAGCATTCTTTTCCAGGAGCCAGAGCATTGGATTCGTCTGTATCAATATGAGCTGCTGTAGCGTAAGAAGCACTTACACGAACAACTACATCTCCGAAAGTTAAAGAACGTCCGTTAGGAGACTCAATTGCAAGACTTACGATCTGTTTGTCTTCCACTCCTGCTGCCTGGGCATCTTCCGGTGTCATATGTACATGACGTTTTGCAGCGATCACACCTTCTTTAAGCTCTACTTCACCTGCAGGGCCGATCAGCTTACATGCGCCGGATCCTGCGATGTCGCCGGACTCACGGATAGGAGCTGTAACACCAAGGCTTCTTGCGTCTGTAAGAGAAACCTCAACCTGTGTATCTTTTCTTACAGGACCCAGAACAGACATTTTCTGGCTTCCTTTTGTTCCTACAACTTCTACCTTTTCTTCACAGGCAAACTGTCCCGGCTGGCTTAACATCTTTTTCACGGTCAGCTCATGGCCTTTGCCAAACAGGATCTCCAGATGTTCCTGTGATAAATGTACGTGTCTTGCAGATGTTTCTACTAATACTTTCATTTTGAAATCCTCCACTTGTTATAATAATGAAATCATTATCCTTACCTTTCATTATAGTCCTTTCCAAAAGCTTGTCAACGCATATCCGAGGATTTCCTTCCGGGATTTTTGCATTTTTCAGGATACAAAGCGTGCTGCCGGATCTGTTCTGGAAATCATCTCCTCTATAAATTTTTCTACTTCATCTCTGCCGGGAATTGAGGGCTGTGCGCCTTTTTTGGTGACCACCAATGCTGAAGCATAATTTGCATACCGAACAGCATCTTCCAATTTTTCTCCCTGAGCTATTTTCAGAGCCATTGCCGCCGTAAAAGTATCGCCAGCCGCTGTAGTATCTTCCACTTCTACCTTCAGCGCAGGAATCTTTTGGTTATTTCCCTGTTCAGGATCAATATATACCCCATTGCCTCCTAAAGTAACTACTACATTTGCTACACCTTTTTTCTTCAATATATCCGCGGCCATTTCCAGTTCTTCCATGCTCTCCCCAAGCCCGGTAAGCATTTTTAGTTCTGTTTCATTTGGTTTTATAATATCAAGATATCTGTACAATTCTTCCGGAAATTCTAAGGGTACCGGAGCCGGATCCAAAATAACAGTTTTTCCCAATTCTTTTGCTTTTTTTGCGGCAAAAATCACGGTTTCCACCGGAATTTCCATTTGAAGGATCACAATATCGCACTGTTCTATTAATAGGATGTTTTCCTCTATTTCTTTTTGGGAAAGAGTCATGTTTGCTCCAGATGCAACTACAATAGCATTATCTCCGTCTTTATTTACTGTAATAAAAGCAATTCCTGTACTGATACCTTCTTTTTCAATAACCGGACTCACATTTACTCCGGCCTTCCGCAGATTTTCCTTTTCTATCCGTCCATAGCTGTCTCTTCCCACAGCTCCGAGAAAGGTTACGTTCCCTCCCAGACGGCCAACTGCATAGGCCTGATTGGCCCCTTTCCCACCTGGCACAAGTTCTACGGAATTTGTCAGTATGGTTTCTCCCGCAACTGGAGTATGATCCACCTCTGCAATCATATCCATGTTGATACTACCGATAATTAATATTTTCTTCATATCATTCCCCCTTTATCCTTTTACACTTCCTGCGGTAATTCCATCAACAAAGTATTTCTGGAATGGAAGGAAAAGAGCAATAGGTATCAATGCAGAAATCATAGAAGCCGCATAAATATAGGTCCACTGAATCGATCGTTCTCCACTGAACTGGCTGATTGCGATCTGGATAGTCCGAATGTCCTTTGATCTTGCCACCAATAAAGGCCACAGATAAGAATTCCACTGATTCATGAAAATCATCAGGCCTGCAGTAATAAAGACAGGAACAGAAATTGGGACAATGATCCTTGTAAATATTGTGGGCCATTTCGCCCCATCTACTCTGGCTGCTTCTATGAGACTGGGCGGAATGTCTTTAAAAAACTGGATAAACAGAAAAGTCACCAGACCATCCGCAATAGCAGGAACGATCATACCCGCATACGTGTCTACCATTCCAAACATGGTAGCCACATTATATAACGGAATGGCAATAGCTTCAAAGGGCACCATAAAAGATACCAAAATTAATGGATAAATCAGTTTTTTCCCTTTAAATTCAAAACAGGTAAAGGCAAATCCTGCCATAGAATTTATCAGACAACCAAAAAAAATCGTTGCTAATACTACCACCAAAGTATTAATAATGGGTTTCCAGAACTCATATTCTGTAAAAATAATAATATAATTATTGAATGTAGCATTGGTAGGTACCAAGGAACGCCATGTAAAGGGAAACATATTCGCAAACAAGTCTTCCTGAGTCCTTAAAGAAGCGGACACTCCGAACAATATAGGAAAAAGGGATACTACCACCATAACTACAAGGACTATATAAAGAATAATTTTTTTTACAATTCTCTTTTGCTTGAATGTCATAGTTTAAGCCTCCTTTTCCTTTAAACATCTATTCTGTATAAAACAGACCAGAATGATTATCACCAGCAGGATCGTTACAATACAGGCCTGTCTTGGTCTATTGGAATATACAAATGCAGATTTGTAGGCCTCATACATTAATACATTTGTACTTCCCTGAGGTCCTCCCTCGGTTGCAATCTGAATAGGTGCAAACAGCAGAAAATTCGCCGTGGTATTTGCGATCACAACAAAAATAATGGTATTTTTCAAAAGTGGGATCGTAATCCTGAACAGAGTGCTGAAAAAACCTGAACCATCTATCTTAGCCGATTCGTATACAGATGTATCAATTCCCTTGAGTCCGGCTAAAAAGAACATCATCCAGTAAGCACAGCCCCTCCATGAAGCAATCAGTATAATCGAAAGCAAAGCCCATTTTGCGTCGATCAAAAAGCCGATTTTCTGTATCCCTAATATTCCCAGCAAGCTGTTCATCACACCATTGTTTACATTCAGCATCATCTCCCAGATAACCGTAGCAACTGTCAGAGAAATACAGAAGGGAAGGTAAAAAATTGTACGGAAAATCTCAATTCCCTTAACCTTTACATTCACAAGCATTGCCATAATAAAAGCGATTACAATCTGCAGAGGAATAATGATAACATTAAACTTTATAGTTACAATTAAAGAATCCCAAAAAGTTTTATCTGCAAATAATACCTTATAATTATTAAAGGTAAAGCCGCCTTCTGCACCCAAAAATCCTTGAATAACACTGTCAATGATCGGATAAATCTTAAATATACATATCAATACCACGGTAGGTAAAATCAGCAGATACGGGAGCCATTTATTTTTTATATAGATACCGCCCATATTTTTCTCCTTTTAATTTTAAAAAGCTAAAGGCAGCGGCGGCAGAGCTTATCTGTGCCGCCGCTGTCTAACTATACAGTCTGAATATTTTTCTGTGGTTAACGATTCAAGTGGGCATACCTGCATCGGGTTCTTTTACTTATTTCTGGTAAGATGCAGTTGCTGAATCATACTGCTGTATAGCATTATTTATTGTTTCTTCCACATCCGCACCATTTCTCACATCTTCCCATGCCTGATCAAGGGCTGTAGAATATTCTCCAAATACAGGAGTCACTGCACGAGGCACAGCCGTATTTGCTGCTTCATAAGCTGCTATCTTCATATCCTGGCTGGCTTCCGGATCGTTGGCAATTTCTTCTTGTTTGTCAATACGACTGGGAACATCACCGTTGATATCCAGCCACATATCGCTTCCTTCTCCTAAAGTAAAGTATTTGATAAAATCAGCAGCCACATCTTTATTTTTGGAATTGGAGTTAATACCAAAGTACCAGCTTCCTGTAGCAGTAGCTACCTGATCTTCATGTCCTTCAAAGCAAGGCGCATAAGTAACACCAATCTCGTCATCACAAGTCATACCAGTAGGAGTCCAGGTTCCTCCTATCATGAAAATCATATTTCCGGCATAGAATTGATCTCCAAGCTGGTCTGCATCATATCCTCTGGAAGCAATACCGTCATTTACCAGATCCTGATACCAGGTCATGGCTTCGATCCATGGTTCTGTATTGATAACACCGTCCAGACTGTAGCCATCTTCTCCGATATTGGCTCCACCTAAAGAGTTCGGAAGCATATTCATCTGATATACCCGGCTTACCTGCTGGAAATCAAATCCAATCAAGCCTTTGCTGCCATCTGGATCCAGTACATCCAGCGCCTGTCTGGCAAGATCCGCTACTTCCTCATAGGTCAGACGATTGTTTTCATCATTTTCCGGAAGAGTAATCCCCGCCTCATCTAATAAAGTTTTATTATAATATAATTCCTGAGTAGAAGTATTCATAGGCGCCGCATACATCGTATCGTCCCACACACCGGCCTGATAAGAAGCATCATCCCATTTTGCCTTGTCTTCATCTGTAAAATACTGATCTAAAGGCTCTAAATAGCCGCTGGAACCATATTTTGCTACATAAGTAACATCTACGCTCATTACATCAAAATCTGAATCTCCGGCTGCTGACCTGGTTTCAATTACCTGAAACAGATCGTCAAAAGAATAAAATTCCGCATCTACATGAGTTCCGGTAGCCTCTTCGTATGCCTCCAGTATAGGCTGCGTAATTTCTTCCCACGATCCTGCACCTGTTCCCTGGGACAGCCACTTAATTGTAACGGTATCTCCTTTTCCTGAACCTGTGCTTTCTCCACCATCAGAACCCTTTGAATTTCCGCCACAGCCTGTCAGTCCCAAAGTCAGTGTCGTAGCACCTGCCAAAAATAATGCCAGTAATTTTCTGTATTTCATATATTTTCTCCTTTCACATTTTATCTTTTCTACTTTGTTAGTTTTTTAAACAAGTCTGCAAATAAGTTGTCTCTGTTAATATGATACACGTACTTGATAAAATGCCGGTTATCGTCAAATGCATATTTATCATCATATTCCGGTATGGGGCTGTGTTTGAAACAGTCATACATAAAATCTCCGTCCAGCAGCCAGGCTACTGCCGTTACATCCCAGATCGGTCTGGTCCAGGTACTGCCTCCATAGCATTCCATGGCTTCTTTGGTAGTCACATCGATGAGATAGTCACAGAGTTTATTTTTCCCCCGCAGATGGAACTCCAGCTCCGGCCCACTAGTTGTAAAAGCTGATACCACGCCCATACATGGCAGCTGAACCAGCGGGACTCCACAGCCAAATACTACTCTTGCCCCTGCTACATCCTGATATAGATTAAACTCTTTATTGTGAGGCCAAAAATAGGCGTTTCCTCCCAACCAGATCAACACAATCCTTTCCTTAATGGCAGGATTCAGCAGCAATGCCGAAGCCACATTAGTTATGGCTCCTATAGCGATCACATAAAGCGGTTTTTCTTTGCTATACTGCATTGCTCTGGATGCCAGATCTCTGGCAGCTTCTGAGTCCACTGCTTCTTTTTCCGAAGGCAGATATCTGGGAGATCCCTTAAACACATTTTTCTTCAAATCATCTCTTTCCATCAGTGATAAAACATTGAAAATCTCATCATAGCTCTTTTCCATTCCATCTTCTGGACCGGAAGATTTCGAATTAAAAAAAGGAGCCGCATAAATTGCCTTCAGAGAAAGCTTTTCATCCGATTTTATCAGATAAGCCAGCGCAAACTGGTCATCGATTTCATTATAAGTATCTGTGTCCAGTACCACGTCTACTTTCCCACATGGCTTTTCCAGTCTTCGGATAATCTCCGCATTGTCAAAACTTCCATTGTCCACTTTAGAACTTGTGAAATTTTCCCATTCTACTCTTTTTTCTTCCATTGTTCTCCTTTCCTTCAATATACTTCTGCGCATTTCGTATTTATCTACTCTGATTAGGAAAATATTTTCTTAAACAGTTTTCTTATGTGATAATAATACTTATAATATTTTCAAAAGTCAATACATTATTATATTTTTGTTGTTTCTTTATATTTTCTCCGCTTATTTTTATATATTTTGCACTAATTCCATTTTATTTTTTACAAAAAAAGGCAGAAACCTGTAACAAATACAGATTTCCACCTTTCTGCCTGTCTATTCTATACATTTCCAGTCAGAATTTCCACAGCCTCTCTCAGTGTGTTATCATCTCCCACATTTCCAGGGAAAATAATGTATGGCATACCCGGAAATTTACTTTCCTCTTTTATCCTCCATACAGGAATTCCCGGACATATCTGTCCGAGGACTTCGGCACATTTTACCTTTAAAGCTTTTGTTCCGATATCACTGGAGGTGATCCCGCCTTTTGCTATAATAAACGCTGGCTCAACAGACAGTTCTCCCACTAAAGACTGTACCGCTTCGGAAATCTTTACCGAACGGAGCAACGCTTTCTCCCGGGAATCATTTTCAACAGTAAGCAGCTGTCTTCTGGTATACACCACAGCCGTCTTTCCAGACAAAAGGATTTCTTCCATTTTCTTTCTTGTACGTATCACTTCCTCTCCGAAGGCCTGTTCCTCCATCACAAGATCAGAGTTAAAAGCCACTGGTACCATATCCGCCATTTTCAGCAGGCTGTTTAGCTGTTTTGTGGTTTTTTCTGTATGGGAGCCTACTACTACCAGTCCTCCTGAAGGATTATCTTTTTTTATCAGTTCCTCCCGGGTCAGCAACGGCCTCTCAGTAATTCCTCCTGCTTCTTTTACAAAAGCTGCCGCCGTGCGGAACAGATAATGTTTTCCTTTCTTCATGGCTCTGTATAATGCAATACAGAATACCTTAATGTCCATATTATCCACTGCATTAACGACGATCTTTGAAAAATCCCTGACTCCCATAAGTTTTTCCTGGATTTTTTCGAGTTCCAGTCCTCTTAATTCTTCCAGAGTAATAGAAACCACTTCCTGGGCTTTATATTTACCCGCTGTTTTCTCCTCGATATATTCCTTCAGGTTCGAAGAATGATATGAAAATGTGGCATCTTTGGCGAATTCTGTCTGTGCGGCGGGGACAAGCTTTTCTCCATATTTCACATAGTGGATATCCTGAATGGTATAGCGGCCCCCTTCTTTAAAAAAGGGACACAGGATCTCCCCGTCTATTTTAATCTGTTCCTCTTTTTCTATTACTTCTCTCAACGTTTCTGTTTCCAGAGGATAATGGCCTCTCAGTGTAGAATCACTTCTGCTGATGATCAGATACTGCCTATTCATTTCTTTTGCTGTTTTTACAATATTATGAGCAATCTCCCGGTGTACCTGAAAAGTCTTGTCTTTGGTCAGTCCCCTTGAGTTCGTCAGGATATAAAACATTTTTCTGTCTTCTTCAAAACCCTTTTTGACATATTCCTCTGACCACTCCGTATATACGGATATGTCATGAACTGTCTGTACACCTGTAGGGTCATCATCTAGGACGATGATTTTTCTGGTGTCCTGTTCCAGTTCTTTTCTAAAAAGTTTTTCCACATATTCGTTATCTACAGAAAGGTATTCCTTCAGGATTTTGTCATCGATTATCTGGTTCTGATCCATCTTCTTTCTTTCCTCCATATATGCCGCTTTTTACAGTTACGTTTGCCAGACTTTCAAAATACTTGACGATTCCACAGTGATCTTCATTCATATGTCCACCCACTTTCAGTGCCTGCATAACTTCGAACAGCTGGCTTGTAAAAGGCAGGGGCACATCAATTTCATGAGCCGTAGCCATAACATTTTTTATATCTTTATGATTTATGGAAATCTTTCCTCCCGGCTGGAAGTTCCGCTGAAGTATCATAGGAGCTTTAGCCTCAAGGACTGCGCTGCCTGCCAGACCTCCTCTGATTGCCTGGAATACTTTTTCCGGATCTGCTCCTGCTTTTGCAGCCAGCACAAAGGCTTCAGAGACTGCGGCAATATTAAGATTTACAATGATCTGGTTTGCAAGTTTTGCCACGCTTCCGCTTCCCACATCACCGATCCGGCAGGCTGACGCTCCCATGATATCAAAGTATTCCCTTAATCTGTCAAAGTCTTCCTGGCTTCCGCCGGCCATAAATGCCAGTGTTCCGTCTATGGCTTTAGGCTCTCCTCCGCTTACCGGGGCATCTACGAATCCCGCCTTTAACGCTTTTAACTTCTTTCCGCATACCTTCGATTCTTCCGGCGTGACAGAACTCATATCACATATGATGGTTCCCTCCTTCAGATTTTCCCCCACGCCGCCTTTGCCAAAGAGTACATCCTGTACAATCTTCCCGTTTGGCAGTATCGTAAAAATAACCGGACAATTTTCTCCGATTTCTTTTAACCCGGCTTTTCTGGCTCCTGATTTTTCCAGTTTCTCCATAACACTTTGGTTTAAATCATTTACCCATAATTCTACTCCTGTTTTCAGCAGATTTTCTGCCATAGGTTTTCCCATGATCCCCAAACCAATAAATCCTGTTTTTACCACTTTCTTTGCCTCCTGACTTTTTTGATTGATACCCTCATCATACCAGTATACCGGTATACCGGTCAATATCTTTTTCATTTTACTTTCCAGAATTATTTCCTATTTTCCACAGGATAGAACATTGACCTGTCCCTGTCTTTGCGATAGAATATTTTATTATCAGAAATAAGGAGAATTTTATGGAAATGGCCAAATCCCTGCAGCAGCAGGCTTATGAGCATTTAAAAGATTTGATCTACCAAGACTTTTTTTCTTATGATCAGATCTATTCAGAAACCAGAGTGGCAAAAGAAATGGGAATTTCACGGACGCCTATGCGAGATGCCATCCACCGCCTTTCTCAGGAACACTTTCTGGATATCATTCCCAGCAAAGGATTCTGCCTCCATCAGATGAACCGCCAGGATATCCAGGAAACTTTCCAGGTCCGCTCTGCTATTGAAGGCTATTGTACATATCTCATCACCAAGGAATATACGGGCAAACAGGCAAAATTCCTCTTTCAGCGGCTCCGGGAAAACCTGACCCAGCAAAAGGAACTCCTCTCCACGGCCAGATCAGTCAAAAAATTTGTTTCCGTTGACAATACCTTTCACCTGGCGATTGTCCAATATTCAAAAAACCAGACCCTGTGTGATCTCTTCCAAAGTTTTCTCTACCGTATTCAGCGGCTGGCCATACTTTCTCTGTCTCATGAAGGGCGTATGGAGGAGACTGTCAAAGAACATGAAAATATCCTCTCTGCCATGGAGCAGGGCCGCTTAAGCGATATCTATTCTGTTACGATGATCCATATGGAGAAGCCGAAGGGGCTGAATTTAGATGATATCAAGGAATAACTGATTTCTTAATTTTCAATATGTAAAGAGACAGAACCGGAAAACGATAGTGATTTTTATTAATCCACATCCCTTTCCGGTTCTGTCTCTTCCCTATTTTCTTCAAATTTATTCTTCAGATACTGATATTCCTCTACAATACCTCTGGTAACCTCATCTTGCTCCTGCTCATCATCCGGATGGTAGATCCTCAGAAGAGCTGAATATCGTTTCTCCAGTTCTTCCACTGTTTTCAGCCCTTTAAAATAATGGCTTCCTGGTTCTGTCTCCTCTGCATCCTTTCCTCTATATCCGCTGTCAAAGGCCGACCATTGAAAATCCGGTCTCTTATAAAAGCCTTTCCAGTTCTTGGAGCTTCCCATATAGAAACGCCATATCCAGCTGCAGGCAGCTTCCAGGACCACCATGACCAGACCCACGCCGGCAACCGGGACATAGATAAGGGCGCCGGATATACAGATCGTCAGGACTATAGCGGCAACACCGGGACCATTTCCCTGGACCTGAAGGACCACTTCCATCAAAGCCGCCAGCGCGATTACCACGGAAGACAACATACATACAAAAGAAACCACTGTCCCTGAAATTTTCAGAAAATACTGTATGCAGCGGATCAGGATAAAGGCTGCCGCCAGGGGAACCGCAAGAATCACCTTCAGCACGATCAATAAAATTTTAAGTATACATCTGCTGTCAATTTTCCTCATTTTTATACCTGCGTTTCTAAATATTACATTTTTTCTACAGGTTTAGTTTACCATATCCGGCTGGATTTTCACAGGATAAATTTTTAACAATTTTTTAACTGTCACAGCCCGAAGAATATCTCAGGTATTATGATCACTTACATGAAACTTCTTCAGATTTCCGATCTTCTGCCGTCTCTCGGCCAAAATCTCCTCCACCTCTTCCAGGGAGATCCCTGATTCCACCATCATAACCAACAGGTGATAGATCAGATCGCAGATCTCATTGGCCGTATCCTCATTCTTTCCGTTTTTTGCCGCAATGATCACTTCGCTGCACTCTTCCCCGCATTTTTTCAGGATCTTATCCAGTCCCTGTTCAAAAAGATAACAGGTATAGGATCCTTCTCTTTTCTCTCCTTTTCTCTCCTGGACTACCTGATACAGTCCTTCCATAACATCCATCATTTCTTCTCTTCCTCCCATAATTCTCTGAAAAAGCAGCTGTGAGCCCCTGTATGGCAGGCAGCCCCAGTCTGGATCACTGTGATCAGAAGGGTATCTTCATCACAGTCTCCTTTTATGTCAACCACTTTCTGTACATGACCGGATGTGGCCCCTTTGTTCCACAACTCCTGCCTTGAACGGCTGTAAAACCAGGTATATCCGGTTTCAAATGTTTTTTTCAGGCTTTCCCGGTTCATATAGGCCAGCATCAGAACTTCTCCTGTATCTTTCTCCTGAACGATCGCAGGCAGAAGATCGCTTTTCTTAAAATAATTTTCAATATCTATCATTTCTAATTCCTTCTCACAGGTATATTTTTTTCTCTTAAATGTTCTTTCACCTGTCCAACGGTCAGTTCCCGGAAATGGAAAAGTGAGGCTGCCAGAGCCGCATCTGCTCCTGTTTTTTCAAAAACTTCCGAGAAATGTTCCAGTTTTCCGCAGCCGCCGCTGGCGATCACAGGGATAGAAACCCTGTCACAGACTGCCTGGGTCAGCTCCAGGTCAAAACCGTCCCGGCATCCGTCTGTATCCATAGAAGTCAGCAGGATCTCTCCCGCTCCCAGCTCCTGACATCTTTTTGCCCATTCCAGAGCATCCAGACCGGTATCTTTTCTTCCTCCATGGACTACCACATGGAAATCTCCCTTTTCAGACCGTCTGGCGTCAATGGCCACTACCACGCACTGGCTTCCGAAGATCTTTGCCGCGTCGGCGATCAGCTGGGGATCCTTTACTGCCGCGGAATTTACAGAAACCTTGTCTGCTCCTGCCCGGAGGATTTCCCGGAAATCCTCCACTGTGCGGATCCCGCCCCCTACAGTAAGAGGAACAAACACATGCTGCGCTGTCTTTCGTACTACGTCTGTCATGGTCTTTCTTCCCTCATGGGTAGCCGTAATATCCAGAAAGCAGATCTCATCCGCTCCCTGTCTGTCATATTCTATGGCGCACTCCACAGGATCTCCCACTTCTCTGATACCTACAAAGTTCACGCCTTTTACTACTTTTCCATCCCTGACGTCAAGACAGGGAATGATCCTTTTGGCCAGCATCAGAATTCACCTGCCTTCTCAATAGCTTCTTTCAGGTCAATGGCGCCGGAATAGATGGACTTTCCGCAGATACAGCCATACAGTCCCAGTTTGGCGCAGTTTTCAATGTCTTCTATAGATCTTACCCCGCCGCTGGCAATAATGCGGCAGGACACTGTATCGTTTAACTGTTCCAGATGATCCAGGTTCACCCCTGTAAGGGTACCGTCTCTGGAAATATCTGTATAGATCAGAGTCTTTACTCCCATCTGCTCCATGGCCATCGCCAGCTCCAGATAACATACCGCGCTGGTTTCCATCCAGCCTTCTGTAGCCACCATCCCGTCTCTGGCATCGATTCCCACAGCGATCTTATCTCCGAATTCTTTCACTGCTTCCGCCACCAGATCGGGATTTTTCACTGCGGCGGATCCCAGGATGATCCTGGAAATTCCTTCTCTCAGATAATCTTCTATGGTCTTCATATCCCGGATCCCGCCGCCCAGCTCTGTATTCAGGCCGGTTTCCTTAGCGATCTTTAAGAAAATCTCCCGGTTTACAGGATATGCGTCTTTAGCTCCGTTTAGATCTACCATATGTATCCATTTTGCTCCTTCCCGGGCAAATTTCCGGGCTGTTTCAAAAGGATCTTCCGCTACCTTCTGGGCTGTTCCGTAGTCTCCTTTAAACAGACGGACACAGGTCTTGTCTTTAATATCGATTGCAGGTAATACTATCATACTCTCACCAGCCTTGCAAAATTTTCTAACATTTTCAACCCTGTCTTACCGCTTTTTTCCGGGTGGAACTGCGCGCCATAGACCATTCCCCGATGGACCAGAGCAGGAATCCTCTCTCCGTAAACCGTGTAACAGGATATATTTTCATCTTCTGTATCCGCCCGGAAAGAATGGACGAAATACACGTACGGATCTTTCTCCATATCCTCCGTCATCGCACAGGGATTCAGCACCTGAAGATCATTCCATCCCATATGAGGGATCTTCAGCCCCTTGCTGTCGATCTGGATCACCTGGCCCGGGATCAGCCCCAGACCTTTTGTTTCTTTAAACTCGCAGCTTTGCTCAAAAAGAAGCTGCATGCCCAGGCAGATACCCAGAAGAGGTTTTTTTAAGGCTTCCCGGCAGATCACTTCTGTAAGACCTTTCTTTTCTAACATGTCCATAGCATCAGGAAAAGCGCCCACCCCGGGAAGGATCAGACTGTCTGCCTTTTCGATCTCCTCTTTTTCCCCAGTGACACAGTTCTCCACTCCCAGGTAGTCCAGTGCGTTTTTTACACTGAACAGGTTCCCGGCTCCGTAATCTATAATTCCTATCATCACAACACTCCCTTTGAAGAAAGCACACCTTTGTCCGTCTCCGTCACCGCTTCCCTGAGAGCGTGGGCAAAGGCCTTAAATATAGCTTCGATTTTATGATGGTCATTTTCTCCGTAGAGAACTTTCAGGTGAAGAGTGATCCCCGCCTGAAAAGCCAGGGCCCGGAAAAATTCTTTCACCATACAACAGTCAAGAGCGCCCACAGAAGGATTCTCAAAGCTTGCGTCAAAGACCAGGAAGGCTCTCCCGCTGACATCCAGTGCACAGAATCCCAGCGCCTCATCCATAGGGATATAGAAACTCCCGTACCTTCTTATACCGCCTTTATCCCGCAGCGCTTCCTTTAAGGCCATCCCCAGAACGATCCCCAGATCCTCGATACTGTGATGGCAATCCACTTCCAGATCTCCCTTCATGGTAAGATCAATATCAAAGCCTCCGTGGACACACAGGGCTTGGAGCATATGATCAAAAAATCCTACGCCGCAGGTTCCATTATATCTGCCTTCTCCGTCCAGATCCCAGCTCAGGGAAATCTGCGTTTCCCTGGTATTTCTCTCTGCCTTTCCTACTCTCACAGCGCCTTCCTCCCTTCTTCTCTACTGGAGCAGCCTGTCTAAAACCTGGACAAGCTCCCGGTTTTCAGCTTTGGAACCGGCAGATATCCGCAGATAGCCGTTCATATTCCGAATGGAGATCCCTTCTTTTTTCAGCGCTTCAAAAATTTCATCGCTCCGTTCCGTTTTTACATACAGAAAGTTTGTTTCTGTAGGATACAGTCTCTGGATATCTTTTTTTCTTTCTGCCAGAGTTTTCATATCCTGATAGAATTCCCCGGTAACTTCTTTTATCTGGGCGGCACATTTCTCCAGATACTCTTTATGTCCCAGGATCACACAGCCAACTGCCTGGGTCATGGAATTTACATTGTAAGGGGCTTTCAAAGTCTTCAGGATATTTGTGATCCGGGCATTGGCAGCGGCAAATCCCAGGCGGATAGCCGCCATCCCAAAGGCCTTGGAACAGGTCTTTAGAACGATCAGATTATCGTAATTCTCGATCTCGTCCAGCACAGATCCCTCCGAGAATTCCATATAGGCCTCATCTACCACTACCATAGCATCTACTGCTCCCACAATTTTCAGGATATCCTCGCGCCCCATAGTCACTGCCGTAGGGTTGCAGGGATTAGAAAACACCAGAAGCCTGGCATTGACCTGGGCTGCCTTTTCGATCACGTCTTCCGCAGTCACTTCCATATTTTCATCTTTGTTCAGCGCCTCTGTCCTTGCCCCCACCATACGGGTATAAAAGGTATACATACTGAAATCGGGAAGTATAGTCAGCATAGTATCTCCCTCTCCCAGGAAATTCGGAACAATAATAGAGATCAGCTCATCAGAGCCATTTCCCGCTGTAAGCAGCTCCGGCTTTACATGAAAGAGTTTCCCGAATTTTTCACATAACTTAGTAGAATTCGGGTCCGGGTAACGGTTAAATTCCACGTGAGAGACAGCCTCTAGGATCTCTTTTTTGATCTCTTCCGGCATCTCCAGAAAACTCTCATTGGCGTCCAGCCGTACACGGTAAATTTCTGTTACCGGATCATATTTCGGAAGATTTTTCAGCTTTTCAGGCAATGTATAGCTCATATTATCCTCTCCTCTCTTTCACATCTTTCTCTACTTTGCTGATCAGTTCCTCGATCTCTCTTTTTCTCAGCTTCATACTGGCAATATTTACGATCAATCTGGCGCTTACCTGGCAGATATCTTCAATGACCTCCAGGCCGTTTTCTTTCAATGTAGTTCCTGTCTCCACGATATCTACGATAGCATCTGCCAGTCCCAGCACAGGCGCCAGTTCCACAGACCCCTCGATCTTTACCAGATCCACGTCCATATTTTTCCCTTCAAAAA
>ERZ1643246.2564-NODE-2564-length-16972-cov-5.914287_pt1 | contig 16972 bp, 11 predicted proteins | sample MGYA00579265_ERZ1643246 | MGnify/ENA primary metagenome ERZ1643246 (study PRJEB29033, sample SAMEA4952261) | chicken gut metagenome | biome: Broiler Chicken; feature: Gastrointestinal Tract; material: Caecum | place: Ireland | collected 2018 | study: Broiler...
CAAGCCCAACATGGTCAGAAGGAACAGCAAGTATACAGGTAAGTACAAATACAAACTACAAGATAGAATACCAATTAAATGGAACAGAAGGAGCATGGACAGAAATAGCAAATAATGGAACAATAAATAATTTAGCACATAATACAAATATATATGCAAGATTAACAGATGGAATAAATTCAGGAGAATATGCTACTGCAAGTATAAAAGATACAACAAAACCAGAAGTAAGTATAAGCTTAGGAACAATAACAAGTAATAGCATACAAGTACAAGTTACTGCTCAAGATAATCAAACAGGATTAACTAATAATTATGAGTATTTTTTAAACGGTACAAGTCAAACAATATCAAGTAATAATATATATACATATAGTAACTTAAGTAGTGGAACATATACATTAAAAGTAGTTGTAGCAGATAAAGCTGGAAATGTAAACGAGGCAGAAATAACAGGAACAACAAGCACAATACCAGCAGGAACAATATCAGGAGCAATAGCATTTACAAACCCAACATGGTCAGGAGGAAGAGCAAGTATAAATGTAAGTACAAATACAGGATATAAAATAGAATATCAAATAAATGGAACAGAAGGAACATGGACTGAGATATCAAATGGGGGAACAATAGGAAATCTAGGACACAATACAAATATATATGCAAGATTAACAGATGGAATAAATAGAGGAGAATATGCAAGTACAAATGTAAGAGATACGATAGCACCAACAAAAGCAAATGTAAATTTAAATGGATATGCAAGTGGTTCATGGACAAGAGGAGATGTAACACAAAGTTTTAGTAGTATAGATAATGAAACAGGAATAGCAAAATATCAATATTCGCATGATGGTGTAAATGTAGTAAATGACCTTTCAAATACATGGGTAATAAATTGGGATGGACAATGGAACTTCTATATAAGAGCAGTAGATAACGCCGGAAATGTAGGACCATGGTCAGATATGTATACAATAAGAAGAGATGCAACACCACCTAATGGATTTAATATAAGTATAAGTAATGTAACATATGATGGATTTACAATAAATGCATCAACATCAGATAATACATCAGGAATAAATAGATATGATTATATAGTAAATGGAGAATTAAAATACTCTGGAAACATTAACAACTATCCAGTTACAGGGCTTCAAAGCAATGTGGATTACCAAGTATATGTAAATGCATATGATAATGCAGGTAATGTAGTAAGTTCAAATGTACTAAGTCAAAAAGTACTATCAAAATGGATTGCTTCAACAAACCAAGCAGCTGCAACCCAAATAACAATAAATGAACCGTCATCAGAACAGAATCCTACAATAATGAGAATACTACCATATAGTGGTCAAAACATAGGGGCATATATTACATATAATCAGCCAATTGTAGCGGGAAGTCAGATTCAAATTAAATATAAATATAAAAGAAGTAGTAATGGAAATGACTGGTATTTAGATTTTATTATCAATCCAGGGGTAGAAGATGCAAGCGAGCGTTTAGGAAGATCAGGTAACAATAGTGTTAGGACATATAATTATACTACGAAAAATAATGCTAATAATTTTACTTTTGTGGTTCAAAAATCAAATATAACAAGTAGTAGCTATTATATAGATTTCTACGTTTATGAAATATTAATAAACGGACAAAAGATTTTATAAATCAAAAAAGTTCTAATTATCAAAATGATAACTAGAACTTTTTCTATGTAATAAATTCCATAAAAAATCCATTGACTATTAAAAATAGTAATGATAAAATATGCTTGAGAAAAAAGTCGAAATACGGAGGAAAAAATGGAAAAAGTTTTAAATATACTAAGTAAAGTAGTTCCAATACTATTAATTACTATTTTATTATTTTTTGTATTTTATAACCTAACAAACAATGAAGTAAAAGCAGCGGAATCTAATAGATATACATATGATGGAAACAATATAGACACAAGTAAATATACAGGAATAAAAGAAAAGATAGACATAATAAAGAAAAATCATCCTAATTGGACATTTACAATAATGGAAACCAATTTAGACTGGAACCAAGTAATAAAAGCAGAATATTCAGGACATGGAGCTTCACCAAGAAATTTAGTACAAGGAAAATCAGGGTCATGGATATGTTCAATATGTGGAGATAAGCCATATGATAATGGTTCATGGAGATGTGCATCAGAAATGACAATAAGATATTATATTGACACAAGAAATTGGCTTACAGATAGCCAGTACTTATTCCAATTTTTACAAATAGACTATAAAGATACAACAGATGAACAAATATATAATTCATTAGCGAATACATTTTTGCATAATCAAGACTATGCAAGAGAAATAAATGAAGCATGTAGAGAATCAAATGTAAATCCATATTATGTAGTAGCAAGAGTAATACAAGAACAAGGGACAAAAGGTGGGTCAACATGGAAAATGGAAGATGGAGGAGTTACATACTATAACTTATTTAATGTAGGAGCAAGTGGAAATTCACCAGCAGAAATAAGAGCAAATGCATTAGCTAGAGCAAAAGCAAATAATTGGACAAGTGTAAAAGCAAGTATAAAAGGCGGAGTAGATACATTAACAGATTATATAAATGCAAAACAAAATACTCAATATTTAAATAAATTTGATGTAGAACCATATGCAGGACTATATACACATCAATATATGCAAAATATAGAGGCACCAAAAAATGAAGCAAGTAAAATGTATACACTAATGAAAGAAGCAGGACTCCTTGATGAAAGCCTAAACTTTATAATACCAGTATATAATAATATGCCAGAACAAGCATCAGCATCACCAGATGGAGTAGGAGAAATATACCCTAAAAATATAAGAATAAAAGAAGGACATAGCAATGTATCATTAAGAGCATCAGCAACAACAAATAGTAGTGTAATATATACAATACCAGATTCAAGCGTAGTACTATTATCAGTAGAAAGACTAAATAATGGTTGGCATAAAGTAGTACTAACAGATGGAAGATACGGATATGTTAAATTTGATACAAGCTATTTAGAAGAAATAGACGATGTAACTAACTGTAGTGAAACAAAATTAATTTCATCTGATAATGTACCAATGTATGTAGGTCCAGGAGCAGAACAAACTTTACTTACAACATTATCTATGGGACAAAGTGTTACAAGAATAGATAATACAGGAAGATATACATTTGGAGGAACAACTTGGGATAGAATAATTCTAGCAGATGGAAGGCAAGGATTTGTAGAAAGAAAATATCTAAATGATGTAGACAATAGTCAAATATTCACAGTAAGAGCAGATGGAGGACTATTCTTAAGAAGTAGCCCAAGTATGACAGAAGAAAGTAAAATAAGATTACTTTCAAACGGAAGTAAAGTAACAAGAATAGGAACATACACTATAGATGGACAAGAAGCAATGGCAGAAGGACATTACTGGGATTATGTAATAACAGGTGATGGAGCAACAGGATATGTAGCAAGAGATTATCTAAGAGATACAAATGGAAATGTAGCAGGTTCATTTATTGAGAACTTAGAAAAAGTTGAAATTGTAAACGATGAAATACATATAATTCCAATAACAACAATTGACAATATCAAAGCAGAAGTAGATAATGTTACATCGATAAAAGATAAAGATGGAAATGAATTTACATCAGGAATAATTGGTACAGGAAGTAAAATAGTAGCAAATGGAAAAGAATATACTGTTATAAAAATGGGAGATGTTGATGGAAATGGTAGTGTAAACATTATTGATATGGCACTTGTAAAAAGAGATATAATTGATATACAAAAGTTAGATGGTATTTATAAGGTTGCTGGTAAGGTTAGTTCAAATAACAAAAATGAAGAAATAAATATTATTGATATGGCATATGTAAAAAGACTAATATTAGGAGTTGAGCCAATAACTTTAAAATAGCGGAGGAAAAATTAAATATGAAAAAATTAAGTAAAAAAAGTTTAGTTATATTCTTTATATATATATTATTAGTAAATTTGATACCTAATAACGTATATGCAGTAGCTTCAGCGAGTATGTCTGTTGAATCCAATACTATATATGTAGGAGAGAGTACACAAATAAGCATAAATATTGTAAATACTGAAACATGGGAATTTACACTTACAGCATCAGGAGGAGAATTATCAAATAGTAAAGATGGAGATGCTTATGGTAAGGAAGAAACAAAAACTGCAATGACAACTACATTTACTGCTAGCAAACCAGGAAAATATACTATAAGTTTTATGGGAACAATAGCAGGGAGTGATTTAACAAATCTTGTTGATGCTTCTGGATCAGTTGAAATAGAAGTAAAGGAAAAAGAACAAGAAGACCCTGTAGAAGAGCCAAATACAGATGATAATACAGAAACTCCAAATACGGACAATAATGAACAAAATACACCACCATCACAAGTAGAATATCCTACAGAAACAAAACCACAAGAAAATGAAGAACAAGAAACACCTAAATCAAGTAACAATTATTTAAGTAGTTTAAGCATAGGAACAGGAACATTATCTCCAGAATTTTATAGAGAAACATATGAATATACAGTAGAATTTGGAGAAGATATAAATCTATATGAACTAACTAGTTTAGAACTTTCTGCACAAGCAGAAGATAGTAGAGCAAAAGTATCAGGAGCAGGAACAATAGAATTAGTAGAAGGAGAAAATACAATAAATATTAATGTAACAGCAGAAAATGGTAGTGTAAGAACATATACTGTAAAAGTAGTAAAACCAGCAAAAGTAGAACAATCAGCATTAAGACTTGCAGGAGTAGTTATAAACGGAGTAAAAGAAAATGGAGAATTCCAAAGTATAGAATTTAGTTTAGAACCAGAAACATTTGAATATAACTTAACAGTACCTAATACAATAAAATCTTTGTCAATAAATCCAACAACAGAAAATGAGGATATAATAATAGAAGTAACAGGAGCAGAATCATTAAAAGAAGGACAAAATACAATATTAATAATACTAACATCACCAAGTGATGAAACAATAAAAACAACATATACATTAAATGTAGAAAGACAAGCTGCACCTATGCAAGAGAATAATACAGAAGACAAAAATCAAACTAAAATTATAATAATAGGGGGAACTATTGGAGGAGTACTTCTATTAATTATAATAATAGCCATTGTAAAACATGCAAAAAAGAAAAAAAGATTAGAAGCTAGTGATGAAGACGACTATGAAATAGAAGATGAAAATCAAGAAAGCGATGTAAATTATCCAAACTATAATAAAGATAATGAAGAAGATGATGATGAAGAAAACTATCCATTTAGAGGAATTTCAAAAAATAAAGACTTATTAGAAAAAGAAAATAAAAATGAAAAAATAGAAGAACAAACTATGCCTACTACAGACGATATAGAAAATCCAAAATTAAAATGGGATGACTTTGTAAATAATGATGAAGAAAATGAAGAAGAAAGCAATAATATAAAAAGAAAAAATAAACGCGGAAAAAGATTTTTATAAATTAAAAGCCTATGAAAAAACATAGGCTTTTAAAGAAAAAATGGAGTAAAAATGAAAGTTATATATGTAATAACTTTATTTATAATATATATAGAAACAATATTTAAAATATTAGTCGTAGATGAAATAAATATAACAGATGTGTTATATACATTATTATTTAGTATCCAAGCTATAATAATAATAAACATATTATGTAATATATTTAAAGAAAAAATATCAAAAGCAATATTAATAATTACAGAAATTATTTTATCAATTTATTATATAATTCAGCTAATATTTTATAACTTATTTAGTATACCATTTTCTTTTTCAACAATAGGATTAGCACAAGGTGCATTTAGCTTTAAAAGTATGATTATAGATGCAATTATAGACAATATATTGCCAATTATAATAATGCTAATACCATTAATATTAACAATAATATTTATTAAAAAAATAAAAATAGAAAAATATACAAAAAAGAAAATACTAATTACACTATTAATATTTATACTCTTAATAGCAGTAGAAAACTTAGCAATTAGACTAGATAATAAAGGAGAATACTCAGCATATAGACTAATTTATGAAATAGATGCACAAGATAAAAATATAAAGAAATTCGGGTTATTAAAATCAACTATTATAGACATAAAAAGAACTATCTTTGGATTTCAAGAGAAAATTAATATAATTCAAAATGATGAAAATACGAATAAGACCAATGAAGAAAAGAACAATGAATTAGAAGAAGAAAATGCCGAAGAAATAAAATATAATGTAGAAAATATAGAATTAGACAATTTAATAAATCAAACAAATGATGAAAATTTAAAAGATGTATTAGAATATATCAAATATGCAAGCCCTAGTAATCAAAATGAATATACAGGATATTTTAAAGATAAAAATCTAATATTCATATTAGCAGAAGGATTTAATGAAATAGCGGTAAATAAAGAACTTACCCCCACACTATATAAATTAGTAAATAATGGATTTGTATTTAAAAACTTTTATTCTCCAGTATTTTTAAGTACTACAGGAGGAGAATTCCAAGCAACTACAGGATTAATACCAACACAAAATATACTTAGTATGTGGAAAAGTAAAATGCCAAATATAAAATATGCATTAGGAAATAGCTTTGGAAAAGAAGGATATGTATCAAATGCATATCATAATTGGACATATGACTATTACTCTAGAAATAAGACAATGAAAACATTAGGATTTAATTCATATATGGGAATAGGAAATGGACTTGAAAAACTAATTGATAGTAAATGGATACCAAGAGATGTAGACATGATTAATGCAACTGTGCCATTTTATGCATCACTTGGAAAATTTGTAACATACTATGTTACAGTAAGTGGACATGCACCATATAACTTTGGAGGAGGTAACTCAACAGCAACAAGATATAAAGAAATGACTAAAAATCTTCCATATTCAACTGAAATGAAAGCATATTTAGCAACACAAATAGAACTAGATAAAGCATTAGAACTATTAATTCAAAAATTGGAAGAAAAAGGAATATTAGATGATACAGTAATAGCATTAGTAGGAGACCATTATCCTTATACACTTGACATAGATGATATAAATACTGTAAGTAACTATAAAAAAGATGAAATAGTAGAAGTAAACAAAAGCAACTTTATAATCTGGAATAATCAAATGGAAGAACCTATTTATATAGATAAAATAGGAAGTCAAATAGATGTATTACCAACACTACTAAATTTATTCGGAATAACTTATGACTCAAGGCTTATAATAGGACAAGATATATTAAGTAATAAAGAAGGAATAGCAATTTTTTCTAATAGAAGTTGGGTAACAGATTCAGGAACTTACTTTGCAGCAACAGGGGAGTTTTATAAAAAAGATGGAATTAATATAGATGACAATTATATAAAAAGAATAAATAATGAAGTTGCAAATAAATTCATAATGAGTAATTATTTTATAAAATATAATATATATGATTATGTTTTGTAAGATATAAATATTAATATTTATATTAATATCTATATTTATACATTATAAAATTCTTTATATCTTTATAAAGATTTCTTGATAAAGAAAAAATTTATCTATACAAATAAGTAAATATAGAAATTAAAAGAGAATAAATAAAATATAGAAAATCAATTTAGAAACTATATATTTCAGATATTTGGAATGCCTACTTTGGTGGTATCATATCAAAATCTAAAATATGTAGTTTTATTAAATTAATAAATATTCTAGAAAAATTAAAATAATGAGAGATAAAAATAAGTAAAAAATAAAAGAATATAGGAAATAAAATATAAGAAAATTTAAATAATAGTTAATTAGGCAAAAACAGCCTAATTAATATAAAATAAAAACAGATTTATTGAAATATTATATATTTAAACTAAAAAACTTGTCTTTTTCTATTGTTTTTGATATATTTATATCAATTATTGAGAAATATATAAAGTAAAGAAACAAGAAAAAATAAGGAGAATATATTTAATGAATATAGACTTAGAAAAAATAGAAAATAGAAAAGAAAAAGAAGAATTAGCATTTAGAATATTAGATAAAGTCAAAGATGGAGACTGCATAGGCTTTGGCTCAGGTACTACATCATATATTGCCGCTATAAAAATAGGAGAAATGATTAAAGAAAAAGGACTAAATATAACAGCAATACCAACATCAAGCTATATGAAAGAACTTTGCAAAAAATATGGTATAAAAGTAGGAGATTTAATAGAAAATAAAATAGATTGGGCATTTGATGGAGCAGATGAAGTAGAACAAAAAACACTTTGGCTTATAAAAGGTAAAGGAGCAGCAATGTTTAAAGAAAAGCTAAATATAATATCATCTCCAATCACATATATTTTAGCAGATAAGAGTAAATTCGTAAAAAAATTAGGAGAAAAATGTAAAGTACCAATAGAAGTATTCCCAGATGCACTAAAATATGTATCAGAAGAACTAAAGAAATTAGGTGCAGCTGATATCACATATAGAGGAATGACAGAAAATAATAATGGAATATTAGATGTAAAGTTTGAAAAAATATATAAAGAATTAGAAAAAGAAATAAAAGAAATAACAGGAGTTATAGAATCAGGACTATTTTTAGGATATAATATAGAAATAATAGGGGGATGCGAATGAAAAAAATACTTTTTTCAGCATATTCACTAGACATAGGTGGAATAGAAACAGCACTAGTTACATTAATGAAATATTTAGTAAAATACTATGATATAACACTAGTACTTGAAAAAAAACAAGGAGAATTTTTAAAAGATATTCCAAAAGAAGTAAAGATAATAACATATACACCATGTAAAATAAAAATAGCAATAATTAGGAAAATAATAAACCTATTTAAGCAAATAAAATTTAAAATGAAATATAAAAATAGTTTTGACTTTGCAGCAGATTATGCAACATATAGTCTTCCAGCATCATTTGTAGCAAGAAGTGCTAGTAAAAATAATGCAATATGGATACATAATAATTATATGAACTTTTATGATAATGATATAAAAATGTATAGAAACTTTTTTAGTAGTATAAAAATCAAAGAATTTAAAAAAATAATATTTGTATCAGACTTAGATAAAAGAATATTTATAGCACAATTTCCTGAATTAATAAAAAATACAATAGTATGTAATAATTTAATAGATTATGAAAAAATAGAAAAATTATCAAAAGAAGAGATAGAATTAAAAAAAGAAAACAAAATTACATTCCTAAATGTAGGCAGACATGATGAAAAGCAAAAGAAAATATCAAGAATTATAGAAGCGGCAGACAAACTAAATAAAAGTGGATATAGAGGAAAATTTAGAGTACTTTTAATAGGAAAAGGAAGTGCTAGTAAAGAATATGAAAAAATAATAGAAGAAAAGAATATAGATAATATATATATGTTAGGACCAAAAAAAAATCCATATCCATACTTTAAAATAAGTGATGCATTTATACTTTCATCAGAATTTGAAGGATATCCAGTAGTATTTGTAGAATCGCAAATATTAGGCCTTCCTATAATAACAACAAATGTATCAGATAGTAAAAAAGAAATAGAAGGTAAATATGGACTAGTTGTAGAAAACTCTGAAAAGGGTGTATATAAAGGAATGAAAAAGTTTTTAGATGGAAAAATAAAGACAAATAAATTTAATCCAGAAAAATATAATGAAGAAATTGCACAAAAAGTGAGGAAAATAATTGATGATTAGTATTATTGTAACTGCATATAATGCTGAAAAAACAATAGAAAGGTGTTTAAATTCAATACTAAATAATAAATATGATGATTATGAAATAATCGTTGTAAATGATGGTTCTACAGATAAAACAGAAGAAATTGTACAATTATTCGCATCTGAAAAAATAAGATATTACTATGAAGAAAATAAAGGAGTATCAAGTGCAAGAAATTTAGGATTAAAAGAGTCTAGAGGAGAATATATAACATTTGTAGATAGTGATGATTATGTTGCAAACAATTATTTTGAAGGATTAGAAGAATATATAAATTGCAAAGAAGAAGAACAAATAGAAATTATAAAAAGAAAAGCGATTATAATAAATGAAAACTCAAAAGAAGAGAAAAAGATAGAAGGACCAAGCTTTAAAAAAGTCACAGGAGAAGAAGCTTTTAATAGGCTATGCTTTGAAGATAAATTTTTAGATACACTATGGTCATATATAATAAAGAAAAAAATATTTGAAGAAAATAATTTTAAGTTTAAAGAAGGAAAATACCATGAAGACTTTGGATTATTACCATTAATAATATTAAAAGCAAAAACATTTGTATCATTAGATGAATATGTGTATTATTATATTCAAAGTGAAAATAGTATTATGAGAGAAAAAAATGAAGAAAAAACAATGAAAAAAGCAGAAGATGCTATATATCATTATGATAATATACTAGAAAATATTCAAAAATATGATATAACTAAAAAAACAAAAGAAAATGTAAGAATATATTGCACAAATGCAATTTTACTAAAAGTAAATGAATTAGAAGGAAAAAATCAAAAAGAATACATAAAACAATTAAAAATAAGAAAAATATATAGAAATATAAAAGTAAGAAATATAAAACAACTAATAAAAAAAATATTGTTGTTTATAAATATACAATTTTACACTAAACATTTTAATAAAAAAAGTACATAATAAAAATAAAAAATGTATAAAAAAGGAGAGAAAAAATGGCAAAGGTAAGTGTTATAGTACCAGTGTACAATGTAGAAAAGTATATTACAAGATGTCTTACATCATTAATAAATCAAACATTGGATGATATAGAAATAATAATAGTAAATGATGGATCAACAGATAATTCAGCATCTATAATAAAGGAGTATAAAAGGCAACATAACAATATTATATATGTAGAAAAAGAAAATGGAGGATTATCAAGTGCGAGAAACTTTGGGTTAGTATATGCAACAGGTGAATATATTGCATTTTTAGATTCAGACGATTACGTTGATAGAACAACATATCAAAGAATGTATGAAAAAGCAAAAGCATCGAATAGTGATTATGTAGAATGCAACTTTTATTGGAAATATGATGACTATCAAAAACCAGACATAGGAGAAAAATATGAAAACAAAAAGGAAATGTTTGAAAAAGGAAGAGTAGTTGCGTGGAATAAGCTTATAAGAAGAAATATAATAATGAATAATAACTTAAGATTTCCAGTAGGTTTATATTATGAAGATGTAGAATTTTTCTATAAACTAATACCATTTATAAATAGTGTAGCATTTGTAGAAGAACCATTAATATACTATGTGCAAAGAGAAGAGTCGATAGTAAATAATCAAGATAATAGGACAAGACAGATATTTACAGTTTTGGATAATGTTGTAAACTATTATATGCAAATGGGGCTTTTTGAAAGCTATAAAGATGAAATAGAATATACTTATACAAGAATACTATTATGTAGTTCATTAAAAAGAATACTAAATATTAAAGATAAAGTAACAAAAGATTTATTAGTAAAAGAGACATGGCAACATTTAAATAAAAGATTTCCTAATTGGAAAAATAACAAAATATTAAAAAGCAATAATACTTTAAAAGGTATATATATGAAAACATTAAATAATACAACATTTAAGATATATACAATAATATTAGGAGTTATATGGAAAGATTAAATAAACAGACAAATGTATTACTAAATATAAAAAATAAATTACACAGTTTAAAATTAGAAGATATATTATGTATATATATTGTACTTTGTCCTATTTTAGATATATCAAGTTTTTTATTTAGGAACTATTTTGAAACTAATATATCTGTATCTACATTTTTAAGACCAATACTTCCAATAATAATTTCAATATATATATTTATAAAAGCAAATAAGAAAAATAAACTAATTTTAATAAGCATTGTGGGAATATATGTAATATATGGAATAATACATTTATTAGTCACAAATACATTTTTAACAGGCTGTTCTTATGGAGGAATAAAAGAAGAACTTCAATATGTTATAAACTATTCTTTCTTAATAGTAAATCTAATTATTTTTTATTATGCTTTTACAAATAAAAAATGGAGAAAAAAAAAGATAATAGATGAAAATAAAGAAAAAGTAGAAAAAAGGACAAAAAAGATAAGAATAGCAATATTAATAATGTCATCTATTTACATATTATCAATATTGTTAGCAATTATTACAAAAACATCTTCTTATACATATATGGAAGAAAAAATAGGGTATAAAGGATGGATTGAGTCTGGGAATAGTTTAAGTGCAATTCTTTGTATATCCTTATTTATAATTTATCCATTAGTAAAAGACAAAAAATTAAGAGTATTTACAATTATTACAATTATTTTAATAGGAATATATTTAGTAACATTAATAGGGACAAGAACAGGTCTTATTGGTTTTTTCTTAGTTACATCTTTGTTTATTACAGTAGAAGTTATATTAAGTAAAAATAGAGCCGCTATAATAGGATTCTTTGCATTAGCAGTTATAATTATTGCAGTAGGATTAGTTGGCTCAAATACATTAATAAGAAGAGAGCAAATAAATAATGAGAATTATAAAATAATAGATGAAAAAACTGGTGAAGTTGGTCATATGACCGGTGATATGTTAAGGATAAAAAATAAGATATTAGATGGAACACTAGATAAAGAATATATGTCAGAAGCTCAAAAACAGGCTGTGCTTGATTTAAATGAGTATGCAAATAAAGTAAACTTGGCAGGTACTGATACAAGAACTCAGCAGCTTATGTATAATATATATTTAGTGAAAGAACAAAAAAGTATATTAGGAATAATATTTGGAAATGGATATGAGTCAAACTTTAGAGAAATGGTCATGGAAAATGAACTTGTAAGTTTTTTACTTAACTTTGGAATAATAGGCTTTTTAATATATGTAGGACCATTTATATTTATATTAATATTTTCTTGCATAAAAATTATAAAAGCATTAAAAAAGAAAGAAAAATTAAAATCAGAGTATATACTAGCATGTTTAGCACTAGTTTTAGCATTTGCTTTATCATACCTTTCTGGATATATATTCTTTAATTCATCACTTATGATAATACTATCTGCAATTGGAATATATATATTTGTAAATTCAGATAGAAAAAGTTAATAGATGAAATAGGAGATAATAAAACTAAAAATGAAGAAAATTATATTTGGAATAACAAGTTTAGGATTAGGTGGAGCAGAGAGAGTATTAGTAGACTTAGCTAATAGATTATCAAAAGATTATGATATTACAATATTTATGATTTATGATGGAGGGGAATTAAAAAAAGAACTTGACCCTAAAATAAGAAAAGTAGCTTTGTATAGGAAAAAATACGAAGAACTTACTAAAATAGATAAATTAAAAGCATCTTTAAAATTAATTATATATAAGAAAAAAATATATAATGCTATTATGAAGAAAGGTTATTCAGTACAAATATCTTTTTTAGAAGGTCCTGTTACAAGACTATTTTCAGTAAAAAATAAAGAAGATGAGAATAATAAAACAAAGAAAATAGCTTGGATACATAATGATATTTCTAAAGTATATGGAAATGGGCTAAAATCTGCTATAAAAAAGTTAGTTGATGGAAAAGTATATAAAAAATATGATAAATTAATTTTTGTTAGTAATGAAAATTTGAAAGATTTCAATAAAACATATAAATGGGCAAAAAATTCTGACGAAGATATTATAAGGAACTATATTGATTATAATAAAATATTGAAAAAAGCAGAAGAAATAGTGGATTTACCTTATGATAATAAAAGTATAAATTTACTTACTGTGTGTAGATTAGTAGAACAAAAAGCATTAGATAGATTTATAAAAGTGAAAAAAGAATTAGAAGATGAAGGTATACATTTTAAAGTGTATATTGTAGGAGATGGACCATTAAGATATTCTCTTCAAAAACAAATAGATTCTTTAAATTTAACAGAAAACTTTATATTACTTGGAAAAAAGGAAAATCCTTATCCATATATTAAGTTTTGTGACTACTTTTGCCTTCTTTCATATTATGAAGGTTATGGAATGGTATTAGAAGAGGCTAAAATACTTAATAAACCAATTATAATTACTAATACTGCAGCAACAGAATGTATCAATGGTTATGAAAATGCTATTGTTTTAGACAATACTTTTGAAGGAATAAAAAATGGAATTAGAGAAGAATTAAAAAAAGATAATGCTATGTATTTGAAAAATGAAGAAGGTACAAGTATAAATGATGAAAATGAAGAAAAAATCATAAGAAAAATTAAAGATATTTTATAGAGGAAAAAAGAATGAAAATTTCAGTTTTAACACCTACATATAATAGAGGAAATAATTTAAATAGATTATATACTAGTTTAATTGTTAATAATAATTCAGATGTAGAAATAGAGTGGCTTGTTATGGACGATGGTTCAAAAGATAACACTAAATCTATTATGACTAATTTTGTAAAACAAAAGATTATAGATATAAAATATTATTATCAAGAAAATCAAGGGAAAATGGCTGCACTTAATAATTTAGTAGATTATGCAACTGGTGATGTTATAATAGAGTGTGATTCAGATGATTATTTTACAGTTGGTGCATTTGAGATTATTGATAAATATAAAGATAAGCTTTTAAATGATGATGAACAAATATATGCTTTAGTATTTTTAAAATATGATCAAAATGGAGATAATATGGGAAATAGTTTTCCAGATGATTTATATAGAAGTGATATGTTTAGTTTATATTTTAGAGAAGGGATAACTGGTGAGAAGGCTTTAGTTTTTAATAGTAAGATTAGAAAGAAATATAGGTATAAGCTAGAAGCGGATGAAAAGTTTGTTACAGAGTCTAGAATGTATCATGAAATGGATTTAGATTATGATGTTATATGTATAAATAAGCCTATTATGATATGTGAATATCAAAAAGATGGGTATTCTAAAAATATCTTAAAGGTATTTTTTGAGAATCCATTAGGATATTATGAATATTTTAAGGAAATTTTAGAAATTGATTTAAAAGGTGTTAGTTTAAAGAAAAAATTATATATTTATAAACATTATATATTGTTTGCTAATCTAGCACAGAGAAGAGATGCAATAAGAAATGTTACAGGCTTTATTAATAAGTTAATTATTACTTTATTATGGATACCTGGAAGGATTAAAACAAAGATTTTAGCTAAAAATGTAGAAAAAAATGACGATAAATAATGAAAAAACTATAGACAAATAATAGAAATTAATTACAATATATTTACACAAATGATGCATAATTGTGATTACTAAAAAACTAGGAGCCTACAACTCCTAGTTTTTTCTCTTTAGAATTAGTCCTTTTCATGCTATAAAATTAAAAAAAAGGGGTATTGACAAATAAAGGAAGATATAATATAATTGATATTGATATCAATTCTTGAAATGAATCAATACTAAAAAACTAGGAGTCCATATCTCCTAGTTTTTTCTCTTGCATTAGCTCTCTTTGTGTTTTGATATTATTATGTATATAATAATAAGAGCCAATACGTCCTTCAATTCTTGCACGAATTAATACCTCCTTTCTATTCTAAATAGAAGGCAAATAAAGTATACCATATATTACCAAAGGAGTCTATAGATTTACATAAAATATTAAAATAATTTGTTAAAATTACATAATAATTGACGAATATGCAGTATAAAATTTGAAAAAGTTATTGACAAATAACGGAAGATTAACTATAATATAGTTAGTATTGAAGTTAGATTTTGCAATCAAGATACTAAAAAACTAGGAGCTACCACTCCTAGTTTTTTCTCATTAGAATTAACTCTCTTTGTTTTTTGATATTATTATGTATATTATAATGAGAGCTAATATATCAATTAGACCTTGCATAGTCAAGATGCCTCCTTTCTACCTTTTTAGAAAGGTATACATACTATACCATATATTACCAAAGAAGTCTATAGATTTACATAAAAAAAGTAAAAATAAATTAAATAATTTATTGAATAACTTGTTAAAAAATATATTTTGTGATATATAATAAAAAGAAAAAAATAAAGCACAAAAATATAAAATAAATAAAAAAAGGAAGATAAGAAAATGCTTAAAACCGTTGGGGCCGTATATATATATATATATATATCGTAAGATTTAATAGAAAAATATTAATAAGTATAATGATAAATAGAATAAAAGCTATGTGTTTTAGAAGAAACTAAAATGCATGGCTTTTTAGTGTTTAAAGAATAAATAATCATAAAATGGAAATAATTATTTATAGGTATATAAAATATATTATTTATGCAATAAAAAAAGATTGCAATAAACAAAAATATATGATATAACAAAAATTATGAAAAAGAACAATAGGAGGAAATATGGATAAACTTAAGAAACAAAAAAATGGAATAACTTTGGTATCATTAGTTGTAACAGTAATAGTATTGTTAATATTATCAGGAGTAGCTTTGAACTTTACTATAGGAGAAAATCGGAATATTTACAAAAGCAGAAATAGCAGTAAATGAAACAGAAATAGCAAGTCTTAAAGAAAGTTTAAGTTTATATTATTTAAATAATAAATTAGCAGGAATTGATGAGGAACCTATTACAGACAAAATTTCTAAAGATGATATAAAAGATAATAATACATTAGAGGCAATAGCTAAATTTCAATATGATGTTGGAAATGTCGAAGAAATTAGATATGATACACTATATTACTTAAACTTAGAAAAGTTAGGATTAAATAATATAGATAATAAAAAATATTTTATGGATATAGAAACAAGAATAATATATATAAATGGAGGTATATTACTTGCATCAGGTAGAAAGTATGTTCTTGAAGAAAAAGAAATTCTACAAGTAAAAATTAGTTCACAAGAAACAGAAAACGGATTTAAATTAATAGCTACAGT
>ERZ1643246.2565-NODE-2565-length-16971-cov-4.586782_pt1 | contig 16971 bp, 17 predicted proteins | sample MGYA00579265_ERZ1643246 | MGnify/ENA primary metagenome ERZ1643246 (study PRJEB29033, sample SAMEA4952261) | chicken gut metagenome | biome: Broiler Chicken; feature: Gastrointestinal Tract; material: Caecum | place: Ireland | collected 2018 | study: Broiler...
ATGGGGGATGGCCGTACTTATGACTACACGATTGGTATTCGTGCCGTAACCTCAATTGATGGAATGACTGCTGATTTTGCTAAATTACCATGGGAGGTATTAAGCAAGATTTCTACTAGAATCGTAGATGAATGTGACCACATTAACCGCGTAGTTTACGATATTACCAGTAAGCCACCTTCCACTATTGAATGGGAATAAGAGACTCATCTCTGAAAAAAGAATATAAATGAAAGAAGCCTATTAAATCTTGGTATTGATGAACCATGATTTAATAGGCTTTTATAGTACTTAATTAAACTCAAGCTTATTTGCTTCATCAATCTTAGTTAGGAAAGATGAAACATCGGTAATAATGTCATTGGTATATGAGACATTAATCAGATTAACCCAATTTTTTCTAAGAAAATAGTCATCAATGTCATATCTGACCTTAGTATTTGTAACTAATAAATAGTAGCTCAGAAAAAATTACATTACGTTTTTTAGGTTGCATTACAAAATCAAGTAATAAGTCTTTTCCTGAGCCTTTAATAAAGTGGAAAAATTCGCAGTTGATATGTTTAATCTGATGAAAAGGATATAAGATTTGAGAGTTTAGAACTTGTTTTTCAAATTGTTTAAGTAATTTTTGATCTTTTTTACTAATTTGATAATCATTGTTGTTTAAATTAATCATCGTATATCAATTCCTATTCTTACTATTGCACCTAAAGTATATAAATTGAAAAAAGTAAAAACAATGAATGTTAACTAAGTTGAAAAAGCAAAAATAATTACCTCAAAGAAAGTTACAGAGAGTAAGTTATCCAGGAAAGAGAAGTGAGGAAAAAGTTTGAGTGATATTAGGGTGCAGAATACAAAGAGTAATTTAATTACTGCTCTTTTAAGCTGCTTAGAAGATAAGAGTGTGCATGAGCTAAAAGTAAAAGATATTATTGATAAGGCTGGCGTAAGTACTAGAACGTTTTATCAATATTATTCAGATGTCAATGATTTGCTAAGAGATACAGAAGATAGCTTTATTGCAGAATATCTAAAAAATGTTGAAAAAGATCGTGATTCACTAGGAGATCTTGATTTAGATGTGCCTTTTGAAGATCAGTTAGAGACTATTTTAAATGCAACAAAAAATACCATTGAGTTCTGTTATGCGCATAAAAAAGAGATTCAACTCTTGTTATCTGATAATGGGGATACGCGCTTCTATAATATGATTTTCCACACTGGTTGTGAGGAAATTATGAAACGTATGAGCCAGATGAAACATATTGATGAGTTAAAAATGGACGAAAAAGACCAAATGAGAATGATGATTAGTGTGCAGGTATTTGTACATAGCATCATTGGCATGGTAAGAGTCTTGCTTGAATACAGCGATAGATTAGCTCCATATGACGTTCGTCAAAGTATACTTACATTTTTACGTGAGTCACCGATAGCTTCCATGAATATAAATAAAAAATAGAGACGATAAAATAATTTATAGTATACTAGGCTAAATTCCACGATAACTGGCTAAAGTATTGAATGAAGTGGTTTTGTTGGCAATTGAGAAATAATTGTACTTAAATATGAAGTAGCATAAGAAGAATAGTAATTAAAAAACGAAGTTTTAGGGGATACGTCAATGAAAATAGAAATTCCAACTATGAATGGATTTATTCCAGATTGCTACGGTAAATTTGCCAATGCTGATCAAAAGATTGAAGGGAAGCCTAGTAGATCTTTTCCAATTTTTATTACTGATGCGCCTAATAAGGCAAAAACTTTAGCTGTGTATTTTAGAGATTTGGATTCAGTTCCAGTCTGTGGATTTACTTGGATTCACTGGTTAGCTGCCAATCTTCCGGTTCAAGATGTTCCAGCTAATATTAGTCATTTTAAGAATAGCAGCCGTGATTTTGTTCAAGGAAATAATAGTAATATTAGCAAGTTTTTGGGTGAAAATTCTGGCCCAGTTGAAGGCTATACAGGTCCGATGCCTCCTGATAAGACGCACTATTACACCTTAACCGCGTATGCACTAGACACAAAACTTGATCTAAAAGAAGGCTACTGGTTAAACGACTTTTTGCGTGAAATGGAAGGTAATATAATTGACAGTGCGACTATTTCAGTTCCAAGTAGAGCAAAATAAAAGTCGAAGTTACTAATAAATATGCTATAATTTTGATAAAGAAAAAGGAGATCATAAGATCTCCTTTGCAGCCCGCTTTAAGAGCGGTGACAAAATTATAGTTTTGGCAAACGCCTACTCAATAACTCGGTCAAAAGTTATATGGCTCTTTGTCAAATGTTGTTGATAGAAGTCAAATATAATTTAGATTAAGCATTAAGCTATTTGATAATAGCTTGATGCTTTTTCTTTTAGAATCGCATCTTTTTCTTCTAATTTGATTCTTGTTACTAAATGATAAAAGTTGGAATAGCCATAAGCAGTTCGCTCAATTTGCTTTATTTTGCGGTTAGTACCTTCAAGGCAGCCATTTGATTCAGTAAATCTAGCAGCGTTAAGCAAATCATGAAGACAACGTTTAAAGGTTTTTAACGTAATGTTCATTTGATAACCTATAGTATCTTTACAGTTGAGAAGTTTTCTTAGATCAGAAACATTTTTATCTATTAGGGCTTTACTAATATCTTGTAAAAGATTATAGGTATTCTCTAATTCTTCACTTAGCGCTAGTCCATCAGTCACAATTTGTTCCTGAGTTAGTGTATCTTTGAGGTGCCATTCATAATGTGGTTTTGTCTTTTCAAGATCATCAAAGGGCTTTAAATATAGTTTCCAATAATATTTAAGCAAGTTATATTCACGTGATCCTTTATGGTACTTCTTCATAACATGAATACGACATGAGTTAAATGAACGGTTAAGCATTTGAATGATGTGAAAACGATCAAAAATGATCTGAGCATTAGGAAATAGTTCTCTGGCCATTATGTCATAGTAGTAATTAAGATCCATCGTAACTGTTTTAACCTTCCTACGAATAGTAATTGGAAAGTGCTTAAAATACTTAAGAATATCCTTTTTAAATCTATTAGGTAAGATTTTGAGCACATGGTGAGACTGACCATCAAGGGCAATAAAGTGAAGCTGACGACCCACACCTTTGAATTCATCAAAAGATAAGTGTTCAGGTAGCCAGTCATAATCTTGGGTAGAAGTAGTCTAATATTTTTCAAGCATTCGTTGAACAGTACAAGTTGAAACTGAGTTTTGGATGGCAATAGGTTTCATTGACATGTCTTCAGTTAAAGCAGAAATAATCTTTCTTTTCACTGGATTTGAGATATGACAATACTTATTTACTAAATTAGTTTCAGCCATAGAATTATGATGACAGTCTTGGCAAATAATTCTTTCTTTGGCTATTCTGATAAAGACAGGTAGACTAGCATCTAAAGCAATATAACGGACATTAGAATAAGAATGGCCATTGTGCCAAATATGATCAGAGCCACAAACAAGACAATGATCAAGATGAAGGACAGCATGATAGAATTTGGCCTCACGTCCACGATATTTCCCTAATGAAGTATCAAGGAATTCTAAATTATCTGCTTCAATATTAAGAGTAAATTTAATATAATTATTGAGAGAAGTCATAAGCAATTACCTTAATTTCTAAAGAGTGGTATCAAAGGATATTAATGCAAGAGGCCTATGGCTTCTTTTTTTGTGCAAAAAAATCCTATTGATAGAATATCATAGAAATCTATCAACAGGATTCATCATAGAACCAAAAATATAGGTTAAACTATGTGCTAATTAATGAGCAATATAAGATTGATATTGATTTAGATAATTAAAAGAGTAAAGATCCTTAGCCGATTATTAAGTAACTGGGGAATATAAATCTTATATATTTTTATTGTCACTTGATTGGGAAGATATTAATCCAATTTTGTGTTATATAAAACAAAAAGCTCCCGTTCAATTTGAACGAGAAGCTTTTTACTTAGTTAATTTATGTACTTTATGAGCCAAAACCATTTCTTTGTTTCGATCTTCATAAATTGCGTCTTTTACGTAGTTCCAAGGTGCCATTAGGCGACCTTTATTGTTTTTACGGAAAAGAAAGTCAGCATGATGATTATCTAAATGCCGTAAATATCTTTTAGCATTTTGAATATGGGTATGGTGCTTTAAATTTAACCTTGGTCTAAAATCGATGATCTTATGATCAGAATTAAAGATTGGAGTAACTTTATGATGCCAATCATCAACATTTGAAACATGACGACTAACTTTTTTACCAGCTTCAATAATATTTTCTTTAGTGGCTAAACTATTCCGATCTTTTAACTCTGCATGTGGATCTAGATAATAGTTGCCTAAACCATCTTGACGATAAAGACGTAATTTTCTGAATGATTTATTATTTTTATCCATCTTCACTTCAATAACGTCACCATTGGTATGGTTCATTAAATACATGTGATGTTTTTTAGTGTAATCTACACTTTTCATGAGCAGAAATTCACCCCTTTATATATCTTATGAATCTATATTATAGACGCATTTTAAAATAAAGTATAGTGATTAAAGTAGGACTTTAGTTATTTATAAAATTAATTAAAGTTTAGAGAAATAGTAGTAAGAAAAGACAGCTGAGATAGGCTTAGAACTGTCTTTTGTAAGTATCGTAAGGTCAACTAGCGGATAAAAAATTTTTTAAGTCATGCAGTAAGTATTATAGCTACATATGTTTTAAATAAAAATTATGTATATAATTAAGAGATAAGATGAGTTCCTATCTCTTTTTTTGTGAAGGAATTAAGCTATGATAGATAATAAAAATTTGTTGAAGCTCCTAAGAACTGAACTTCCAAAGATGAATAAGGGTGATAAAATTAAATTTTTAACTTATAAAAAGGATCGAAGTATTCTTGTGGAAAAAGGTGGAGATAATTTTACATTAGTTGAAAATGGATATCGTCAAATAGTGTGGGAAAATCTAACTAAAGCAGAAGTTTTAAAGAGAATGAAAAAGTTACAAAAAATAGAATTTCCAAGAAGTAACAAATTATATTTAAGTAAGCAAAAATGACAGATTGTAAAAGGCTACAATCTGTCATTTTTACTTATATTCTATTTAATTTTGATATCTCCATCTTGTGTAGAAGCTGTTAATACATTAGTGCTATTTTTATTCTGTGTAAAAGTATCGCTAGATGAATCACCTTTAACTTTGATGTCCCCATCATCTACATTAAGGCTATAGCCACTAAAATTAGACATAGAGATATGAATATCGCCATCATCTGTGTTTATCTTAAAGACATTTTTACTATTTAATTTGTTGATAGTGATATCTCCATCGCTGGTATCAATTTTTCCACTTGGAGATTTTAAATTGTTAATATCAATATCTCCATCATCAGTATTCAAAGAAATAGGATTTGTGGTAGCAATGTTTTACACTTCAATATCACCGTCATCTGTTGAAAGATTTAAACTCTTCAATAGGCGTTTTGGTACGGTAATAGTGATAGTAGGATCTCCGTTAATGCGGTGAATACCAGAGGCTGATTGCTTAATTGTTAGACTACCATTCTTTCTGCTAACAGTAGGCTTTAAATTCTTAGGCCCTTCGTATTCAACGTTATATTTATCGCCATATTTAACAGAAATGTCTGTTGCGGTAGCAGAGACTTTTAGTTGATTAAAACCTTGATTACTAATAGTAGTTTTAATTTCCGGTTTATTGTTATTGTTGTTAGAGATAATAATGCTGCAAGCTGAAAGAGTCAGTCCAAGAGAGAGCAGCATAAAAATCAAGGCGAACTTTTACTAATATTTTTCATAAAAAACTCCTAAGATAATAGTTAGGACTAATTATCTTATATTTATTGAGTAAAGTAAATTTAAATGAAAATTGGAGGGAAAGATAATGAAAAAGATGCCACCAATTCAAAAAATTTTAGAAGCTTACACAGCAATTGTGGATAAACATGTGGAATTAAAAAATAATGAAGCTTTAGTTACCTCATCAAATGGTGCAAAGGCCTATACGGTAAGCTGTGAGGATAACATTTACCATTCAAATGACAATGCGACTTATTGGCAAGGTTATGCAGGGTATCCGATAATTGCAGTTTTGATGTTGCAAGGGAAAATACCCTTTGATCAAAAATTAGCTGATAATTTTGCATCAGTTAACTGGAATGAAGTGAATGCAAAATTTAAACGTAACTATGCTAAAGCCGCCTCTGAAGTTATCAAGGAAAAAGGATTAGATGAAAAAGAGGTTATGGCTGAACTTGAAAAGGTTTATGGGGCTTTAAAGGATTTACCAATCACGATTAAACGCGGCGCTCTTCGTCCACCTAAGGCTAGTAAGTAATTAAGAATTATGGTAGTTTGCGCCCCAATCATCCATCGCCTTAATAACTGGAAAGAGTGTCTTTCCTAAATCAGTCAAGGAATATTCAGTTTTAGGAGGAACTACCGGATAAACTTTCTTGTTAATAATTTTTGCTTTTTCTAAATCTTTTAATTGGAGAGCTAACATTCTTTTAGAGCAGTCAGGAATTAATTTCTGTAATTCGCTAAAACGGCACACTTTTCTTTGTAATAGATAGTAAATGATAACACTTTTCCACTTTCCGGCAATTATACTTAAGGTATTTTCTAGTGAGCAACTAGAAGCAGATAATTTTTCCATTAATAACATTCCTTTCTGGTGAATAAATTGTGACTAGGTGAAAATAAATTCACGTCTTGTTACTTTTTAAAAGTAAGTTACTATAAGTAAGTGAAATATATAAATACATTAACTTGTAAAACTTATTTTGTAAATAGAGAGGTACAAGCATGAAAACGGAATTTAATAATTTATTAGCAAAACGTCGTTCAATTTATGCACTTGGGGATAATGTAAAAGAAACTCCTGAGGACATTTATACTTTGATTAAGGATACGGTTCGCAATTCTCCAACTGCTTTTAACAGTCAAACTGTGCGTACAGTTGTTTTATTTGGAAAAGCTTCAAATAAGGTATGGGACATTGTTGAAGACAGATTAAAATCTGAGGTACCTGACGAAGAAGCCTTTGCTAAAACAAAAGAAAAAATTGCTACTTTTAGAGCTGGATTTGGCACAATTCTTTTCTTAACTGATACAGCAATTGTGGAAAAGTTAGAAAGAGATTTTCCTCTGTATGCAGATAATTTTGCTGACTGGGCAGAACAAGGCATTGGCGGAGCACAACAAGCTGTTTGGGCTGCTTTAGCTGAACAAAATATTGGTGCAAGTTTGCAACATTACAATCCATTAATTGATGATGCAATTCATGAAGCCTTTGATTTACCTAAAGAATGGAAACTTCGTGCACAAATGCCATTTGGCTCTATTGAAGCTCCAGCTGGTGAGAAAGATTATCTTGATGAAAATGAAGTATTTAAGTTGATTAAATAATAAAATACATTTTTTCAAGTAATTTCGTTAGGTTAAGATACTGATAAATTTGAACAAACAAGTGAAGTGAGAAGAAATTAATTTCTTCTCACTTTTTATTTTTAGAAAGAAAAAGAACCGAATCATTTGATCCGATTCTAATATTTTTACTTCCAGTCTAAGCAAAGCTCTTGTTTATGCAGTTCTTCAGGCAATTCGTCACGATCAGTTTTGTGATTATCTAGCTTAGCGCCAGTAATTTGTTTAGTAAATGAGTCAATACGACGATTTGAGTCACGTAAATCATAGTAAGTAGTAACTACTTTGTCATAATCACGTAGTTCTTTTACATCGAAGTCCTTGTTATATTTTCCTTCAAAACAAGTGAACTGTAATGGTAAACGTGGTTTTAACTGTGGCTTTTGATCAGGCACGCCAACTTGCATTCCTAATACTGGAAAAGTCAATTTAGGTAAATCAAGTGTCTTAAGCATTTCAAGTGGATGATCATTAACTGTCCCAAGTGGTACGTAGCCTAAATCCATACTTTCTACGGCATTAGCAACATTTTGATAGGCAAGTAAGGTATCTTCCATTGCTTGGAAAAAGATATCAGTAGTATGCACACGACCATCATCCTTGCCAAGTTGTTTTCTAATTTGTTGATTACGATATAAGTCAACTACAAAGATGAATAAATCCCCTTCTGCACCAACATATTTTTGATTACATAATTCTCTAATCTTTTTCTTCTGCTCAGGATCAATAATATGTATCAAGCTAGCATTTTGCATGAACATGCTAGTTGGAGTTTGTGCAAAAACTGAGTATAAAGTTTCCAATTGTTCCTTATTTAAAGTTGTATCTTTAAATTTTCGAATTGAACGGTGATTTAATTGTGCATCAATAGTCTTGTTATGTATCATTTTCATCCTTCTTGCTAATAATTAGTAAGTATATTATAGCAGATAGTTATCATTATTTTTTTTGTCATTAATTTTGGATAAAAAAAGATGCATAGGAGATAACTTCTATGCATCTTTGTATGTATTTATTTTTACCTAATCAAGTAAGTCATATTTTAAGGTCATTAAGCCGTGACCTTCGTTAACCATGTTTCCTAGTAATTCAACAGTATTGTTGTAAACTGTATCAGCCATCTTTTGATTTGCTTTGTTTAGCTTATCTTGGAGTTCATCGCCAGAGTAGTTTTCGATTTCTTTATCAGTTTCATGTTGAATTTTATGGCATTGAGCAAGACTCTTTTGTTCAAAATCGGCTTCTAATTCACCATAAACACGGAAATTAGTATCACCTAATTGAGCAGTTAGTTTATTCAACCAGAAGATCTTATTTAAATCGAATTTAGGACCAGTCTGGAAGCTTGCTGGAGTGGTAGTGATATTAGTGTAGAAAGGAACCATGCTGTTAAAAGTATTTGGTCCGAATGCTAACCATTGAACACCGGCAATTTCTTCTGGAACGTCATTTCTAATTTGTAAAATATGAGTTTCAAAGTTTCTATTAATACCAATTGGACGGAATGTCTTCTTTTGTTCAGGTGTACCTTGATCTCCATATGCATCAAAAGGAGTATCTTGATAGTGAGAACTTTCAGCCCATTTAATGTCTTCAATACTAATCTTGCGATTTGCGTGGCAAATGAATGGTTGATCTTGATCACTTGGCTCGCCACCAAAATTAGGATCAAAATAGTTATGGATATACCAAGCACGTGGATTATTGTAGTGCGCATCTTTAATTGTTGAGGAGCCGAAGATATGACGCAAGTTATAGCCCTCAAGGTCTGGATTTAAGTAGTATTCTTCAATTAAATCTTTTAAATCTTCTGATGAAGCAAAATCATCATTATCAAAATAAAATTCATCGATATTTAGACGGTTAGGAGCAATTACGTATGCATCATCTGGAATACGGCGAGCTGCCCAGTGGTGGCCACCAATAGTTTCAAGGTACCAAATTTCGTTTTTATCAGAAAAAGCCATTCCATTCATTTCGTAAGTACCATACTTTTCAAGGAGATAGCCTACGCGTTCTACACCTTCATAGGCAGAATGAATATATGGCAAAGTTAGAGTCACGAAGTCTTCTTCGCCTAGACCCCCTTTTTCAAGGAGGGGATCAATACCTTGAATTCTTGAATTAGTGGTAATAGTTTCAGTTGCAGTCATAGCAATATTATCTGAATTAATACCAGCAGCAGCCCAAATTCCATTTTCACCTGATGCGTCAGGTGCGCTAGTGTAACGAAGTGGGTTAGGGAGAAGATCTTCATCATCGATCTTTTGGTGACTAATTACACTTTCATAGTGTTTAGGTTGATCAGCTGGCATTACTACATCAAATCGCTCAGGAATAATAGTACGGCCGCCATCTTCACTACGGGCTATCATTGTTGAACCATCAATAGTTGCATCTTTTCCGACTAAGATAGTAGTACATTCGGTTGGTTTCATAAATAAAATCCTTTCTGAATTCTTTACTTACTATTGTACGCGAAAATGTAAGGTCTTAGGAAATAATCTGGCACTAGTTAATGCTTTTCTCGATAGTATTTGGGACTAAGGCCAGTATAGCGTTTAAAAGCTTTTGAAAAAGTAAAGGCATCCGTATACCCGGTAATATTTGCAATTTGCTGAATAGCGTAATTACTGTTTAATAGTTTTTCTTTCGCTTTTTCCATCCGTAATTGGGTAAGAAATGCTTGTGGAGAAAGGTTCAGATTTTTCTTAAAAATGCTGTATAAGTAGCTTCGAGATAGGTCGAGATCATTACATAGAGCACTAATTGTACAAGTAGAATTAGCAGAATTTTGTTCTAAATAATTAACCGCTAGACGCAATTCTTCATTAGCGTTTTTAGCTTTAGAATTTAATTCAGCAGGATATTCGGTGATTAAGTGGTAAAAGAATGTATAGATTAATGACTCAATTAATACATCGCTAGCAAGGGAACTACGGTAGTGAAGTGAATCGAAAAGTTGTTTTAGGCTTTCGTAAGTTTCACTTGTTTGAAGCTGACGTAAATAATATTTTTTAGTCAACTTAGAATTGTCTAGTAATCCCTTGATTTTTATACCTGAAAAACCAATCCAGAAGTATGACCAGGGTTCAGTGCCGTCAGCTTGATAAAAACAAGGTATATCCTTTGGAAGAAGGAAAATATCGCCAGCTTTTAAGTTCACAGCATGGTGATTAGCTACCGAAAAGGTTCCTTTACCTGATTGAATATAGTGAATGACATAGTTGTTACGGACATTATTACCCTTGAAAAAGTAGTTTGGAAGACAATTTTCTTGTCCAAAAAATAAAACTTTAGTCTCAATACTGTGATTGTTTAATGTATGATATTCACCATTCATTGCTCTTATCCTCTTATCAAATTCCCATGTTAATGATGGATATATGTTTTCAAAAATATATTTAGTACTTATAATGATACCACTTTTACGGTAAAACATATCATTATGATTAAAAACAAATTGACATAATCTGACTTAATCTAGCTATTTTGTAAAGCGTATACATTATGCATAATAAATATTGCTGAAAGCGAATACAAAAAACTAAAAGAGGGAAGATTATGAAAGATAAAGATCAGGGAAAAATGTCACTGGGTGCTAGACTAGCATACAGTTTTGGTGCATTTGGTACTGATTCATTTTATGGATTACTATCAGGATATTTAATTATGTTTATTACCTCGCATTTATTTAATACAGGTAATGCGGCTGAAGATGCCAGAATGATCAGTATGGTTACATTGATTATCATGGTGTTAAGAATTGTTGAATTATTTATTGATCCATTTATTGGAAATGCAATTGACAGAACTAAGACCCAGTGGGGCCATTTTAGACCATGGGTTGTAGTTGGTGGTAGCGTTTCAGCTGTGATTTTATTGATATTGTTCACTAACTTAGGCGGACTTTATCAAAAGAATGCAATCTTATACATGATTGTTTTTGCAGTTCTATACATCACAATGGATATCTTTTATTCATTTAAAGATGTTGGCTTTTGGTCAATGCTTCCATCTTTAACAACTAATTCTAGAGAACGAGAAAAAACTGCTACTTATGCTCGTGTAGGATCTACTATTGGTGGTGGGTTAGTTGGAATTCTAGTTATGCCAGCTGTTATCTACTTCTCAGCCCGTCCAACTTCTACGGGGGATGATCGTGGTTGGTTCATTTTTGCAGCAATTATTTGCTCAATTGCATTTGTTTCTGCATGGTGTGTTGGTTTATTTACTAGAGAAGTTAACAGCGATATTCGTAAAAATAAGAAAGATACTAAGGGAATTATTGGTATTTTTAAAGCTTTATCAGGTAATGATCAATTAATGTGGGTTGCACTTGCATACTTATTCTATGGGGTTGCAATTAATATTACTGGATCTCTTGAAGTTTACTATTTTACATATATTATGGGAATGCCAAAAGCATTTTCTATTTTTTCAACGATTAATGTATTCTTAGGAATTATTGCGACGTCATTATTTCCACTTTTATCTAAAAAAATGAGTCGTAAGGCACTCTTTACTTCTTGTTTAGCTGTAATGCTTTGTGGAATGGGATTATTTGCAGTAGCTGGAAGTAATTTACCACTGGTTTTGCTTGCTGCCTCAATTTTTGGCTTTCCACAACCAATGGTATTTTTAATCGTTTTAATGGTTATTACTGACTCAGTTGAATATGGTCAGTTAAAACTTGGGCATCGTGACGAATCACTTGCGTTGTCTGTTCGTCCATTAATTGATAAGTTTGGCGGTGCCGTTTCAAATGGTGTTGTTGGTCAAATTGCGATTATGGCTGGGATGACTACTGGTGCTACTGCTTCTTCAATTACAGCAGCTGGTAAGCTTAATTTTAAAATAATGATGTTCGCTGTACCTGCTGTTATGCTTGTAATTGCAATTTTAATTTTTGCAAGTAAGGTTATTTTAAGTGAAAAGAAACATGCAGAAATCGTAGCTGAGCTTGAAAAGACCTGGGGCAAGAAATTTGATAAGGATAGTGATAATGATGTTGATAGTGATGTCCTCATTGCCACTCCAATTTCTGGTGAATTGATAAATTTAAACCAGGTTAATGACAAAACATTCTCATCTGGGTCAGTTGGACAAGGCTTTGCAATTAAGCCAAGTGATGGAAAGGTCCTGGCTCCATTTGATGCGACAGTTAGACAGGTCTTTACTACAAGACATGCAGTTGGGCTAGTTGGTGATAACGGGGTAGTTCTATTAATTCATATTGGACTTGGAACGGTAGAACTAAACGGAACTGGATTTGTATCATATGTTGAACAGGGTCAAAGGGTAAAGAAGGGCCAAGAATTAATTGAATTCTGGGACCCTACTATTAAAAAGGCTGGTCTAGATGACACGGTTATTGTAATAGTAACAAATTCTGGTAAGTTTTCAGATATTGACTTAATGGCGAAAACTGGTCAAGCCGTACAAGCAGAAGATAATATTTTAGAATTAAAAGTAAAGAAGGAAGAGCCAGTATTAGGAGGCGGAGAAGTTGAACCAACTAATTAATTTTGATAAAAAAAATAAAGTTTTTCATTTACATAATGATCAAATTTCATACTTATTAGCAGTTGAAGATGGAAATACACTTGCTCACGTGTATTTTGGTAAAACAATTAAACAATATCATGGGCAATTACGCTATCCGCGAGTAGACCGAGGCTTTTCTGGTAATTTACCGGGCTCACTAGATAGAACTTTTTCACGTGATTCTTTACCAAAAGAATACAGTACAGCTGGTGAAATGGATTACCATACTCCAGCAGCAGTAGTTCGCCAAAAGGATGGATCTAACGCACTATTTTTGACTTACCAAGATTATAAAATTGTAGCAGGTAAGCCAGATTTAGCAGGATTGCCACATTCCTTTGTTGAAAATAATGATGAAGCTGAAACTTTAATTATCAATTTACTTGATGAAAAGAGCAAAGTTGAATTTAAATTAGCTTATACAATTTATCGCGATTACCCCGTACTCACGCGCTCAGTAAAAGTTGTTAATGAGGGTGAGAAAGCAGTTAACATTGAAAAAGTTGCTTCAATGCAAATCGACTTTGTAGACCGTGACTTTGAATCAATTACCTTACCTGGTGCTCATGCACATGAAAGACGAGTAGAACGTAGCGAAATTAATCAAGGTATTCATGTCTATTCTAGTCATCGTGGTACTTCTAGTCATCAAATGAATCCATTTATGGCTTTAGTTGATAAAGCTACTACTGAATTTTCTGGGGATGCTTATGGTTTTGCCTTTGTTTACTCCGGTAATCACAAATTTGAAGTAGAAAAAGATCAATTTGCACAAACCCATGTCAATATCGGTATTGATGATTTCAACTTTAGCTGGGAACTAACACCAAATTCTAGTTTCCAAACTCCAGAAGTATTGATGACATATTCTGCTCAAGGCTTGAACAAGATGAGTCAAGCATTCCACAGTTTAATTCATGATCGTGTTATTAGAAGTAAGTATAAAGATCAAGTTCGACCAATTTTAGTAAATAACTGGGAAGCTACCTATTTTGATTTTGACGAAGAAGAATTGAAGCCAATTGTTGATGATGCGAAGGAAATGGGCATTGAAATGTTTGTTCTTGATGATGGTTGGTTTGGCCATCGTGATGATGATAATTCTTCATTAGGAGACTGGAGTGTTTTTGAAAAGAAATTCCCACATGGATTAGACCATTTTGCGGATTATGTTCATGAACAAGGATTAAAATTTGGTCTTTGGTTTGAACCGGAAATGATTTCAATGGATTCAAACTTATATCAAGAGCATCCTGACTATTTAATGCATGTTCCAGGAAGAACTCCAAGTCCATCTCGTAATCAATATGTTCTTGATCTAGGTAGAAAAGAAGTTCGTGACAATATCTTTGAGCAAATGAACAAAATTCTTGAATCAGGAAAGATTGATTATATCAAGTGGGATATGAATCGTCACTTGTCAGATATTTATGAAGCAGATTTACCAGCTGCAAGACAGGGTGAAACTTACCACCGTTATGTCTTAGGACTCTATGACTTGCTTGAAAGATTAGTTAATTCTTATCCAGATCTATTAATTGAAGGTTGTTCTGGCGGAGGCGGACGCTTTGACGCTGGTATGGCATACTACAACCCACAAATTTGGGCTAGTGATGATAGTGACGCAATTGATAGATTAAGTATTCAATATGGTACTAGTTTAGCTTATCCACAATCAATGATGACTTCTCATGTTTCAGTTAGTCCAAATGAACAAAATGGTCGAATTACACCATTTAAGACACGTGGAATTGTAGCAATGTGGGGTGATTTAGGTTATGAACTTGATTTAACTAAGATGAGCAAAGAGGATCGTCAAGCAGTTAAAGAGCAGGTGGCAGAATATAAAAAAATTAGAGAAGTTACTCAGTATGGCACTTTTTATCGGTTAAAGAGTGCTCAAACCAGTAATCAATGTGCCTGGGAAACTGTTTCGAAAGATAAAACTGAAGCTGTTTTATCAGTAGTTAAAGTAATGGCAAGTGCTCAGCCATATTTAACTAAGACCAAGATGGTCGGACTTGCCCCAGAAAAGTACTATGAAGATCAAAATACTCATGAGGTATACGGCGGAGATGAATTGATGAATTTAGGAATTTATGATCCAGTTGAACACGGTGATTTCAAGGCCTATATTTATCACTTTAAAGCAATAGATTAGGAATATAGTAATGGCAATTTCAAATAAAGTAATGCTCATAACCTATCCAGATAGTTTAGGTAAAAATATTAAAGATTTAGATGACGTACTGCACACAGACTTAAAAGGTGCTGTTGGAGGAGTTCACTTGTTACCATTCTTTCCCTCAACTGGTGACCGCGGCTTTGCTCCAACGGATTATTCAATGGTTGATCCTCAATTTGGGGACTGGTCGGACGTTGAAAAGTTAGGCGAAGAATACTATCTTATGTTTGATTTTATGATTAATCATATTTCTCGCCAGTCTAAATATTACCGTAACTTTCAAAAAAATAAGGATCAAAGTCCATATGCTGATTTATTTTTGAGTTGGGATAAGTTCTGGCCTAAGAATCGACCAACGCAAAAAGATATTGACCTTATTTACAAGAGAAAAGATCGTGCTCCATATCAGGAAATTATTTTTGCGGATGGAAGTAAGGAAAAACTCTGGAATACTTTCGGTGAAGAGCAAATTGATCTTGATGTTCGCAAAGATGTAACTAAACAGTTTATTAAGCAGACTTTAAATAATTTAATTGATCATGGCAGTGACATCATTCGACTAGATGCGTTTGCTTATGCTGTTAAGAAGCTAGATACTAATGACTTTTTCGTAGAACCAGAAATTTGGGATCTATTGAAAGAAGTTCAAGATGATATTTCAGCTAAAGGCGCGCTAATTTTGCCTGAAATTCATGAACACTATTCAATGCCATTTAAGATTGCAAGACATGGTTACTTTATTTATGATTTTGCCTTACCAATGGTGGTGCTTTATTCACTATATAGCGGTAAAAGTCAGCGTCTTGCTTCATGGCTAAAAAAGAGTCCAATGAAGCAGTTTACGACATTAGATACTCATGATGGAATTGGTGTAGTAGATGCTCGTGATATCTTAACTCCGAATGAGATAGAATACACAAGCAATGAATTGTATAAGGTCGGCGCTAATGTTAAAAAGAAATACTCAAGTGCGGAATATCATAACCTCGATATTTATCAAATAAACTCTACTTTCTACTCTGCACTTGGTGATGATGATAAAAAATACTTTATGGCTCGACTTTTACAAGTATTTGCACCTGGAATTCCCCAAGTCTATTATGTTGGAATGCTTGCTGGTAAAAATGATATTGAACTTCTTGAAAAGACAAAAGAAGGTCGAAATATTAATCGTCATTATTATAGTCGTGAAGAAATTCATGAAGAAGTTCAACGTCCTGTTGTTAGTTCTTTAATTAACTTATTAAGATTTAGAAATAATGAAGCGGCATTTGATTTGAATGGAAGTATTGAGGTTACTACTCCTACTGAAAATGAAATTCATATTATCCGTTTGAATCAGGACAAAACACGAAAAGCAGAATTACGTGCAAACTTAGAAACCTTAGCTTATAAAGTGTTAGTGAATGGGCGAGAGATGGCTTTTTAATACAAACTATAAATATTTTTGAAGAAGAATTAGGTAGAAATTGCTTAATTCTTTTTTTTGAAGCAGATCTAGAAACTAAGTTTATAGACAATATAAGGTATAATTTGATTAATGAAAAAATTCTGCAAGCATGGGAGGAATTTATAGATGAATTATGGAGAAAAATCACCTGCACTTTGGGATGCAATTAAAAGTGAAGAGAAAAGACAAGAAGATACAATTGAATTAATTGCATCAGAAAATATTGTTTCCGATTCTGTCAGAGAAGCACAAGGATCTGTTCTCACCAATAAATACGCAGAAGGATATCCGGGAAAGAGATATTATGGTGGCTGTCAATATATTGATAAGGTAGAACAATTG
>ERZ1643246.2566-NODE-2566-length-16964-cov-5.341179_pt1 | contig 16964 bp, 15 predicted proteins | sample MGYA00579265_ERZ1643246 | MGnify/ENA primary metagenome ERZ1643246 (study PRJEB29033, sample SAMEA4952261) | chicken gut metagenome | biome: Broiler Chicken; feature: Gastrointestinal Tract; material: Caecum | place: Ireland | collected 2018 | study: Broiler...
GGTGGTTCTGCAATTAAAGGTAGAAATAGTATGACTCAGGCAATTTTGCCTTTACGTGGTAAGATTTTAAATGTTGAAAAAGCCAGACTTGATAGAGCGCTTGCTAATGAGGAGATTCGTACTATTATTACTGCTTTTGGTACTGGAATTGGTGATGATTTTGATTTAAGTAAATTAAGATATGACAAAATTATTATTATGACGGATGCTGATGTTGATGGTAGTCATATTCGTGTATTGTTACTTACTTTATTTTATCGCTTCTTTAGGCCTATTGTTGAAGCTGGACATGTATATGCTGCTCAACCTCCATTATTTGTTATTAAACATGGTAAAAATATCAAATATGTGCTTAATGAACAAGAAAGAGACGAGTATTTAGCAACACTTTCTCCTAATACAAAATACGATATTATGCGTATGAAAGGTTTAGGAGAGATGGATGCAGAAGAATTGAATGAAACTACTATGGATATTGAAAAACGTGTGTTACGTCAGATTACAGTAGAGGATGCTATGGCTGCTGATGAGACATTTGCTCAGTTAATGGGTGAAGAAGTAGGTCCTAGAAGAGAATTTATTGAAGAAAATGCTGTTTATGTACAGAATTTGGATATTTAGGGAGGTAGGATAGAATGGATAAGTTAGAAAAAAATAATATAGTTAATGAAGTAAGGGATTCTTTCCTTGAATATTCTATGAGTGTTATTGTATCACGTGCTTTACCTGACTTAAGAGATGGCTTAAAGCCTGTTCATAGACGTATTTTATATTCTATGTATGAATCAGGTTATACTCCTGATAAACCTCATAAAAAGAGTGCTAGAATCGTTGGAGATGTCATGGGTAAATATCATCCACATGGCGACTCTAGTATTTATGAAGCTATGGTTCGTATGGCACAAGATTTTTCATATCGTTATATGTTAGTTGATGGTCATGGTAACTTTGGTAATATTGAGGGATATGGTGCTGCAGCAATGCGTTATACCGAGTCCAGATTATCTAAGATTTCGTTGGAGTTATTAAGAAATATTAATAAAGATACAGTTAATTTTATTCCAAACTTTGATGAATCTGAAAAAGAGCCTGAAATATTGCCGTCTAGATTTCCTAATATTTTAGTTAATGGTACCATGGGAATTGCTGTTGGTATGGCTACTAATATTCCTCCACATAACTTAAAAGAGGTTATTGATGGATGTGTTGCTTATATTGATAATCCTGATATTGATGTTGATGGATTGATGCAATATATTAAAGGTCCTGATTTTCCAACAGGAGCTACTATTTTAGGCAATAGTGGTATTCGAAAGGCTTATGAAACGGGTAGAGGAAGTATTACTATTCGTAGTAAAGCACGAATTGAAGAGAAAAATGGAAGACATTATATTATTGTGGATGAGGTTCCTTATGGTATTAATACATTAGAATTAAAGAATAAGGTTGCTGAACTTGTTCATAATAAAGTAATTGATGGAATTACTGATTATCATACAGATTTAAAAGATGGTATTAAGATTACGATTACTCTTAAGAAAGATGCTAATCCTCAGGTTGTTCTTAATAATTTATATAAGCATACTGCTTTTCAGACAAATTATGGAATTATTTTCTTAATGCTTGATCAAGGTGTTCCAAAAACATTAGGATTAAAAGATATTATTTCTAAATATATTGATTATCAAAAGGAAATTATTATTCGTCGTACTAAGTTTGATTTAGCTAGAGATGAAGCTAGAGCGCATATTTTAGAAGGATTAAAAATTGCACTGGATCATATTGATGAGATTATTCAGTTGATAAAATCGGCTAAAAACGATGAAGAAGCTATGATTGGCCTTAGAAATAACTATAAATTATCTGAAGCTCAAGCTCAAGCTATCTTAGAAATGAAGTTAAGACGTTTAACTGGATTGGAAAGAGATAAAATAGAGAATGAGTTACAAGAATTACTTGCTGAAATTGAAGAATTAAAATCAATATTAGCAAGTGAAGCTAAAGTATTACAAATTATTAAAGACGAAATGACAGAAATTAAGAATAAATATGGAGATGAACGTCGTACAAATATTGATATGACTGCAATTGAATATATTGAAGACGAGTCATTAATTCCTGTTGAAGATATTATTGTTACTTTAACTAATAAAGGATATATTAAGAGATTAAAATCTGATACTTATAAGACTCAAAATCGTGGTGGAGTAGGTATTAAAGGTATGTCTACTAATGAGGAGGATTTTGTAGAGCAATTGGTTTCAATGAAAACACATGATTATATTCTATTCTTCTCTAATAAAGGTAGAATTTATCGTATGAAAGGTTATGAAGTTCCAGAATTTAGTAGACAATCCAAAGGATTACCAATTATTAATTTATTACCATTAGAAAAAGACGAGAACATTAGTTCGATAATATCGCTATCTGCTGATAATGAAGAACATAAGTATTTAGTATTTGTTACTCGTCAAGGTTTAGTAAAACGTACAGAGCTTTCTGAGTTTGATAATATACGTAAGAGTGGTAAGATTGCTATTGGATTAAAAGAAGATGATGAATTGATCTATGTTGGTGTTACTACTGGTAATGATGAGATAGCAATTGGTGCTAATAACGGTCGTATGGTTCGTTTTAATGAAGCTGAGGTTCGCGTCATGGGACGTAGTGCTTCTGGTGTTAAAGGTATTGAACTTGAAGATAGCAAAGTTATTGGAGCAGAAGTAATTAAGCCTGGTCAATTAATTCTTATTGTTACAGAAAATGGATACGGAAAGAAATCAGAAATTGAGGAATATCGTTTAACTCATCGTGGAAGTAAAGGTGTTAAAGCATTAAATATCACTGAGAAGAATGGTATGATGGTTGCTTTGGATTGTGTTGATGCTGATGGTGAGTACGATTTAATGATTATTACTGATAGTGGTACGATTATAAAATTACCATTAGAGCAAGTTTCTACGTTAAAGAGAGCAACACAAGGTGTTAGATTGATTAATTTGAAAGATGATCAAAAAGTATCTACGGTTGCGGTTGTGGAAAAAGAAGAGACTAGCGAAAATGAAGAAGCTAACGAAGAAAATCAAACTGTGGAAAACATAAATTCAGAAGTAGAAAATACGCAAACAGAAAATTTAGATATTGTGGAAAAATCAAATAATGTTGAAAATAATTAAAATTATTTTTAGTAGTAAAACGAGATGATTTACTTCTCGTTTTTTATTTGCGTTAATAAACTGCTGATTTATCTATGTTTTCATTTATCATAATTTCATCTTTTGCGTTTTAACTGTGGAAAAATATATCTCTAAATTATTTGGGAAATTATTTCCCGGGAAATAATTAAATGTAAAATACGAATAAAAACAAATTATTATTATTTTTGTTTTTATTCGTATTGTGGATAAAATTAATTTTGTTTTCTAAATAATAATTTATATGTTTTACGTGAAACTTAATATTTTTTAAAAGTAATTGTTCTTAATGTTTATATGGTAATATATTTTCTTTCGTGTTGTTTCTTAGTTTGAATTTTTTTAATAAATTTTGTTTTTTTATTATATTTATTGTTTATTTTACGTATAAAATATAATGTTCCACGTGGAACACTATATATCATTTTAATTTTAATATGATTTTGTTGATTGTATATTTAAAAATATTTTTATATTCTTTGATAGAATAATCAAATGATTTATTTTGAATCTTATTATAATTGTAATTTCTTGGTTAGATCTTTTTTATGATGATTTTATATTTAATATTTTATGTTCCGCGTGAAACATAGTTAGTTAATATACTTGTTTCTTTTAAATTATTGTGTTTTTTATTTAGGTAAGATTATTTGTAATGTTTCACGTGAAACATTATCTTTTTCTTTAGTTAGGATGTTTGTATATTAATTATTTGCTTTTGCTCAAATTTATTTTTGCTTTATTGTATATTACTAAATTATATGTAATGTTCCACGTGGAACATATTAATGAAATCAAAAAACTGTTTACAAATAACATTGTTTATATTAAAATATCTATAGTGCAATAAAAGTACTAGAACCAGGTCAGGACCGGGAGGTAGCAGCCTTAATAGTCAACTTTTATGTGCACTTTTATTTTTAGGTGATTTTATGAATAAAAAATTTATGGATTTAGCAATAAAAGAAGCACAAAAAGCTTTTTTAATTGATGAAGTTCCTGTTGGATGTGTTATTGTACGCGATGATAGGGTTATCTCTAAAGCTTATAATAAGAAAGAAAAATTGTGTTGTGCTAGCAAACATGCAGAAGTTTTAGCTGTGGAAAAAGCTTCTAAGAAATTAAATAATTGGAGATTAGAAGGCTGCGATGTTTATGTTACTCTAGAACCTTGCCCTATGTGTGCTAGTTTATTAAAACAGGCGAGAGTTAATCACATTTATTGTGGATTATCAAATTCTGATACTACTAATTATGAAATTGTTAAACAAATATTAAATAAAGATAAAAATAATTCCCGTGTTTTAATTTCTAATGATTTAGCTGTGGAAAAAGTATCTGTATTAATGAAAAAATTTTTTGCAAAGAAGAGAAATAAGTAGGTTTGTTCTCTTTTTTTTATGGTATAATATTTTTGTTTATTTGGAGGTGCGTTTATGTATCAAGCTTTATATAGAAAATATAGGCCTCAAACTTTTGATGATGTTGTAGGTCAAACTACAGTGGTTAAGGTTTTAAAAAACTCTATTTCACAGCATAAATTTTGTCATGCGTATATGTTTTTTGGATCTAGAGGAACTGGAAAAACCTCTTTATCTAAAATTTTTGCTAAAGCAGTTAATTGTTTAGAGCCAGTTGATGGTAATCCTTGTGGAAAATGTAAAAATTGTTTAATTGCTAGTGAAAAAGAATGTGTTGATATTTTAGAGATTGATGCTGCTTCTAATAATGGTGTAGATGAGATTCGTGAATTACGTAATAAGATTAATCTTGTACCAGGTGAATTAAAATATAAAGTTTATATTATTGATGAGGTTCATATGTTATCTATTGGTGCATTTAATGCGTTATTAAAGACGTTGGAAGAACCACCAGAACACGCTATCTTTATTTTAGCAACTACTGATCCTCAAAAAGTTCCTGAGACTATTATTTCTCGTTGTCAATGCTTTTCTTTCGAACGTATTTCTACAGATATGATTGTGGAAAGATTAAAATACGTTTGTAATCAAGAAAATATTTTAATTGAAGATGATGTTTTAAGGGAAATTGCTATCTCATCTGATGGTGGAATGCGTGATTCTTTGGGAATTTTGGATAAACTTAGTTCTTATACTAGTGATTTAATTACCATGGATATCTATATTGAATTAAATGGCTTTATTACGAAAAAAGATTTAAAAACATTATGTGATTTTGTATTTACCGCTAATTATAAAGAGGTGTTGAATCAAATTAATTCTTTTAATAATAGTGGAAAAAATCTTATTCAAATTCTGTCGCAATTTATGTATTATTTACGTGATTTATTGATTGATTATTATGTAGAACAAAATAGTATTAATTATTCTGTTTTACTTGTGGAAAAATTAATTACTAGCATAAACGAAAAAATGTTCGATATTAAAAAGAGTGGTAATCCTAAAATTTATATAGAAATATTATTGTTGAATTTTATGTCTGATATTTCTGATTCTAATTCCACAAAATCTGTGGATAATAAGGTAAGTTCAATTAAGAATACGCTTGTTGAAAAAAATAGTAATGATAATGCAGGTCATAATAATGTTGTCAATGATGATAAGTATGAAAATGTTGAGTCTGTTGAATTTAAGATGAAAAATGAGGATATTCTTACTAATTCTAATGATGATGCTATTTCTCAAGATGATTTATCTACTGTGGATAAAAAAGTTGTTGATAATTTTAATACCGGTGATATTTTGAATATAGATGATATTATAAAAGTTCGAATTAATAATGCTTTTGCTTTGGCTAATAAACAAGTTTTAAATCATGAAATTGATAATTTAAAGTTATTAAATGACTATACTTTTGATCAGAAAATAGGTTATCTTGTTTGTGAATTATTAAATTCTAAATTTCGTGTTGCTAGCGATGATATAATTGTTCTAAGTTACGAATATGAATCTATAGTACAGCAGAATTTATTACATTTAGAACAAATGGAAGAGGTGTATTCGGATATTACTCACTCTTCTAAGAAGTTTGCTATTATATCTGACTTAGAATGGGATAAATTAAAGAAAGAGTATATTCAGCATTTAAAAGAAGGAAATCATTATGAAGTTTTAGAGGAGCCAGAAAAAGTGTTTAAAAAAGAAGAAACAGATGATATAATATCTAGTGATGCCAGTATGTTATTTGGCGATATTGTAGAAATTGATTAGGAGGAATGTTTAATGAATATGCAAGCTATGTTAAAACAAGCTCAAAAACTACAAAAAGATATGATGAGTGCTAAAGAAGAAATTGATTCTATGGAATTCATTGGAGAAAGTTCTCTTGTTAAAGTAACTGTTAAAGGTAATAAAGAAGTTGTAAAGGTAGAAATTGATAAGTCTAATTCTTTAGATGCTGATGATTTAGAAATGTTAGAGGATATGTTTTTAGTAGCAATTAATGAAGCATTTAAAAAGGTTGACGAAACAACAGAGAAAAAGATGGGAAAATTTGGTAATATTCCTGGATTGTTTTAGTAGGTAATATGTATCCAGATAGTATTAGAAATTTAATTGAATCATTTAAGTTTTTACCTGGAATAGGGGAAAAAACTGCTGAACGTTTAGCTTTTTCTGTTTTAGGACTTGAGGATGAACAAGTATCTTTTTTCTCAGATAGTATTGTTTCTGTAAAAGAAAAAATTCATCCTTGTCCTATTTGTAATACGTTTACTGACTCTGATAAATGTATTGTTTGCTCTGATTCAACTAGAGATAGAGAGACTTTATGTGTAGTTGAAGATACAAAAAATGTATTCTTATTTGAACGATTGGGTATGTTTCATGGAATGTATCATGTTCTGGATGGATTAATTTCTCCTTTAGATGGTGTTAATCCGGAAGATATTGGATTAGATAAGCTAATTGATAGAATAAAAAATGAAAATTTTAAAGAAGTGATTTTTGCTTTTCGTCCAAGTATTGAAGGTGAGACTACAGCGCTTTATATTAAGCGAGTATTGGATGGTCTGGGTGTTGTTGTTACTAGACTTGCTAGTGGTGTTCCCATGGGAGCTGATATGGAATATGTTGATAGTCTAACTTTAGAAAGAGCTTTAAATGATAGAAAAGAAATAGAATAAATCATGGTTTTTTTCATATTTTTTATCAAGGTGATACAATATGAAAAAAATAGTTGAATGCTTTAAAAAAATTATTATTAGTGGTTTTATTTTATATGGTTATAATTTGATTGCAGTTAATTTTAATATGATATTACCTATCAACATTATTACGTTATTATCTATTACTTTTCTTGGAACTCCTGCTTTATTTGCTTTAGTATTATTTCGAATTTTATTTTTATAAGTGGTGATGATATGAATGATTTAACTTATATACAACAGAGATTTGTTAATTATATTGAGACTATTATAAAAACGGATAAGTTATCTCATTCTTATCTAATTGAATTAGGGGATGTTTCTTTAGATTATCCCTTTGTTTTGCTGTTTGTAAAAATGATATTATGTCCTCATCCAGTTTCTAATATAGATGGTTTGAACTGTAATAGATGTAATACTTGTCAATTAATTGATGAAGAAATTTTTCCAGATTTAGAGATTATCGAAGCAGATGGTATGCAGATTAAGAAAAAACAGCTTTTAAGTTTGAAAGAAGAGTATCAAAATTATTCCTTGATTGGGCATAGAAGGGTATATATTATTCGAGAAGCTGAAAAACTTAATCCATCTTCTGCTAATACTATGTTAAAATTTTTAGAGGAACCAGAAGAAGGAATTATTGCTATTTTACTAACTAAAAATAGATATCAAGTCTTAGATACTATTTTATCTAGATGTCAGGTTCTATCTTTAGTTGATTCTACTGAAATTTCTTCTATTGATGATACAGTTATTCGATTTATTCGTTATTTAATTTCAGGCGATGATTTATTTGTTCATTATAAGGAAATTTTAGATAGTATTATGCCTGATAAAACTGTTGCAAAAGAAGTTTTTGATATTGTTGAGAAAATATTTATTCAGTTTTTGTCAGGACAGGAAAATGATCAACTTTCTTTTTTAAGTGATACTCATAGAGATAAAATCTTATCTTATATTACAATAATTGAGGAGGAAATTCCTAAATTGGTGTATAATATTAATTATAAATTATGGTTAGATTCCATCTTTTCCCGTTTTGTGGAGGTGAAATAGATGAAAAATGTAATTGGAATTATGTTACCTATTAGTAAATCTTTTTTATATGCTGATGTAAATAATATAGAGTGTAAATTAAGTGATGTTGTTATAATTAAGGGAGAATCAGGAATAGATTCAGCAGTTGTGAAGAGGGCACCTTATCTTGAATCTGAGGATAATTTACCAACTGATTTGTATTCTGTTATTAGAGTAGCAACACCAGAAGATTTGAAGCAAATTAATGATAATAATGAGAAATCTGTTAAGGCTTTGGATATAGCTAAAAAGTATAGTAAAGAATTAGGGTTAGATATGAATTTTGTAGATTGTTTTTATACTTTTGATAAAAGTCAGTTGATTTTTTCTTTTGTTGCTGATAATCGTGTTGATTTTAGAGAATTAGCTAAAAAACTTGCACAAAAATATAAGACTAGAATTGAATTAAGGCAGATAGGTGTTCGTGATAAAGCTAAAAAAGTTGGTGGTCTTGGTCCTTGTGGATTGTTTTTATGTTGTCATACCTTTTTAACAGATTTTAATAGTGTATCTATTAATATGGCTAAAAATCAATTTCTTGCTTTAAATCCTTCTAAGATTAATGGTATTTGTGGTCGCCTTTTATGTTGTTTAGGCTATGAGAATGATCTTTATACAGAATTAAAAAAGGGTTATCCTAAGATTGGGACTATAGTTGAAACTAGTTCTGGTACTGGTAAGGTTTCTTCTATAGATGTTTTCAAAGGCTCCTTTCAAGTTGATTTAAAAGAGAAAGGTTTTGTTGATATAAAAAAGGAAGATTACCATGGAAGTTCTGAATGATATTTTAGGTTATCCTAATCGAAAAATTTATCAAAATACTGATTTTTTTTCTTTTTCTTTAGATAGTGTTATGCTTGCTAATTTTGTAACAATACGTTTACGTGATAAAGAAATATTAGATTTAGGTACTGGTAATGGTGTTATTCCATTGATTTTATCTCTTCGTACAAATAAAAAAATTACAGGAGTAGAGATTCAACCTAAACTATCAGATTTGGCTTCAAAATCAGTTTTTTATAATCAATTAAATAATCAAATATCTATTATCTGTTCTGATATGAAGGATTATGTTTCTAGTGATACAATAGAAAAATATGATGTTATTACTTGTAATCCTCCATATTTTAAAGTTAATGATAAGAATTATTTTAATGAAAGTGTTGAAAAGACGATTGCTAGACATGAAGTTAAAATATCTTTAGAAGAAGTAGTGATGGTTGCTAGTAAATTACTTAAAAATAACGGGACTTTTGCTATGGTACATCGGACAGAAAGGTTACTTGAAATTTTTGATTTATTTAGAAAGTATCATATTGAACCTAAAAGAGTTCGTTTTGTTTATGAGTTTGTACATAAGCCATCTACGTTAGTTTTAATAGAAGGAATTAAACATGGTAAACTTGGATTGAAAGTTGAGTCTCCTTTTATTATGAAAATGGATGATGGTAGTTATTCTTCAGAGTATGAGCGTTTTTTAGTAGAGGTGAAGTCTAGTGAGACAGAGTAGTTATGATGGTAGTGCTGGTTTATATTTAATTCCTACTCCAATTGGAAATTTGGATGATATTACAGTAAGGGCACTAAAGACGTTGGAGATGGTTGATTTTATTTTATGTGAAGATACTAGAGAAAGTGGTAAGTTACTTAATCATTTTAATATTAAGAAAAAACTTGTTAGCTGTCATGAGTATAATGAAGATAAAATAAAAGAATATGTTATCTCTGAATTGGCTAGTGGAAAAAATATAGGTCTAATTACTGATCAGGGTTCTCCTGTTGTAAGTGATCCTGGCTATGTTGTTTCTAAGGCTGTTATTGAACATCATTTTAATGTTATTGCTCTTCCAGGCGCTACAGCATTCGTTCCTGCTTTAACTTCTTCTGGAATTTCTCCATCACCATTCTTATTTTATGGATTTTTGCAAACGAAAGAATCTAAGATTAAAGCAGAACTTATGAGCTTAAGTAAGTTACCTTATACGTTGATTTTTTATGAAGCACCACATCGTATTGAAAAAACTTTAGGGTATATGTTAGAAGTTTTTGGTAATCGTAATATTAGTATTCATAGAGAAATTTCAAAGTTGCATGAAGAGATTTGTCGTGGTACAATACAGGAACTAATTCCAATTGTTTCTGAATTAAGAGGAGAATTCGTTTTAATTGTAGATGGTAATCATGAGAAAATAGATTATTCTAGTATGTCTGTTTTGGAACATGTACAACTTTATTTGGATGATGGAATGTCTGAAAAAGATGCGATTAAGACAGTTGCTAGAGAAAGAGGAGTTGCTAAGTCTATCATTTATAAAGAATATCATGAAAATAAGAAATAATTATTTCCCGGGAAATAATTTAGATTTTAGATTAAAGTAATTATTAAGAGGTGATTGTGTGAAATTAATCGTTGGTCTTGGTAATCCAGGTAAAGAGTACTCGAGTACGAGACATAATATTGGCTTTTCTTTTATTGATTTTTATTTATCTAAAAAGAATATTATTCCAAGTTGGAAAAGTAAGTTTCAAGGACTTTATTTTGAGACTAATATCCATGGTGAGAAAGTTTTGTTTTTAAAACCACAATCGTATATGAATTTATCAGGAACAGTTGTTAGTCAGTTTGTTCAATTTTTTAAGTTAGATACGTCAGATATATTGATTATTTCTGATGATTTAGATTTGAATGTTGGTAATTTTAAATTAAAAGATAAAGGTTCTTGTGGTGGACATAACGGTCTTAGAAATATTGAAGCATGTATCCATACTCAAGAATATAAGAGGTTAAAGATAGGAATTTCTAATGATAAAAATCGTGAAACTAAAGATTATGTATTAGGAAGATTTTCTAAAGAAGAAAATGTCATTTTAAATGAATTATTTTCAGACTTAGTAAATGTTATAGATGATTATTTTTCTATGGACTTTTTGTCTTTAATGAATCGCTATAATCGTAAGAATAGGTGATTTTATGAATGTTTTTCAGAAAATAGGAAATATTGAATTAAAAAAAGACTCAGGTATTACAGGTCTTACCGATGAGTTTTTTTGCGTTTTATTATATTCTACTTTTATAAATCAAAATAAAAATATATTGGTTGTTGTAAATTCTTTATATGAAGCTAACCAGTTATATTCTTCACTATCTAATTATACTGATGACGTTTATTTGTTTCCTATGGATGATTTTTTAACTAGTGAAGCTTTGGCTGTTAGTCCTGAACTTCAATATAATCGTTTAGAAACAATACATACTATTTTTGAAAAAAAAGGTATTGTTATTACTAATTTGATGGGATATTTGAGATTTTTGCCTGCAAGAGAAAAATATCCACAGTTTTTTGTGGAACTTACTGTAGGTAAACAATTTAATCCACAAAAGTTGGTGGAAAAGCTAGTACAATCAGGGTATACTCGAGATACTATTGTTAATAAAACAGGTGAGTTTGCTGTTCGAGGTTTTATTATTGATGTTTTTCCTGTGGAAAGTGATAATCCAGTTCGTATAGAGTTTTTTGATGATGAGATTGAGTCTATCCGTTATTTTAATCCTGATACTCAAAAGTCATTATCTAATATTTCTACTGTATTAATTTTGCCTTGTACAGAGTTTTTATCTGATAAGCAGGTTTTAGAGGAAGAGGCGTTTAAACAAAAATATTTACCAAAGTATGAAGATGTATCTTCTATTTCTGATTATTTAAGGCCAGCTATTACATTTTTTAAAGATTATGAGCAGTTAAAGGTAAGTTTTCAGCAAATTATGGAAGAGGTATTTACTTATCAGAGTACTAAAGATATTTCTTTTCATGGTAATTATATGTTTGATTTTTCGCAAATTTTAGTAGATTATCCTGTTTATTATATGAATATTGATCATTATCTTTCTGATAAGATTATAGATTTTAATGTTCATACGATTAATAATTTTAATGAAAATGCTGACAGTATTAATCAGTTTATTCGTAAGGTTATTGATGATGGTAAGACTGTTGTTTTATGTTTACAGAAGTATCAGATATTTAGTGTTATGAAGTTTCTTAATATGAAAGTAGTTGAGACTGATTTTGATCATATAGAAATCAATCAAGTAAATTTAGTTTCAAAGCCTATACGTTCTGGCTTTATTTATCAAGATTATGTTTTTTTGACTGCTAATGAATTATTTATCATTAAAGAAAAACAGAAAAAGTATCGTACAAAGTTTAAATATTCTTCTACTATTTCTGATATTAACAAATTGGAAGTAGGAGATTATGTTGTTCATAATGTTCATGGTATTGGTGTTTATAATGGAATTAAAACGCTTGCTTCTTCTGGTGTTGTTAAAGATTATGTAGAAGTTTTATATCAGGGAGAGGATAAATTATATATACCTGTTGAAAAAATTGATTTACTTAGTAAATATACAGGTAAAGAGGGATATGCTCCTAAAATTAATAAACTTGGTGGTACAGAATGGCAAAAAACTAAGAATCGTGTTAAGAAAAAAGTTAAAGATATGGCCGATGATTTATTGCAATTATATGCGGAACGTGAAGCAAGAAAAGGTTTTGCTTTTTCTCCGGATAATGATTTAATGCTTGATTTTGAATCACGGTTTCCTTATGAATTAACACCAGATCAGAAACGAGCTATTGTACAGATTAAAGAAGATATGGAAAAACCGGCTCCTATGGATCGTCTATTATGTGGTGATGTTGGTTTTGGTAAGACGGAAGTGGCTTTTGTTGCGGCTTTTAAAGCTATTTTAGATTCTAAACAAGTACTATTCTTATGTCCTACTACTATTTTATCTAATCAGCATTATGAGAATGCTATGGCTAGGTTTAAAGACTTTCCTGTTTCTATTGGTCTTTTAAATAGATTTACATCTCCTAAAGAAGTAAGACGTATTATAGAAGGACTTTCTAATGGTACGATTGATTTGGTTTTTGGTACGCATCGTTTATTAAGTGATGATGTTAAACCTAAAAATCTTGGACTTTTGGTTATTGATGAAGAGCAAAGATTTGGTGTTACTCATAAAGAAAAAATTAAAAAGTATAAAACAAATGTGGATGTTTTGACTTTAACTGCTACACCAATTCCTAGAACGTTACAAATGTCTTTGGTTGGTATTCGAAGTTTATCATTAATTGAGACTCCACCTGTTAATCGTTATCCTGTACAAACTTATGTTATTGAAGAAAATAAGCAAATTTTGAAGGATGCTATTTATAAAGAATTATCTCGTGATGGTCAAGTTTTTATTCTTTATAATAAAGTAGATTCTATCGAAGAAGAAAGGTATCGTATACAAAGTTTAGTTCCTGATGCTAGAATTATTACTGCTCATGGACAAATGAATAAAAGTGATTTGGAAAATAGAATCTTGGATTTTATTAATCATGAATATGATATTTTGGTGTGTACTACCATTATTGAGACGGGTATTGATATACCAAATGTTAATACTTTGATTATTATGGATGCTGATCGATTTGGTCTTAGTCAGTTATATCAGATTCGTGGTAGGGTTGGTCGTAGCGATAAATTTGCTTATGCTTATTTGATGTATCATCCAGCTAAGGTATTAACGGAATCAGCTATTAAGAGACTTAATGTCATTAAAGAGTTTACGGCACTTGGTAGTGGTTTTAGTATTGCAACAAGAGATTTGTCTATTCGTGGTGCTGGTGATATTCTTGGTAGTGAACAAGCTGGCTTTATCGATTCTGTTGGAATTGATTTATATTTGAGATTATTAAATGAAGAAGTTCTGCGTAAGAAGAATCTTTCTTTACCGGAGGAAGAGGAAGTAGAGGATACTAAGCCATTATTAAATGTTAGTACTCATATTGAAGATGAGTATGTTCATGAAGATGACTTAAAGATTGAAATTCACCGTAAAATTAATGAAATTGATTCTAAGGAAAAATTAGAAGAAGTAAAACAAGAATTGGAAGACCGATTTGGTCGTATTAGTGAAGATATGCTTGTTTATATGTATGAGGAATGGTTTGAAAAACTTGCTAATTATGTTCACGTTAAAAGGGTCTCTCAAACGAAAAATTCTATTGAATTAGTGTTCCCTGCGGAGGTTGTTTCTAATATTAAAGTGGATGAATTATTTATGGATTCTTATGATATTAGTCCGTCTTTTAGATTTTTGAGTAGAGGCTCTAATTTAGTTATTATTTTAGATATTATAAAATTAGAGAAACATCCTATCTATTATTTAACATCTTTGTTAGATTTAATGTATCGTAAATTTTTGTCTTAACCTTGACTAATAGAAGAATGTTTTGTTACACTTACAATGCTAGGATGTGGTAGTATGAATGAAGAAACAGTAGAAGAATTTAGAAAAAAACATTTTGAAAATTATCAAAATGCTGTAATGGAGACTTTGAAAAATAATACTACTGTGTTATTTGAAGATGATATTTATTCCTTGCTACAAAAACCACCACTTGATTCTATGGATATTATTAAGTGTAAATTTTTAGATTTAGCAAAACGTCATAAAATTATTATTCGTTCTGATGTTTTAGATCAAGTTTTAGAAGATTATCGATTTAGTATTATTTCTTATCTTCCTTCTTGGAAAAAAATTAGAATTGATGAATTAAGTAAGATTATTACTTCGTTTGCTCCTAAAAAAGAGTCTGATGTTATAAAGTTCAATAAGAAGGATTTTACTCCTTTAAATCGTAAGTTAAAAAAGAAGATGAAAGAAGATATTGCAAAAGTAGTTGATAAAAAAATTGTAAAATGTGTAAATCAATTGTTTACTCCTGATGTGGATGAAAATATTAAAAATGATATTTCTTCTGAAATGGTTAAATTTGTTCAAACTAATTATATTAAACAGCTTTTAGAAAGTATAGATTTTAAAATAATTGTGAAAGATACTACATTAATCAATGGTGTTAGAGAGCAAGGAGAACGATTTTTATTTACAAAAATGAATTCTTATTTATTAAATGAAGATAAAATTTCAGAATAGATTGGGACGATATTCGTCTCTTTTTTTTGATAAAAACTATATGGAAATATTTTCCAAGGTAAATTTTGGGAATATTTATTATAATAAAGTATGAAAAGTGGTATAAATTGAAAAAATTTAGAAACAATAGTAGTATGGGAAAGTGAGGAATAATTATATGAAATCAACAGGTGTAGTAAGAAGAGTAGATGACTTAGGAAGAATTGTTATTCCGAAAGAAATTCGCCGTACTCTTAGAATTAGAGATGGAGAGTCACTAGAAATTTTTGTTGATAGAGAAATGATAGCATTAAAGAAGTTTTCTAAAATGACAGATATGGATGAAATTTCGAAACAATTAGTAGATATTGTTAATACTGTTATACATCAAAATGTTTTTATTACTGATCGTGATAATTTTATTGCTGGTAGTGGTGATTTAAGAAAGAAATATTTAGGTAAGCCTATTTCTAAATCCTTAGAGCTTATTATGAAGGAGAGAAAAACTATTATTGAGCATAGTGCACATTCTATAGAATTATGTGATTCTATAGTTGAGAATTGTGCTTATGTTATTAGTCCAGTTATTATGAACGGGGATGCAATAGGATTAGTTTTGATAGTTTCTGATAATTCAGATATCGGGCAGGTTGAAGAAAAAATGGCTGATGTTGTATCTAAATTTTTAGGTAAACATATTGAAGAATAGTTTTTTTTATGTTATACTTTACCCTGTTGAATGTGATGAGGAAGAGTCTTATAAAAATATAGTTTAGTTTAGAGATTCCGGATGGTGAAAAAGGAAATAAACTTTTTATAAGATATGGCTTCTGAACTATTGCATCGATATGTAGGTGTAATCGTAGATAGGCGTTAACTATTTGAGTGTATAATATTTACTATTATAAAATAAGGTGGTACCGCGAATTTTCGTCCTTATGTTTATAATAGTTTTTTTTATTTAGGAGGGATAGAATGAAAGAAAAATTTTATATTACAACAGCAATTGCGTATACTTCTGGAAAACCACACATAGGTAATACTTATGAAATTGTTTTAGCAGATGCGATTGCTAGATATAAACGATTTAAAGGATATGATGTTTATTTTCAAACTGGTACTGATGAACATGGTCAAAAAATAGAGGATAAAGCTATTGCTGCAGGAGTTAGTCCACAGGATTTTGTGGATAAACAGGCTGGTGAAGTTAAACGTATCTGGGATTTGATGGATACTAGTTATGATAAGTTTGTTAGAACTACTGATCCTCATCATAAAAGAATTGTTCAACATATCTTTAAGAAGATGTATCATCAGGGTGATATTTATAAGGGAGAGTATACAGGACTTTATTGTACACCTTGTGAATCTTTTTGGACTGAATCTCAGCTTGTTGATGGTAAGTGTCCTGATTGTGGACGTGAAGTAAAAGAAGCTAAAGAAGAAGCTTATTTCTTTAAATTAAGTAAGTATCAAAAGAAGTTAGAAGATTTTATTGAATCTAATCCAGATTTTATACAGCCAGCAGCTAGACGTAATGAAATGTTAAATAATTTTATTAAGCCTGGACTTCAAGATTTATGTGTTTCTCGTACTT
>ERZ1643246.2568-NODE-2568-length-16956-cov-8.310988_pt1 | contig 16956 bp, 20 predicted proteins | sample MGYA00579265_ERZ1643246 | MGnify/ENA primary metagenome ERZ1643246 (study PRJEB29033, sample SAMEA4952261) | chicken gut metagenome | biome: Broiler Chicken; feature: Gastrointestinal Tract; material: Caecum | place: Ireland | collected 2018 | study: Broiler...
AAGATGAGGATAAATTTCTCATTTTAACTTGCGCTAAATCTTGACATAGGACCAATTCCAGTATTGCATCACAAGCGGCATTTGCGTGTCAATGGAGAAGTAAGCCAAGCACGCATTGAAACAGTTTTAGATAGTTTAAATACTTGTCTGGCGTGGAAAATAAGCAGTTGAATTTTTCATCGTCTATATAGAAATTGCAAGAAGTGTTATGATGGCCTTTGAATGAACGATTAAGCCCGCTCCGGAAGTCGATCGTGTCTGAAGGGTGAGCCTGTACCGCCGGAAGTATCGGAAACCCCATTTCTGTAAGCTTCGCCCCGTAGATCAGGAATTCCTTCATCACATCATTTGCCGTAGAATATCTCTTATATCTTTCTCCCATTGGAAATCCTCCAATAAACGCAAAAATCACCGCAAAAATATCTTTGCGATGTCATCAAAGCGGATATGGAATTCAGGCGATATTTATATCGAGGGCATGCAAATGTAACAGCCCAGAGTATTCTTCTGGCGATTGGATATAACATAAACAAACTTCACAATAAGATTCAGGCGGGAAAGACCGGGCAGCATCTATTTCCTCTCAAACAAACGGCCTGATTTTGACAGGTCAAAAAAGAATCCAAAAAGAAAACCTTTTTCCAGAAAGGCTTATTAAGGTTAGCCTTTTTACAGAAATAGAATAAATGAGACGAAGATTTTGCCTCCAAAAAGGCAAGAAGAAGCTGCCGCACCTATGATTTACTAATCATTGATGTGACAGCCCCCATTGCCCTTTAAAATTCTGTTTGTACATTCATAGCCTCAGAGCAAATTTGGCATATTCCGTTTATTCTTCCGCTCGGATGAACTAATTTTCCGCAGATACTGCAAGCTTGAAGATATGGCTCTCCATAAATATCTTCATAACAATTTGTACACAAACCACAATCCGGAAATACAGAAACACCTCCCTCATATGCCGCATCTATATCCTCACTATAAAAACCACAGTTATGGCATGACCATTGTGAACACATAGAACAGATATAGTTGTATGGTAAATTATCATACACTCCACATTCGACTATATCCCAGCTTTCTTCAAATGTTTTTCCACATCGATCACAGGCTTTTGGAAGTGAATTTATTTTAAAACATTCATCACAGGTCCATGTACCATCCGGTGTATCAAGAGAGCCAGTATCATAGTTTATGTATCCTGATAAATTGGTTCCGCAATATTGACATTTCATGCAGTCCCAGCAACGTTTATAATCAGACTGCAACATAGTCAGGGGTGTTCCACAAATTTCACACCAACCAAATTCCTGCTGCAAATATTTATCATAGCAAATCGCACAGGCACCCTCTCTACTAATATAAACATCCGTAACGCCGCAATAACCACATGGCTCATTTATTCCACGACTACCTTGCTCTGATGGCGAATATCCATCTCTCTCTTTTTCATATGCGATAACTTCCTGTCGACGTGTCTCCATAGAATCAACCGCTGCTTCTTGCTCCGGCATTGTAGGTATTGGTTCATTTCCTGCTTGAATTGCTTGGCCTATATCTGTTGTCGGCGCTGGAGTTGCCGTAACTTTGGCAGTAGGAGTCGGAATAGCAGTACTTGTTTCTTGTGTAGTTTCTGAAACACTTGCAGTTGTTACATCTTTTTGGACATCCTCTGTAAAGCCTCCGCATCCCACAGCCAATATTACAACCAAAAAGCCTAGTAGAAACAATATACTTTTTCTAAGTTTCAAGGCAGTCCTCCCTCCTTTTATAAAAGCGTAACATATTTTTTCTCAGACCTCAAGTTTTTCTTCCACGTAATAAGCTTCTGAGCAAAGTCATGATACACTGCCTGGTAAGGAAGAGCGGAAGGAATCAGGTGCAAATTGGCTTTTATTCCGCCTATATGGGGAAATCCGCATCTCTTTGGGGATTGGAAGAGAGTTCCTAAACGAATCGGAACCGGTGTAACTTGACACACCGGTTCCGAGCAAAATTCTTCTTGCTTTCTTATAAGGCACTGCCTAAAACACGCCCATTTTTAGAAGAAGCTCACAAAAATCTATTTATTTTTAATTTTTTCTCTTGATGTATCACTTTTCCTCCCGTTTCCGGAAAGCCACCGCATACTATTTCAGCTGCGCGCCGTCTTGAAATGCGCTGCCAACCCTTTCGCCCAGCTTATAGTACCCGCGGTGTACCGTGTCAAAGGTAATCGGGCTGAATTTTTCCAGGCTGATTTCTCCGTCCTCGCCAAGTACCCGCTGGTCCGCGCTGACATTTACGATCCGGCCCAAATACTTGCTTCCGTCAATTACTTTCACAAGCTCACATTCCAATGTCACCGGCAGCTCATGGATGACCGGCGCATTGACAAAAGCGCTTTTTGTTGTGGTAAATCCCGCTTTTTCCATCTTATGCGGCTCTTTTTCACCGGATACCAGCCCTACATAATCGCAGGCCGCCATATGCTCCGCATCCCCGGCGCTGACCGTAAATGCCCGGTTTGCCATAATGTTGTCCGTTGTTTTGTGGTGCGACAGATCAATTATGATCTCGTCTCTTCCCACAATACCGCCCCAGGCGGCATTCATCGCGTTAGCTTTTCCGTTCTCATCGTAGGTTCCGATAATCAATACCGGCTGCGGAAAAAGAAATGGCTGCGCTCCAAAATTTTTTCTTTCTGACATTGTGTTTTCCTCCTTCTTTTTATTCCGGCATTTTCCCCGGATCGTTTTATTGTGCTGCCGTCTTCTCTCCGAAGAAATCCTGCAGAGCATAGTAGATATACCGCTCACAGGCATCGATGTCGTGCCTGCCGCCCTGGATAATGGCGTAGTGAAGATTCTCCGGAGTAAAGGTGCTGCGGGTAAACATCTCCTGTATCTGGCTGTCCGTCTGATCCCAGATCGGGTCATCCGTTCCAATCCCCTGATAAATTCGGAAATCCCTTTCCTCATAGCCGCCTTCGGCAAGCATATTTTCCAGATAATCCACTGTTTCCACCGGATAATATCTGCCTCCGTAAGTCCCCATGATCCAGCAGTCGCCGCTCATAGGCAGAAAATACTGTATGTAATCCAGGTTATAAATGAATTGATACCACGTTGTAACTGCCCCCAGGGAAAATCCGCCAAAGGCCCGGTGGGCTCTGGATGCCTGAAAGCCCTCCGGCCTGACATTCAAGGCATAGGTATGGTAACGGCTCTCGATGTAAGGCATCAGATTTTCCCACAGGTCATTGTGAAATACAGACAGCTCTTCCACTGATCTGGAAAAGCTCTGGGACTGGTTCTGAGCGTCAAAGGTGGCGCAGACTACGATCACAGGCGGTATATCCCCGTTTTCAATCATATGATCCAGCATAGGCACAATGCCGCTTTGGGCCTCATCAAAAAAATCGCCCGCTGTCATGGTCCACCCGTGCATCAGGTAGAGTATGTCATACCGCGTATTCAGATCGGTTTCATCGTAGCCATATGGCAGATAGACATAGGCAGTCTTTTGAATAGCAGGCCGTGAATCGTCCGTATAATCCCTGCTGTAATAAGTGATCTCCTCCACCCGTCCGGCATGATCGGACGCGGCAAAATATTCCTCCGGCACCGCGCCGATGTATTCTGTCTGTTCCTGTCCCGTATTCTCCGCCGGAGATTCCGGCTGCTGCTCTGCATTTTCTTCTGTACTCTGTTCGGTTGTCCGGGATGTATTCGTATTCTCCTGCGGCTGTCTCTCCTGACTGCACCCCGCCATGCAGAAAACAAGCAGCAGCAGAAATGAAAAAATCAGAATGCTTCGTTTCATGAAATGTCTCCTTCCGGCAAAGGATAAAAAGCTGATCCTTAAAGGCTGCCGGCTGATCAGCGGTAAGATGTTTGATAAATACTCACACAGTCCTCGTCAGAGAGCTGACACGGATCGTTTTGGAAATTGGGGCCAAGGGTATCACGGGCATTCTGAACCATGCCCGGGAACTCAGACGGATCAATGCCATAGTCTGACATCTTCAGGTCAGCCACGCCGCACTCTTCCTGCAGCTTTGTAAGCGCTGCTATAAAGTCTTCCGGCTTGCCGGCATCCTCCATGCCCATAAGTTTTGCCATCTCAACAAAACGTTCATCGCAGACATGACGCTTTGCAAAATGGCTGTAATAGGCCTTGGAAATCATAATAAGTCCTGCTCCATGCGGCAGTTTTTCATGGTAGGCAGACAGCGCGTGCTCCAGAGGATGGGCGCTGGTGCAGGAGCCAATGGCCATCTGAATGCCGGACAGGTAACTGCCCAGAGCAACAGCTGACACCGCCTCCATGTTTTCCGGCTCGCGGATAGAAACAGCCAGATTCCTGCCTACATTCCGGATGGCCTCGGCCGCCACCATCTTGCTCCTGATAAAATGTCCTTCCATTCTGAGCTTCTGCCTGCCGTTTGAAAACGCAGCGGCGATCTTCTATAATTGATTTTAATATTATGAGCAGGCTCTTTTTCTCTGCTCCAACTTTATTATAGTTGCTGTAAAGGAAAAGTACACTGCCGATAGCGAATAGTATTATCAGTTTCATTTATACTGAGGAGTAGATGACAATAAGCAGGGTTATGTTTTTGCATAACCCTATTTTTGGGTCTGTATGCAGCTTTGCAAAAATATGATAACGCTTGCGGTATGCAAGAACAGCCTGTATAATATTTTTAGGTTAGTTTTGTCAAACTAGCAGAACTAAAAAATATGGAGGAGGGACAAAGCATGAAAAAAGTGATTGGCCTAACTATTCTTATCGTTACAGTATTTTTTATTTCTTTTCAATATAAAAAACTGAAGGAAGACCGGGAATTTCAGATTACAGAAGATTCTACCTGGGGAGAATTATACCGACATTATGATCCGGAGGGATTTGAAGCCTTGACAGAACAGCAGCAAGAACAGCTGGACAGCACCCTGGTTACAGACGGAGCCCCCTTCACCTGGGTCGTGAAAGAGGATGGCGAGTTTGTATTTGAATTCCAGTAAAGCTCATTGACCTTATATCATTACTTTTATAACGGCATACGTGCAAGATTTCTTCCTTATTTTATTTAAAAGTAATCAAGGTAATCAAAATATGTGATTCTCAAAAAACCGCGAAGCCCCTGATTTTATTGGGATTTTCGCGGTTTGAGATTATGGGACTATCGGAAATTAACTCGAAGAATTACGATATAATCCTCGACAAAGTCAAATTTACTCCAATAACCCCTGTTACGAGTAGCTCTATGTCAGAGTATTCTGATAGTACTTATAATATCAAAACTGAGATAGAACAGCAACAAAAACATTTGTCGAATAATGAGGTCTTAGAAATAATATCTAAATATAAAGCTGGAAAATCTACATATGAGTTAGCCAAAGAATATGGCTGTCATCGCCGCACAATAAGCGATAACCTCAAAAAGCGAGGAATCAAAGTAACTAACCAACTTATGGAACGTAAAGGCGTTGTAGAATTAGTTATGCAAATGTACTCAGAATACTATAAACCAGCCGATATAGCCAAAGCTGTCGGGATTAATGTCGACTCAGTTCGAAAAATCCTGAGTTTACAGGAAAACTCTAAAGATTTCGCTACACGTTCTTATTTGACGGTTCTTTCCAGATTTAGTTGTTTTGATAAAGATATTCATTTAAAAGGATCTTTGATTTCAGTAGCGCAAAGCTATTTCTGCCGTACATGATGCGTTTGATAAGTTTGATTTTATTTACGCTGCCTTCGGCTAAGCCATTATTATATGGGTATGCAATGCCGTTTTTTACAGCCTGGAGATCCGTTTTGAGACCATTGATATATCGATCTAATTCATCTATGTTTAGTTTGGACGCAGATTCTATCCAGGAATCTAATTCATCGCTTTTCCTGGAAAATACAATACGGTGGAATTCTTTCAATAACGTATATAACTGACCAAGCAAAGGATACTTTTTTATTGTCGCCTCATATTGCTCTGCTGTAATGCCTTTTACGTCTTCAAGTTCATGGTATATCAGTTGGCACATGGTTTTCCGTGGTATATATTCAACGGGCGTATTCTCTTCTTTGGCAATACTTTTCTGATGGGTACGTTCTTTTTGCATGAAAACCCTTAAAGATGCAACCGTGCCGGTATATCCTTTTTGTGATATGTATTTATGAATTTTAACATAGGTAACCCCTTTTGAACGCAGTTCAATAACCTCTTGTTCATATGGTGCCAACTTTCCTGGCAGTCTCCGGTCATAGTGCCCATTTACCAGAGAACAGTCTTTCTTCAGGTAATTTTTTACAGTCCTCGCAACATGACCGGTGAGCCGGGTGATCTCGTTGATGGAATGCCCTTCGGAATAAAGTTTTCGTACTTCATTGATTGCATCCTGCTTCTTTTTCATTTGATCAATATGTTGCCGTTCACGGGCATTTTCCTTCCGTTCCGGGATCTCATGTTCTGGTATGGAAAGATATCGGTTGATCGTAGTTGCAGAAGAATGTAAGAGAAGTGCAATATCATTAACTGTATAGCCTTCTGTTCTCTTTTTATGGGCAAATTTTATTCTTTCTGAGCGGTTTCTTGTATCATACAGGACCTGCATCTCCATGTTTTGCGAGGTTGCAGGGATGGCTAATCGGGACGGAAATAACCTGTACATATATTCCTCAACTACCCCTGCCAGGTTTTTCAATAAATGAAAACGGTCACTGACCTGTAATACTCCTGGATGGGAATTGACCGATGCAGAAGCATAAGCCTGCGCACCATCACGTGAAATGACCTGAAGATTGGGATAGGATCTCAACCAATCTTCGACTTTGCCCGTTTCCCTCGAATCCAGGATATCAATGATCCTATGGGTTTCCAGATCAACCATCACTGTCCCATACGCATATCTTTTACGAAAAGCAAAATCATCCACACAGATTTTTGTAACGCTGGATTTATCCACAATTGCTGGCATTTTTTTTAAGCAGGTCGCAGATACTGCTTTTGCAGATTTTTACAGAGTTTGCCTTTAATAAAGTGGAAGCGCTGACAGAACTTAATTTTGCGGATGTCAACAGTATTTTATCAACAAGACGCTTTGTTTTTCTCCCATTGGGTACGATAAAGTCAAATCTTTCCGAAAAAGTTTTATGGTCACAAGCAGGATTTACACAGAACATCTTTCTGGTATTTAATAAAATGATCGTTTGCTTATCCTGGAGCGGGATGTCCTGGATCTCACGTTGATATATGGAATGTACTTTTGAGGATAAGCTCCCGCAATATGGACAAGGAACTTTTTCTTTTAAAGATTGAACTTCAAATACAATCTGCTGTTTTTTTAATTTGCACCGGATACATTCTAAATTCGGATCTAATAATTTTATAATTTCTTGCTCCATGAATCATCACCCAAGCTAATTATAATCCTTTCGCACACTAATATCAACTAAATATGGAAAGAACCTATTTGACGCTTACAAAATTTCTTATTATTGGGAATAAAAATGCGATTACATATAAGGAATTCTTTCCACTTCTGAAGGACAATAAGGTGTGGATTGGATATAACAATGTGAAAGAATTTAGGCAACCTGATGGTAGCATGAAAAAATTTGGAAATATCGGCTGGTATACTAATCTCGATATCAAAAAACGTCATGAAGAATTAGTCCTGTATAAAAAGTACACGCCTGAAGAATACCCAAAATACGATAATTATGACGCAATTAATGTAGATAAAGTCTCAGACATTCCTCATAAGTACAGACCATAATAGCCCCCACCTTTCCTTTTTAGAAGTATAGCTTACGGCATATTTGGTAGGAAGTCCAGCGGATTCTTAATTAATACTTCGGCAGAATCAGCCGCTTTTCTACCACCTCAGCCACTAGCTGTAAGGTATTCTGGTAGCCCGTTTTCTGCAAGATGTTCTTGACATGGTACTTGACTGTATTTAGCGTAATATCCAGATCTGCCGCAATCTCATCATATTTTCTGCCTTGTGCTAGCTCCCGGATAATATCAAATTCCCGACCGGTAAACTCATGGCTGTTGCTGTACCCAATACGGATCATCGGCGTATCCTCGGGATAAACATATTCGCCACTCATCACCCGGTCGCAGACCTCTATCAGGGATGTGCTGCCATGTTCCTTATACCAGAAGCCGTTACAGCCGCATGCTTTCGCCTTCTGGATAAAGGAATGTTCCGGCATGGAGGTCATAATGACAATCTTAATTTTTGGATTAGATTGTTTGATTTTTGCTGCGGCTCTCAGCCCGGATTCTTCATCGGCAGTGCAGACATCCATCAGGATCAAATTAACCCGTCCACGAAGACAGGCAATTTCTGCATTCGCCGCATTTTCTATGGAGGCGTACAGCACATATTTTTCCGATTTGGCAATATGGTTCTCGATGGCGTCCCGGGTAATCCTGGAATCTTCTACAACTAAAACCTGTATCATTTCCGTCCTCCTTTCTGGACTTCGTCAAAATCAAAGGGAATATCTACAAGCAGAGAAACACTGCCATCACAGAGCACTTTTAGAGATGCCCCTTCCTGCTCCAGCCGCTGTCTTAATGCGCTAAGACCATTGCCTTCCGTGATTCTTGAGACAGTAACGCTGCCGTTATTGGATATCTCAATATGATAACTTTTCTCGTCCTGCCCGATTTTTACCGTCAGTTCCGTAGCGTCCGCATGGCGTACTGCATTGGTGAGCGCCTCACGGATAGCGGTATACAAAAGCTGCAATGCTTTGCGGCTTTCCGGCTGTTTTCCAAGAAAGGTAACCTTACAGCCGATCAGCTCTGCCACTTGCATCAGTTCGGACTGCAGAGAAGAATCGGGAACCGTCCACACCATAGGAATATTGGAAAAATCACGAATGGTGCTGTTCCAGCTTTCCCGCAGCGTGTCGGCATTCTCAGCCAGACTATCTTCTGTGATGGCCTTGATAGTAGCCAGCAGGCAGTGCCCCAGTTCATCATGGATGTGCATTTTTGCAGAAAGGATCTCTTTATTCAAATTGACTTCCACGATACTGTCCAGCAAGGCTTTCTGACGCTTTTGCATCTCGCGGAGCCGAATGGTGTTTTCGTACAGTTCTTCGCTGAGTCGGTAGAGTTCTGTAATTTCCGCTGCCTCGATCTGAACGGTATTGAGATCAAGAAATCTCAGTTCAAAACGCCAGATCGAGCTGTCGGAGAAGCGGAAGAACAACTGTTGGTGGATGCTTTCTTTGTCCGGATCTTTCGGTAACCAGGATTGGGTTAGCTTTTCCGCCTTGCCATTACTGGCAAAGTTTGCAAGTTCCTCCCATGTCACCTTTGCGTTCAGAATCGTGTGTCCGGTCAGCCCCAGCATCAACTTGTTCATCTTTTCATTTGCGAGAATAACCCGCCCGTCCAGTGCAGAAAAACAGATGCCGCCGGGATAAGAGTCAATTGCCTTTTTGATCATTTTAGCTGACGTATTCTTTTTCATGACTGCACCACCTCTCCTTCTTTCAAAAGTAGAAGCCGATAGCCTGCCGGAATTTTTTCTACCTGAAGACGATATCCGTCTTCTAAAGAATGAGGGACAAACTCGTGATCTGTATCGGTAATCTCAAAACAGGCCACGCCGTCGATTTGGATTGCCACAGAGGTCAGATTAAAATTTGTCGCTTCCAGAATATCCTCCAGAGTTCTCATAATGAGAAGAATAAATTCCGGCTCCAAATCCGATGCGGGGCAAAAATCCAGGCTTGTTCGGATGCCGATATTCTTCATACATTTGGCCATGTCCTGTAAGCTGATGGCTAAATCACTTATCGGAATCATCTGTTGTTCCTGATAAGTGAGCTGCAAGTTGCAGAATCGTTTGATGTAGGTGCCAATGAGACAGACACGGTTCCAGTCTTCCGATGAAAGGGCTTCTTTAGATAGAGCCTCTTCTATCAAAGCGAGTTGCCCGGCAACCTTCGAGGATAGGCTGTCATAAATATCGTTGCGTGCCTGAACGCTTGCTTCACTGGACTGGATACGGATTTCCTGCGCCAGCAGATCCTGCTTTTCTTCCAATTCCGCATTCAGGAATTTAAGCTCCCGTAACACCCCGTTAATCTGCGAGAGATTCGTTTGCCAGATCATATATCCGCCCGGAATCCGGTGCAGGTGCATGGTAATATCTTCCGTAGACGAAAATTGCTGCTCCCGCTTTAGGGTTTCCAGCATAACAGGCGTAATTTCCGCCGCGTTTTCCGATACTGCAATCAGCTCACCGGTCGGTGAAAGAATCTGCATCGCCACTGTAGAACGCCGGAATACTTCACTGTACTGCGTGTTGACGGGAATCAGCCCGGTCAAAATATAGAGCTGCCAGCAAAGCACGATGATGAAAATCAGTCCCGCCGAATATTCCACAAGCTCAAACCGCACTACGTAGGCCGTCGCAGCATAAGGAATACTGAACAGAAAGAGTAAAATCGGCTCGTAGAAGGGAACCAGCTTTCGGTAAAACGGATCTGACTTTGCCGTGCCGTTACGTTGATAAATCACATACACCTGATACGCAATGATACTAAGCGCCCATATGTGAATCATATATGTGCCAATGTATGGGTGAAAATATAAATTCGGCTGGGGTTCCTCCGGCACAATGTAATAGAAAAAGTGATGCAGATCGTTGGTCAGCGCCATTACGCTCAGAAAACAAGCCGGTATCAGGAGCAGATACCACTTTTTACTAATCCGGTAATCGTCTGCTTTGCCGAGATAGAACGCACCATAAAGTCCGAACAGCGGAACGAAGATAACTGCGATATCAATAAAATATCCGGTAAAACGCATCCATGAAATGTTTACATAAAGGAATGCATCCTGAACAAAGCGAATCGTTAAATATAAAATGTTGACGATATTCTGCGCGGTCAGATGACTGCGCATGGGTTTCTGCATGATTTTCGTTGTAATGGTATGCTGCCAGCTAAAAAGGAGCAGCATATAGACCGCCCAGACAAGATATGGCCGCAGAGAATCTTCCGGCAAGTACCGCATACTAAGCTGCCGGTATGCGGAGACAACAAACAGTAGCACTGCCGCCGCAAAAAGCCGGACAACGGATTTTTTACGCTCGCCCATCGGATTCCCTCCTTAGAAAAGATGATTCTAACTGGTTGATGCAGCTAGAACATAATAAGATTATTATAGCACAATAAGCCAAATTCGCCCCACACAAAAGGGTAGTGTACAGAATTTTTTCAAATTATTTTCTGAAAACTACCTGATTGTGTGGGGCGCTTTTTTGTCGCTTCAGGTAAAATGGGATGGAAAATGAGCTGGGACTGCTTTTGTCTCCGGCAAGCGAGAGGAGTAGAGATTATGTTCTGTTCAAAGTGCGGGAATCCTTTGCCGGATAACGCAAAATTTTGCGGTGCGTGCGGCGCACCTGTAAAGATATCACAAGAAGCTTCGCCGGTGCCGCAGCAACCGGCAAGTGTATCGGATGAAGTGGGCGGCATCCAAATGCCAAAACCGGTGAATGTACCGAAGCCGGAGCCGCTGATGGAGGCGCAAAATTTCAATGTGCAAATGAGCGGCGCTGTAGCGTCCGTGAAGAAATCAAAAAAGGGGCTTGCAATCGGCCTGTCCATTGGCGGTGTAGTGCTTACAGTCATTCTTGCGGTGATGCTGATTTTTGTGCTCCGCCCCAAAGACAGCGTTCCTGAATACGGTCAAGGCTCTGTTTCCCTTGGTGCCAGTGAAGTTATTTACGATGACGAATACATTTACTATCTTGGTGAACAGGCAGCGGAGCAGGCTTATATCATGCGCATCGGCGATCAGTCGAATTCAAGGCCGGAAATTCTCTATGAAGCAGATCAAATAAAGGGCGATGGATGGTCCAAGTATCCGCTGGGAGCGCTGTTCCTGTGGAACGATAAGATCTGCTTTCTGGAATGCACAAATGCCACAGAGCAGGGCGACGAGAAATATGAAATTCACTGGATCAGCAAAGACGGCAAGGAAGACGGCACCCTTGTAAGCTATGAGCAGCTCAATACATATGGCGATTTTCCGTCTCAAATAGAAGGCATTTACTTCTTTGAAGACTATCTCATCTTCGGCAACAGATTTTTCTTCTACCGGCTGGATCTGAATACCGGTGAGCTGTGCAGACAGGAGGATTTTCTTGACCTTGAGGGGCCTGCCTGCTTTGTAGCGTATAACGACGGATACTATTATTATTTTGTTCCTGACGTGGTGAATAATCTGATGGGAGAAACCCTGTATCGAAAAACGGAGAATTCTGAGGAAGAGGTAATCGGTAGAGTGCCATCCCAGGACGATGATGACTGGGAGAAGTATTTCTCCTTTATTCCCAAGGGCGATTATCTGTATTATGCAGATTCAGACAACATTTACCAATTAAGCATTCATGACGGCGAAATTGAAAAGCTTGCATCTTATGAGGGAACATATAACCGATTTGCCCTTAGCGACGCAGGACTCTACTATTTCAGGGATATGTCCCTTTGCCTTCTTGATCTTGAAACGCTGAAGGAAACTGCCTTCGACCTGCCGGAAAGCGTAAGCGGGATTCCTGATTTGATCTATGCAGGCTGGAATGGCGAATGCTGGTTCATCCTGGGGGCTGACAGTTTTGATTATTGCCGTTTCCGCCAGTTCCACCCGAATGGGAACAACGGATCCTTTGTTTTTTGGAACGGCACGGTTCAAGGGGACGGCTATGTCCAGGACACTTCAATAGAGAATCAGGAGACTGTCAATACCACCGAGCTGTATGCGAATGTGGTTAAACAGACCTTTGCAGATCAAGGCTCTCTCTGGTTTGATGAAGCTGAGTATGAATGCAGTGCACGTGGTGTATTCAAAATTGATCTGATGGACTTTAATCAGGATGGCACTGAGGAATTGGTGATGCTCTATAACAATCGCGAGAGTATTTTTCCGTTTGTTGATGTATGGACAGTAAAAAACGGCGAAGCGGTTCAGCTTTTCTGCGAAAGGCAGCAGGAGGAAAACCACGAAGCTGCCATTAGCAGCCGCATTTATCAAAATGGCGGAAACCTGTATGTTCCGGTATATGATTCCCTGGACAATGCCCCCATGTATGTTCATTTATATGGCTTTGACGAGAATGGGGAATTTGGAGAGGTCTATCAATATGAAAACAACGCCTTTTATATGAACCAGCTTCCGGATGGGATGAATTTTACGGAAAGCGAGGAAACTCTGTTTTACACAAACACCCAGTTGGCCTACGATAAAGGTTTTGAAAACGTAAAAGAAGAAATGATGGAATCCCTCCGGACGGATATGGAATATATGTTGAACGTGCTGGGGATCGCGGTTCCAGAGAATTCATCGGAGGATTTGGATGGGCCAGACAGCGTGATAGACTGGTGCGGTGTTTACCAATACGATGACGGAAATCAGGGAGAGCAGTTTATCATCAATGAGTCGAATGGCAGTGAGGTGCGCGGCGTCTATGTGTTCGCCACAGCAAGCGGTGCATATGACCAGCGTGATTTTGTTTGGAGCAAAGACGGCAGCGTTACTGCTTCGGAACCCTTCCAGAACGGCATCGACTCTATCTTTTATCGTTTGGAGAACAACCGGATTGTTGTGGATTACCCGGACGGTTGGTGGCCAGACAGAGAATATGTGCGGGTTTCGGACGTTGGGAGCTAATTTGAAAAAGAGGAAACATAGGGAATTCCAATTCGTTGTGCCGAGCATCTGCGAAATTCAAAGAAAGTCTGTTCGAGAAATTCGCCTATGAATCCGACAACGATCTCGCCATCCTGAGCGGAATGCTTAGCTGCGCAGCGGAAAGGTCAACCCGGACGGAAGTATCCCGCCGATTAGGGAGGCTGGAAACGGACTGCAGATTGCTCTGCTGATAGCGATTGCGGCCATTGGCGGTCTAATTATATTTCTTGGAGGTAGAAACATGAACGAAACAAAAAAGCTGAAATTTCCAGTAGCATCGATTTTCACAGCATTGCTGGCGCTTGGATTGATTGACAACTTAAGATATCTGTTGTTACGAGCAGGAACGCTGGATCGGATGATCGGCTACCGCATGGTGGTGGAGTTTGACAGCACCCACTCTGTTCCCCATATTCTCTATCAGATGTTACTGATCGGCAGTATGGTACTGCTGACGGTTCTGCTGTTTATGCGCAAACGAAATGGACTTCTGTCGGGTGCGCTGGCAATGCAGGCTCTATTACCCGTCTTTACACTTGTAAGCTTTTTGCTCAACAGTGGCTCCCGAGGCTTTTTTGAAACCTATGAATATGAGCTGCACTTTGGCCCGAAGATGTGGGCAATCGGTATCTGCGGCTGCTATGTGCTGGAAAGTTTATGCTATCTGCTCCTTACCCTCATGACGATCACGCCGTGCGCCAAGGACGGTGAGCGCAAGCGTGGGCTGCACAGGCTGTGGTTCCTGCCTGGCATACTCAGTATCTTTATCGCCTTTGCGCATCTTGTGGGAAACATCTATTTTATGCGCAGCGAATTATACTGTTTGTCTATCCTGTTTCTGATTCCTATGGCGTTCCTTCTGGGCTGGTGGCTGACACATCCTTATAAAAAGGAGAAACCGGTCTATCAAATGCCCATAGCACAGCCTTATGGACAGCCGGTCTATCAGAGCGTTGGCACTTTTGATGCTGCTCAGAAAGTAATCTGCATCAACTGCGGCCGGGAACTGCTGTTGGATGAGCTGTTTTGTGCAGGCTGCGGTACCAGACGTCCAGAACAGCTTCGGGCTGAACCGGATCATGCAGAACAAAAGGTGTTCTGCTCCGGCTGCGGCAGGGAGCTTCCGGCGGATGAAGATTTTTGCGGTGCCTGCGGGACAAAGCGCCCTGTAGATAAAGCAAGTGGGCATACAGAGCACGGCGGTCATATCGACCTGTAAAATAATGTTATTGATACTGGAAGAAGACGTTTAAAAGAGAGAGAATGGGAGGAATCTATTATGAAAGCAAGTCTTTTCATGTTTTGATTATTATTGTTGCCCTGTACGGTTTGGCATGGACCGGTTTTATTGCCGTATTTGCCATACAGGTTTTCGCGCTTTATCGAAAAAACGCCCCGCAACGTCAAACCTTCGTGCAGAGAGTCAATAGCGGTATAAATTCCATCAATCCACAGATGTCGTATTATTCGCCCGAGCAGCCGCAAACAACCGCACTGCAGCAGGAGCAGCCTTCCGCTATACCGGAGGAGGCACAGACCCCGTCTTTTGCGAAGGAAACAATTTACTGCACACAGTGCGGCGCTGCTATAGACAGCCATTCCATGTTCTGCACGAAATGCGGTGCAAGATTGAAAAACGATCCGGTATGATAACCGGGCACATCGCTTTTTATAGTGACAAATAAAAAGACTTTTACAAAAAATCAGGAGGGAAAATTATGAGAACAAATGTAAAATTACGTCTATTATCCGTACTACTGGCCGTCGTCCTATGTGCCACAATGTTGACCGCCTGCGGAGGCTCAAAGCTCGATGGCACATATCACTCTCAAGGTCTTATTTCCCAATCGTTTACTTTTGACGGAGACCAGGTGACCATGTCTGCTTTCGGCGTCAATGCCAGCGGCACGTATCGGATCGAGGGTGATCAAATCATCATCACATATTCCCTGTTTGGACAGGAATACACTTGGGAGCAATCTTTTTCGCAGTCGGGAAATGTGATTAACATTGGTGGCACCGAATTCAAAAAATAAACATAAAGGAGAAGATTTTCATGAAAAAGTGGATTGCATTGCTGCTGGCGATTGCCGCGCTATTGTCGCTGACCGCCTGCGGAGGCGGCAGTGATTTGCCGTCCTTGTCCGGGTACTATGAATGTGAGAGCTATGCCTTTGACATCAGCGCCCTGGAATTTGAATCGGACGGAACTGCAACGCTTTACATGGACTGGAATTATACGGGTACATACAAAGCAAAAGGCGATGGCTATGTGCTTGAGATCACCGGCGGGCAGAGTTCAGTTTCCGGTCTGCTGGCAAAAGAGAAAAACGATGCCTACAAGATTACCGTTGAACCCAATGATGACGGAACGCTTACGGTGTATTTGAAAGCAAAGAGCGGATATATCTACTACGGAGATCCGTCCGCCGTCTTCTCACCAAAATCGTAAAAATGGGCACTGATACCACAGCTTTCGTAATGGCGGTACAGAAATAGAAATACGAAAGGAAAAACAAGGAGGAAAAAATTATGGGTGGAATTATTGCAGCGGTCGTTTTGATTGTTGTAGCTATTGGCTTCTCGGCATGGTGGAAAGGGCGCTTGATTGGTCAGGGAAAAATCATCCAGCGTGCAAAAGACTTTGTGGAATATGCAGAGATTTTTACAACTCGACCGATTGCAAACGAGGAGTATGTCGCAGCCTTAAAAGCATTGGATTTAAAGAAAACCGGCGTTTCACTGGAGGGTAACACAAAGGCTGTCAAATTCAGTGGTATATATTTCAGTGCAAGTATTCACTGTGTAGAACAGACCGAAGCAAACAGTGTGCATCGATTTGAGTTTGATAGCTGGAAAGTAAAGTACGGAAGCCCTTCTTTTGAAAATGAAATGAATATGCTCCTTACCATGGTGGAGAAAATGTTCGTCCAGCTTGATCCGAATGCACAGGTGTCTACGGTCAAGAACGAAATCACAACAAAACGCAGTATTTTCTAAGAAAGCGGGAGGAATTCTATGAACGATTATGTAATATTTGCGATTTTTGCTGCAATTGTAGCTGCGCTTATGGTGATTTGTAAACTTGTCTATAACACAATTGCAAAAGCAGCAGATAAAAGTAAAGATATGAAAGATAGAGCATCGGGTGCTTATAGGGAATCCGAAAAGCAGAATTTAGCAGACCGATTCAAATAATGGAGGAATAAAAAATGAGAAGCAGAACTTATGCGTATAACGGCATCATC
>ERZ1643246.2569-NODE-2569-length-16952-cov-6.157720_pt1 | contig 16952 bp, 15 predicted proteins | sample MGYA00579265_ERZ1643246 | MGnify/ENA primary metagenome ERZ1643246 (study PRJEB29033, sample SAMEA4952261) | chicken gut metagenome | biome: Broiler Chicken; feature: Gastrointestinal Tract; material: Caecum | place: Ireland | collected 2018 | study: Broiler...
GATTGACAGAGGTTCCCGTCCTCATATCGGTAAAATAAACCTTTGCTTTTCCCATCCTTTTATCCTCCCTGATGCGGATCACAGATTAGCCCGCACCTGCTTCGGCTTATAACCCGCATCCTCCAGAGCCCGGATAATCTTCATCTTGTGCTCTGTGCCGAATGCCTCCATGGTAATCTTCAGTTCCACCGCCGCATTCCGGTTGGTGCTGTAGAACTGATTGTGCTCCAGCTTGATGACATTGCCCTGCGCCTCCGCGATGACGGCGGATACGCGGGTCAGCTCGCCCGGCTTATCCGGCAGAAGCACCGAAATGGTAAAGATCCTGTCTCTGGCGATCAGGCCGTTCTGCACCACCGAGGACATGGTGATCACATCCATATTGCCGCCGCTTAAGATGGACACCACCTTTTTGCCCTTTACATCCAGATGTTTGAGGGCGGCCACGGTCAGCAGTCCTGAATTTTCCACGATCATCTTGTGATTTTCCACCATATCCAGAAAAGCCACCACCAGCTCATCGTCCTCCACGGTCAGAATCCCGTCCAGGTGCTCCTGCAGATAGGGAAAAATCTGTTCGCCGGGGCGCTTTACCGCCGTACCGTCGGCTATGGTGTTCACATAGGGAAGGGTGGTCACCTCTCCCTTCTCCAGAGATACCTGCATGCAGTTGGCTCCTGCCGGCTCCACGCCGATCACCTTAATATTGGGATTCAGAAGCTTTGCCAGGGTGGAAACGCCGGTGGCCAGGCCGCCGCCTCCGATGGGCACCAGGATATAGTCCACCAGCGGCAGATCCTTGACGATTTCCATGGCGATGGTTCCCTGCCCCGTGGCCACGGTCAGGTCATCAAATGGATGGATAAAGGTATAGCCATGCTCCTCCGCCAGGGCCAGGGCCTTCTCGCAGGCCTCATCGTACACATCCCCGTACAGCACCACCTCGGCGCCGTAGCTCTTGGTCCGCTCCACCTTGATCAGCGGCGTGGTGGTTGGCATGACAATGACTGCCTTTACGCCGAAGGCCTTGGCGGCATAGGCCACGCCCTGGGCATGATTTCCCGCCGAGGCGGTGATCAGTCCCTTCTCCCGCTCCTCGGAACTTAAGGTGCTGATCTTATAGTAGGCCCCCCGTATCTTGTACGCTCCTGTCACCTGCATATTTTCCGGCTTCAGATAGACCCGGTTGCCGGTCTGCTGGCTGAAATACTCGCTGTACACCAGCTTTGTCTCCTGGGTTACCCTTTTTACAATCTCCGAGGCTTCCTCAAATTTGTCCAATGTGAGCATGTCTGTTCCTTCTTTCTCTTCTCTTATTCCTGATCCGGCTGGATGTTAAACAGCGCGTTCACAAACTGATCCGGGTCAAACTTCTGCAGGTCATCAATCGTTTCTCCCACCCCGATATATTTTACCGGAATGTCCAGCTCCGACTGGATCGCCACCGCGATCCCGCCCTTGGCCGTCCCGTCCAGTTTCGTAAGGATGATTCCTGTCACATTGGCGGCCTCCTTAAACTGCCGGGCCTGGGCCAGAGCATTCTGGCCGGTGGTGCCGTCCAGGACCACCAGCGTCTCCAGGTAGGCCTCCGGATATTCCTTGGCCAGAATCCGGTATATCTTCTTAAGTTCTTCCATCAGATTTTTCTTATTATGCAGGCGCCCCGCCGTGTCGCAGAGCAGCACATCCGCGTCCCTGGCCTTGGCCGCTGCCACCGCGTCATAGACCACAGATGCGGGATCGGCCCCCGGCTGGCCGCCGATGATCTCCACGCCGGCCCGGTTAGCCCAGCCTGTCAGCTGCTCCCCGGCTGCCGCCCGGAAGGTGTCAGCCGCCGCCAGGATCACCTTTTTCCCCTGCTCCTTCAGCTTGCCGGCCAGCTTGCCCACAGAGGTGGTCTTTCCCACTCCGTTGACGCCGATAACCAGCACCACCGACTTGCGGTTCTCGAATTCATAGGCCGTCTCTCCCACGGCCATCTGATTCTTGATGCTGTCGATCAGAAGCTGTTTGCACTCGGAAGGCTCTTTAATATGGCGCTCCGACACTTCCATTTTCAGGTTGGAAATAATCCTGGTGGTTGTATTGATGCCGATGTCTCCCATCACCAGGATTTCCTCAATCTCCTCATAGAAATCCTCGTCAATGCTGGAGAAACCGCTGAAAATCGAATCGATGCCCGATACAATGCTGTTTCTGGTCTTGCTTAATCCCCGGACCAGCCGTCGGAAAAAACCCACTTTCTCTTCTCCCATGCTCTGCCGCCTCCTATTTGTCCAATTCTCCCTCGATCAGATTGACGGAAACCAGCGTGGACACGCCCTTCTCCTGCATGGTAATGCCGTAGAGCCGGTCCGCCGCGGTCATCGTCCCCCGTCTATGTGTAATAATAATAAATTGCGTATTATTTGTCAACTTGTGCAGGTATTTCGCAAAGCGTCCCACGTTGGAATCATCCAGCGCCGCCTCGATCTCGTCCAGCAGACAGAAGGGCGACGGCTTCAGATTCTGAATAGCGAACAGAAGGGCAATCGCTGTCAGCGCTTTCTCCCCGCCGGACAGCTGCATCATGTTCTGCAGCTTCTTGCCGGGGGGCTGGGATATGATCCGTACCCCCGCCTCCAGAATATCCTCGTCCTCCTGCAGCTCCAGCCTTCCCCTTCCTCCGCCGAAAAGCTGCCGGAAGGCCTTATCGAATTCCTCCTGGATCCGGGCAAACTTCTCCGTAAACTGTTTCCGCATGCCCTGATCCAGCTCCTCCACAATGCCCCGCAGCGTATCCGCGGCCTTGACCAGATCGCTGTGCTGGGAGGAAAGAAAGGCATGGCGCTGGGAAAGCTCCTTATACTCCTCCACTGCGTTGACGTTCACATCTCCCAGATTCCGGATCTCCTCCTTCAGGCCGGAAATTCCGCGCCGGATCGCGGTTCTGTCGCCGAGATCCTCCCTCTGGAACAGGGGCGCCTGGTCCGGGGTGGTCTCATACTCCTCCCACAGATAGGCAATCTGGCTCTCCCGGCTCTCCTCCAGCTTTTCCAGCTGCGATTCCAGACGAAAGCATTCTTTATCCATCCGGCTCTTGTGCTCCTGCAGCTCATCCCGTCTCTGGAAAAAGGCCTTATGGCTCTGATTCATCTCTTCCTTCTGCTTCAGATACTGCTCCGTCCTTTCCGCATCCGCCGCCATGGCTTCTTCCGCCGCCTGGATGGTTCTTCGGATCTCCAGAATATCCGCTTCTTTTTTGCCGGAATCCCGTTCCTCTTCCGCAAGGCTTTCCGCCAGCTGCTCTTTTTCTTCCTGGAAACGCCGGATTTCCTCCCGGGCACTTTTCAGCTTTTCATCGAGAAAGCCGCATTTCTGCAGAACTCCCGCATGACGGAGCCTGCTCTCCTCCGCCCGGGCGGATACAGCCTCTTCCTTCTCCCTTAAGGCGGCCAGCTCCTGCCCCGCCGTTTCTGTTACCTTCTGAAGACGTTCCTCCTCCGCTCGGGAAGCCTCCATCTCCTTTTCGATCTCTCTGCGGTTTTCTCCGATTTCCGCAATCTGACTCTCAATCTCTCTGCCTTCATCCGTCAGGCTGCGGTAATCCGCCTGCAGTGCCTCCGCCCGCTCAGACACCGTCTTCCAGTTGAGCGTCACCGTATTCTGCTGCAGGAACAGCTGCTGCAGCCGGTCATTTTCCTCATTCAGCTGATCCCGCAGAACATTTCTGCTCTCTCTGCTCTGCTCAATTTCCTCCTGCACAGCTGTCATTTCCCGCTTCAGCGTCCGGACATTTTCCTCCAGATCCGCGATTTCCCGGCGCCTGCCCAGCAGATTGCTGCTGTTCCGGAAGGAGCCTCCCGTCATGGAACCGCCGGGACTTAAAAGTTCTCCTTCCAGAGTCACCATTCTCAGGCTTTGGTGAAATCTGCGTCCCAGGGCAATGGCGTGGTCGATGGTGTCCACCACCAGTGTCCTCCCCAGAAGCTGGCTGACCAGCCCCCGGTAAATGGCGTCACACTTCACAAGCCCGGAGGCGGTTCCCAGAACTCCCGTCCCCTTCAGTGCCTCCCCGTTCACCTTTCCGCCCTCCCGGTTCATGCTGGTCAGAGGCAGGAAGGTTGCCCGCCCGAAGTGCCCCCGCTTCAGATATTCGATCAGATATTTCGCTGTATTTTCATTGTCTGTAACGATATTCTGCAGACTGCCTCCCAACGCTGTCTCAATGGCCGTCTCATACTTCTTCTCGGTCTTGATCAGATCTGCCACGACTCCATGGATCCCCGGATTCTGCTCCTTCTGTTCCATAATCTTGCGGATGCTGTTGCCGTAGCCCTCGTAGCGCTCTGTAATATTTTTCAGAGATTCCAGCCGGGAGGACTCCCGGTGATAGGCCGCCTGGCCGATCTCCAGCTGATGGTTTTTTTCGTCCATTTTCTTCTGGAGCTTTCCGATCCGGCGCCGGGTCTCCTCCATGGAAGCCTGCGCCCCGGCAATCTTCTCCTCCAGCTGCTTTTTTTCCGCAGAAAGGCGGGAGAGCTCCTTCTCCTCCTGGCTCCGGCCGCTCTTCAGATTCAGAAGCTTCCCGGACAGCTCGGATCTGCGGATGCCGATCTGCTCCAGCATGGTATCGTACCGCTGGATTCTTCCCTTGATGGAGGAACGGCGGTTCAGAAGCTCAATCATCCGGCTCCGGGCCTCCTCGGCGCTCTCTTCCTGCTCTCCGGCCCGGACCTTCAGCTCCTCCAGCCTGCTCTCCTGCTCTTCCTTATCCCGGAGGGCTTCCTTTCGCTCTGTCTCCAGTTTTTCCCGCTCTGCGCGGTCAGCCGCCTCACTGTCCTCCCTGCGCCGGATATCCTCCTCCAGCGAACGGATCCGGCTCTGAAAATGCTCCCGGTTCTGGCCGGCACTGTGCAGCTGCTCCTGCAGAAGCTCAATCTGATTTTCCAGCTGCTGTTTTTTCAGCGCATCGCCCGCGGCCGTATCTCTGGCCTGCTGAATCACGGCGTCCAGTTCTGCCAGCTTCTCTTCAATCTCCTCGTATTCCTGCTTGGTCCGAAGAAAGGCATCCTCCGTCTCATGCAGTTCCGCCTCCGCCGTCCGCTTCTTCTCCTCTGTCTCCGCAATCTGCTGTTCCGTCCGCCGGGATTCCAGAAGAAACAGATTCATATCCAGAAGCTTCAGCTCTTCCTTTTTCTTCAGATAAATCTTTGCCTTTTCCGCCTGGCGCTCCAGGGGCGCCAGCTGCCGCGTCAGCTCCGAGAGGATGTCCGTGACGCGGACCAGGTTCTGTTCTTCCTCGTCCAGCTTCTTTAAGGTGGCCGCCTTGCGCCGTTTGAATTTTACGATTCCGGCCGCCTCGTCAAAAAGTTCCCGTCTCTCCTCCGGCCGGCCGCTTAAGATTTTTTCGATCTGGCCCTGGCCAATGATGGAATACCCTTCCTTTCCGATTCCCGTATCGTAAAACAGCTCGTTGATATCCTTCAGCCTGCAGCCCCGGCCGTTCAGCAGGTACTCGCTTTCCCCGGAGCGGTAAAGGCGCCGGGTCACGGTAACTTCCTCATACTCAATATTCAGTTTGTGGTCGCTGTTGTCCAGGGTGATGGCCACGGAGGCGAACCCCAGCGGTTTCCGGGCTTCTGTGCCGGAAAAAATCACATCCTGCATACTGCCGCCCCGAAGCTGCCTGGCGCTCTGTTCTCCCAGCACCCAGCGCACCGCGTCCGCCACGTTGCTCTTTCCGCTCCCGTTTGGTCCCACAATGCCGGTAATGCCGTCGTGGAATTCCAGCAGAATTTTATTCGCGAAGGATTTAAAACCCTGCATTTCAATACTCTTCAGATACATGCTTTCACCTGTCTGCTTTCAGCCGGCAGAGGGCGTTGTAGGCCGCCTGCTGCTCCGCGGATTTCTTCGTCCGTCCCGTTCCCTCTGCCAGAGGCCTCTCTCCCACGGCCACCTGGGCCCGGAAGCTCTTATCGTGGTCGGGACCGCTCTCCTCCAGAATCTCATAGCTGATCTCGGCCTCAAAATTTTTCTGGGCAATCTCCTGCAGAATGGTCTTGCTGTCCTGAAACAGCTGTTTGTGCTCCACATCGTTCAGCACAAAACGGAGGACAAATTTCTTTGCTTCCTCAAATCCACCGTCCATAAAAATGGCTCCGATCACGGCTTCCATGGCGTCCGACACCACAGAATCCCGCTTTCGCCCTCCGGTGGCCTCTTCTCCCTTCCCCAGAAGCAGATAGGAGCCCAGCTCCAGCTCCCGGGCGTCAAAGGCAAGCGTCGGCTCACAGACCAGGCTGGCCCGGAGCTTTGTCAGCTCTCCCTCCGGCAGCGCGGGATACTTCTGATATAGAAACTCGCTGGTTACCAGCTCCAGCACCGCGTCGCCGAGAAATTCCAGCCGCTCGTTGCAGTCCAGCCGCTCCATATGATGTTCATTGGCATAGGAGCTGTGGCGCACGGCCATACACAGCCAGTCAAAATTTTTGAACCGGTATCCTGTCCTTTTTTCCAGCTCTCTTAACCTGTCTAGATCGCTCATATCTCTCCTCCATCTAAAGAGGATGCCCCGGCTGCTCCGCGTTCCAAGGCATCCTCTTAACCTGTCACTGAATTGATTGCTGAATCATCTCCACCGCGTCCTTCACAGATACAATGGAGGAAGTCATTTCATTGGAAATTTCTATATTAAATTCTTCTTCTATTCCCATCAGGATCTGAAAAAGGTCCAGGGAATCCGCCCCCAGATCCTCCACAAAAGTGGTATCCGGCCGGATTTCATTTACGTCTACATGCAGAACTTCCGCAATAATTTTCTTTAGTTTTTCCAGTTCCATTTCTCTTTTCTCCTGCCTGACTGCTACTTCTCCGCCGACGGATCTGTGAGATACTGCTGTATTTTCTCATTCAGTGCCTGTTCCCGGAACTGAAGGCACTGCTGGATCGAATGCCGGATCTCCACAGCCCTGGCGCTGCCGTGGGTTTTCACCCCCAGACCCCGCAGACCCAGCAGAGGCGCTCCGCCGTATTCGCTGGCGTCAAAGCTCTTCAGCGTCTGTTTCAGGGCCGGCTTCACCAGCAGCGCCCCGATCTTGCTGCGCAGCGAGGAAAGCATTCCCTCTTTCACCTTGTGAATCAGCACAGAACCCACGCCCTCATACAGCTTCAGGATCACATTGCCCACAAAGGCTTCTGTGACGACCACATCCGCCTTTCCCTTTGGAATATCCCTGGCCTCAATATTTCCGATAAAATGAATGTCTTTGCAGGCCCGGAGCAGAGGGAATGTCTCCTTCACCAGGGCATTGCCCTTCTCCTCCTCGGCGCCGATGTTCACAATGGCCACCGTAGGTTTACGGACTCCCATGACGTATTCCATGTAGATGGAGCCCATGGCTGCAAACTGCACCAGATGGTTCGGCCTGGCATCCACATTGGCTCCGCAGTCGATCAGCAGAGAAACCCCTTTTTCCGTGGGAATCAGCGGGGCCAGAGGCGCCCTCTCCACACCTTTGATTTTTCTGACGATTGCCTGTCCGCCCACCAGCACGGCTCCTGTGCTGCCGGAGGAAACGAAAGCATCCGCCTCCCCCCGGCGCACCATGGTAAGGCCCACCACCAGAGAGGAATCCTTCTTCTTCTGGATCGCCGCCACGGGAGGCTCTCCCGTCTCAATCACCTCAGAGGCCGGCACCACCGAGAGCCTTTCTTCCGGATACGTATATTGACGCAGTTCCCGGCGGATCTCTTCTTCCCTTCCCACCAGATATACAAAAATCTTTTCATTTTCCTGAAGAGCTTCTACCGCGCCCTTTACCGGTTCGGCCGGCGCGAAGTCGCCTCCCATGGCGTCCACTGCCACTTTTACCAGCTCTGCCATCTTTCTACCTGCTTTCCATTTTTATTCTTTTTCCGCGCTCCTCCGCCGCGCGGCGGAGGGCTTACCTATTCATATTACTAGACATGGAAACAAATTGCAAGAGAATTGCATCCATGCCGCACCGGGCGCCCGGGATAACCCCTGTCCGCAGACGCAAAGCCAGCGGACGGATGAAACGGGATCCGGAAGATCCTGTTCACCCGCCCGCTGGCGGAATCACTCCTATCCTATTCTGAAACCCTGGCGCCGTTTTCATCCGTAGCGGCTCCGTCAGGGGTCGAAGCATTCCTCTGCAGCTCCCCGTTTTCATTAAAATAGTATTCCGTATCTCCAATGGTAACCCATCCGGTTACCCGCCTTCCGGAATCATTGAAATAATAGGTCTGTCCCTCTATATCCATCCAGGTACTTGCGGGATGCGTCCCGTCGGTCAGCTGATAGCTCCAGGTACTGTCCGCCTCCTGCACCCACTGGCCGGGTTCCCACACGGTCACCGCCTGCACGCTGCTGGTGCCCAGGGCTATGCTTTCCCCGTGATTGTTGGCAGCCACCACATAATAGTACGTTGTACCGGCCGCGGATGTATCCACCGTATAGGAATCGGAAGTAGCCCCCTCCAGAATGGTTCCGCCGCCATTGGAATCCACATTGTTGCTGTACCACTGATACGTAACTGTGCCCCCGTCACCGACAGAGGCTTCCACGTGCAGCGTACATGTGCTCCCCACCGTCATCTGCACTGTACCGCCAAGATCACTGACAAAAACAGGTGTCTCCAGATTGGAATCCACTGTCTTCGGCGGCTCCTCCGCACCGGAAGAAGTGCTGGCAGAGGCTTCTCCGGTACTCTCTACAGCCGTTCCCATCCATCTGTCCAGAAGATCAGAAAAAGAGCAGCCTGTCAGAAACACCATGCTGCAAAGACACACGCCTGCTATAACCCCTATTTTTTTCAAAATCATGCAACTTACTCCCTTTTTTTTCATTTTTGTTACAATAACTTTTCAATTTCATTTCATAATTATGGGTATTATAGCATAGAGCTCTCTTTCCTGTCAATCTGCGAAACTCATCCTTTTCCCTTCTCCTGGATTTTGTCCGTTTGCCGGAACAGCAGAAATCCGATCAGAAACAGAACCGCCAGGGCTCCTACTCCCAGATTCGTGCTCCCCGATGCCTGGCTGACCACCGACACCAGCATGGTACCCATGAAGGAAGCTCCTTTTCCGAAAATATCATAGATCCCAAAGTATTCCCCGGATTTTCCCGGCGGAATAAGCCTGGCAAAATAAGAGCGGGACAGGGACTGGACCGCCCCCTGAAAAATCCCAACACAGAATGCCAGAATCCAGAACTGATACGAATGCGTCAGAAACATTCCATATATAGCGATGCAGAAATAGGCCGCGATACAGATGCCGATCAGCCGGCCGGCCGCGTATTTCCTTGAAAGCCTTCCAAAGACCAGCGCGGCTGGAAATGCCGCCAGCTGTGTCATAAGCAGCGCCAGCAGCAGGCCCGTTGTGTCCAGGCCCAGAGCTGTCCCGTATGCGGTGGCCATATCGATAATTGTATATACGCCGTCAATATAAAAAAAGAACGCCACCAGGAAAAAAAGCGTTTTTTTATTCTTCCGGAGTTCTCCGAAAACCATTCCCAGATTCCGGAAGGCGCCGCGCACAGGCCGGGAGGCCGTCTCCACGTAATACGTCTGCCGGTACAGCCGGAGCAGCGGCAGGGACATTCCCAGCCACCAGGCGGCCGTCAGCACAAAGGCAATCCCCATGGCCGCCGCCATGGAAAGACCCAGGCGGTCACAGAAAAGCACCAGAAGCAGACAGATCACAAAGGGAATACAGCTTCCGATATATCCCCAGGCGTATCCCCGGGCGGACAGCTCATCCATCCGCTCTTCCGTGGTCACATCCGGGAGCATGGAATCGTAGATGACCAGACTCAGCGAATAGGCTGTTCTGGTCAGTACGAACAAAACCAGAAACCAGATCCAGGAGGTTAAAAATCCAAGAAAAATGCAGCCCGCGGATCCCAAAAGCAGCACAGTCAGAAAAACCCCTTTTCTGCGTCCCCGCAGATCCGAAACACTTCCCAGAACCGGTCCCAGAAGCGCTACCAGCACTGTAGATACTGAGGCGGCATATCCCCAGAAAGCCAGATAATTTACATCGGAGATGCCGGCATTTTCCGCGAGATAATTAAAATAAATGGGAATGATGGTGGAAACCATCAGGGTAAAGGCGGAATTTCCCACATCATACAGAACCCACCTTTTTTCCAGCGAATGCATTTTAAACTTCATAGCGCAGCTCCTCCTGAAGAGAAAGTACGGGAATCTCCCTCCAGCTGCTGCCGGCCCCGAAGGTTTTCTCAAAATACGGATCCAGCCGTCCGCGGCCCTCCAGAAACCTCAGAAAATTCTCGCTGAGACGGACGCTTAAGGGAACGGCCCTTTCCATCAGTTTTTCCAGGCGGATGCTGCTGTCCAGGCAGGCCAGGTTCGTATTCCTGTTTACCAGCTGGCCCCGCATGGCCTCATAATTTCCTGACAGCTTTAAAACCGCGCAGATCAAAGCCCTCTTTCCCGCCCCGGGCGCCAGCAGCAGCCGGTTGTACCAGATCATGGAGCGCAGCGCCCGCTCCGCCTGCTCCTGGGTAATATCCGGAAAAAAATCCGCGATCACCGCCGCGTTCCCGGCCGTGGGACGTATGTGGCCGGTAAGGCTGTGGCGCAGAGGATCCAGCCCGTCCCGGACCATCAGCATGCGATCAAATTCAACTTCTATCTCCGTGTGGCTGATGCCGGAAACATGGATCTTCTTCTCCACGTAACCGTGGCACATGCTGTCCAGGGCAAAGTGGCAGATAAAGCCCAGCAGATAAGACAGGGCCGCTTCTCTCCTCTCCCCGGAAAGCCCTCTGCAGACGGCCGCCGCCGGCTCGAAAAATTCTGCTGCCGGCCTGTCGTGCCAAGAAAAGCCAACGGTGTTTACCGGGTTGGCGGTCAGGGCCTTATAATAAAAAAGAACATCAGGCCCGTGCAGGCCGATCAGGTACAGCCAGCGGTTGTTCCGGATCAGTTCCCGTACTTTTTCCGGCTGCTTTCTGAATACTTTTTTTCCAAAAACAAAGTGCGCATATGTGGAAGGCATAAAATCTTCTCCTTATAAATAAATGCTTTTGAGAGAATACCACAGAAAGGCCGGTACTTTTATAAGCTCCAGATTAAATTCCTGTAAATTATATTGCCCGCATCCCGCACCGCCATTCTTTTTGGGCAAAAAAAATACCGCAAACCTCCAAAAAGGTTCACGGTACTGTCATATCCTGTATTCTGATACTTAATCCTCATCCATTGCGATAACCTGCTTCTTGTTGTAGGTTCCGCAGGCCTTGCAGACTCTGTGGGGCATCATCAGCGCGCCGCATTTGCTGCACTTTACCAGAGCCGGAGCAGACATCTTCCAGTTTGCTCTTCTCTTGTCTCTTCTTGCCTTGGATGATTTATTCTTGGGACAGATGGACATCGTTTACACCTCCTTAAACTTGCTGAATATATCACGGATAGCAGCCATTCGCGGGTCCGGATCCGGTTCCTGGCATCCACACGGGCCTTCGTTCAGATTCGCTCCGCATTGGCTGCAGATTCCTTTGCAGTCTTCCCTGCACAGCACTCGAACCGGCCACTGGACCAGAAGCTCATTGCGCACCAGGGTTTCCGGCACCAGGGCGCCATCCTCTATGAAATTGGTCTCCTCCAGTGCTTCCTCTCTCTCCCGGGGTGTCATCTTCATGTCCACCCGCCGCTGAATATCCAGCGCAAAATCCACCTCCACCGGACTTAAACACCGCGCGCAGGGAATCACTGCCGTAAGTTCCACGTGCCCTTCCATATCCAGCACCTTCTCCCCGGCATTGACGACTGTCAGCTGCAACGGAGTCTTCACCCTAAGCGGGAAGCTCCCTGTCCGGATGGAAAGTCGATCCATCTCAAGAGATAAAGACCGCTCCAGAACCTTCCCGTCCTGAAACAGTACATCGGTTAAATCCAACAACATAATCGGCTCCTAATCACACTTTAAATAGTATACATAGACGTCCTGGGTTTGTCAAGGATTTTTTCTTTCCAAAACCTTTCTCCGCGCACGCCGGAATTTCTTATGCCGGCCTTTCTCCCAGAGGATGGCCTCTCCGCTCCAGTTCCTGCAGAACCGTCGGATATCTCCGAAAATCCGTATGGGGGACGGCCTGGGCGGCCGTCATCAAGTGCAGGAAATCATCCACTGCTCCGAACTGTACATATTCCATGCATTCCAGAATCTGTCCGGTTTTCCGGAGAAGGGACAGATCCAGCAGCAGCTTCGCGGCCCCCTCCAGCGAAGTGTTGCCCGGCAGGATCAGGCGGCTCCGGTCCATGTCCGGATACAGCCCGATGGCAATACCGGATTCTTTGGAAATATGCGTTCCGAATGCCCCCGCCACGTAAAAACGGTCCACATCCTCCAGGGTAATTCCCAGCAGCCCCATCATGTATTCCACCATCGTTCCCGCCGCTGCTTTCGTCTTAATAAATTCATCTATATCATTCTGGCAGAAAAACAGCCCCGGCGCGTACTCCACCGCCGGCTCCCCCTCATACCTGCAGATGCGCGGGGAGGCTCCTTCCACCAGCTTTCCCCGGAAATCCATCCATCCGTTCAGGAAAAGCTGGGCCAGCAGGTCCACAATTCCAGATCCGCAGATGCCTCTGGGGGGCTCTTCCGAAATGGTGTGAATCCGGATCTCTCCCTCCCGGATCTCCACACGGTCCACAGCGCCGGGCTCCGCCCGCATGCCCGTGCGGACCACGCCGCCCTCCAGGGCCGGCCCGGCAGCTCCCGCTCCGGCGATCAGGAAGTCACGGTTTCCGATTACCAGCTCTCCGTTTGTCCCGATATCCAGAAATACAGAGATCCCCTCCCGGTCCGCGATCCCCGCCGCGATGACCCCGCTTATAATATCACCGCCCAGGTAGTTGGCCCGGCCGGGGAAGCAGTATACAAACCCGTCAATCCCGATCCCCAGTTCCGAGGCGGGCCATACCCCCGGGTCCAGCGTGCGCACGGCATAGGGAGTCTGAAACACGCAGAAGGGATCCAGTCCCAGCAGGAAATGGATCATGGCCGTATTCCCGGCCACCACCAGCGCGCTGCAGCCGGCCAGGGGGATGCCGGAAATTTTTTCCAGCTTTTCCAGCAGTTCCGCGAATCCGGCGGTTACCGCCCTTCGCATCTCTTCCAGACGGTCCGGCCGGTCCTTTACATAGAAAATCCGGGTCAGAATATCCTCTCCCCGGGCCGCCTGCGGGTTAAAGACCGATGTCTCCGCCTTTACGCTTCCGTCATTCATACAAAGCAGCCGCATCACCATAGTCGTGCTCCCCAGATCGGCGCAGAGGGCGTAGTGCTCCTTCCTTGTATCGCCCGCCTCCAGCCGGGTCACGGTAAAACCGTCTCCATCGTATCCCAGAACCGCTGTTATCTTCCAGCCCGACTCCCGACAGAGCGGGTATGCCTCCCGGAGCGCTGCCGGGCGCATGCGGAGCCGGTATCCTTTCAGTTCCTCCCGGGTTTCCAGCGCCTCCAGAATTCTCTGTCCGTCAGGCCGGTTGTCTTCCTCCGTGGGCGGCTCCAGTTCCAGATAATATTTTCTGCTCCATCCTTTCTGGCTTGTCATTGTGTCTCCTCCTTTCCGACAGGACTGCGGATCTTATTCCGCGATTCTGAAAGGGCGGTTCCCCCGGGCTTCTGCCCGTGAGAACCGCCCTCCGGATTCTTTATTCATGCAGGGTATACGCTTCAGAATAATAACAGATGATGGGGACATCTGTGGTAATCCACTCGTACAGCTGGGCCGCAAAGGTCGGCGGCAGATTGATGCATCCCTGGGAACCGCCGTATATATAATTGGTGCCTCCGAAGGATGACTGCCACCAGGCATCGTGCATGCCGATCATGCCGCTGTCCTGGAAGGGCATCCAGTAATCCACGTGGGTATCCCACCGGTACGTTCCGTCTTCATTCTGGGGACCCCGCAGCTGTCTGTCAGTCTCCTTATAATAGATTGTGGAAATACATTCCGGCGTATGGCGCGCCTCCGTCATGGTGCCGGATACGATATCCGTCTCGCCCCACAGCTGTCCGTTCTCGTAAACCCACAGATGCTGCTGGCTCAGATCCATCTCCACATACGTGTAGCCGATTCCGTTATTCTCCGAAGAAACCTCCCGGCTGGAATATACCGGCTCCCGGGTGGTCACGGTGGAATTGGCCAGCTCCTGGGTGAGCTGGGAGATCTCCGCTTCCTGGTCGATCTGCCAGCCGTACAGATTGCTGTTCCGGGTGATCACGCCCCGGTTGGTTGTCTGAAATTCCCGGTCCTTTCCCAGCGTATCCACGGAATCCGCCAGAGCCGCCACATATTCCTGGATGTGCTGGTTCCACACCGTCTCATCCTTCACATAATTTCCGTCCGCGTCCTGGGTCAGCCAGTTCCGCAGCGTATTGCCGTCCAGCACCTGAGTAGCCCCCGACGGAAGGGTATACGTAATGCTGGCGCTCACCAGCGTGGTCAGCTGTTCCACCTGCGTCTTCAGGGCTTCATCATCCTGCGTTACAGTCGGCGCCGCGTAGACCCCCAGGCTCTCCACATCCAGCTCTGTCTCCCCGGCGGCCACAGCCTCCGCCACCGCTGTACGGACAGCCTGGGTATCCAGCTGATTTCCCTGGGTTTCCGGCACGATCACGAAGCTGTTGTCCTGCCACGTTACGTAAGCGTTGGCCGGCGCCGTCATCTGCTCCTCCTGCAGCTCCGGCATGGCCGCCAGAACCGCCTCCAGCTTATCGCTGTCATACTCCGTGTCTGCCGTTGCCTCGCCATTGTCCGTCTGAAACAGGCTGGTAATCCACAGCAGCGGCACCTGGCTGTCTTTGATGGCCTGCACGCTGCCGTCCGACACGTACGTGTAGCCGATCTCGCTTCCCTCTATGGTCTCTGTCTGTCCGTCCCGGAAGGTAAGGGTCAGCGCGTATTCCTCTGTCTGCTGCTTCAGGCGCTCTTCCACCTCTTCCACGCTCATGCCGCTGCAGTCTACGCCGTTAATGGTCGTACCGTTGAAAAATTTATCCTTGTACTGATAGGAAAATCCCACATAGACGGCGGCCGCGCCGAGAATCAGAACCAGGATCACCGCCGCCAGGATCTTCCCCTTTTTCTTCTTTTTCTTCTTTTTCTTTCTGCCATTCCCGGCGGGCTGTCCCGGTGCTTCCGGGCGCTCCTCCTCCATGGCCGGTTCCGGCTCCGGCATTCTGTATACAGGTTCCGCAACAGGCTCCGGCGCAGTTTCTTCCGCTTCAGCCGCCTGCGGTTCCGGCTCCTCCATTTTCAATTCCGCAGGCTCCGGCTCTTCCTGCTCCTCCGCTCCAGATGCCTGCTCTTCCTGCCGCTGCTCTACGCTTTCCGCCCCGGCAGACGCCGGTTCCTCTTCTTTTTCCCCGTCTTTTTCGTCTTCCGCTGCATCCTGCTCCGTCAGATGAATGACAAAGGTGTCCTCTCCGGCCTGCGGCGAAGCAGCCGCCGCAGGCCCGGATTCTCCGTGTTCCTCTGTCTCCTCGGAAGCAAGCGCCTTCCTGAGCTGCTCTTCAAGCCCCTTTTCCATGCGATCTTCTCCCATGAACGATTCCACCTCTTAAATTATGATTTATATTCTCCGTGCAAAGGCGCGGTCTCCTTTTCCGGTCCGCCTTCTCTTCCAGCAAACTGCATTATTATACCATGGAATTCTCCGTTTTTTCTCCAGGACACAGAAAAAAAACACTTTTCCACATTTTCAACATTTCTGCCTGTAAACTCCGGATTCTTTTATCCAAATTTGCCAACTGCTTTTCTTCACTTTTCCCCGATGTTTTCCAGTATCCGGTCCCACATCTGCTGCTTCACCGCCTCGGGCAGGCCCGCTTCCCGCCCCCTCTTTTCCAGTTCATCGGCCTGCAGGTTAAAGCGCTCCAGCATCTCCGGATATTTTTCGCTGAAGGCGCTGTACAGGCTCGTATAATTCAGCTGAATCATCTCTTCCACGCACAGCTCAAAACCTGCCTGCGTCATGGGCCTGCTCCCCGTAAAATATAGAAAAGCCGTCTTGCTGCACTGCTTTAAAAAGCCGTCTACTTCTCTCATAACACCCAGTTTCCTCTTCCGCTCTTTCTTTTTTTCGTACATTTTTCTGATTCCTCCGCCACACGGCGCGGAATCCGGCTCTGTCCGCTTCTGAAATGCACAGGCCCTCCCCAAGCACCTGCAGATGCATTCCATCCAGAATCCTACATGGCCTTTCTGATAGAATAAAAGCCCAAAAGCCTTCTCTGCTTCTGAGCTATGTGATCAGCCTTTTCTGGCGGCAAGTCCCCGCATATAGGCAACGGCAATTTCTCTCTCATGGACGGACAGATCGTTATAGAGATCCAGAACTTCTCTCTGCTCTCCGGTCAGATCTACCGCATCTCCATCTTCAGCAAAAAACTGTGCCACGGTTATGCCTAACCCATTGCAAATCTTCAGCAGGGACACGAAGGAAGGCGCTGACACTTTATGCAGAATATTGTGGACCGTTGAGCTCGGAATTCCGCATTCTTTTGCCAGCCGGTAATTCGACCACCCTTTTTCTGCACAGATCTGCTTGATTCTCTCGTTCACATAGGTTTCGTCCATGGATAATCCTCATTTTCACTAAGATACATCCATTGTAACGACATTTCAGACTTTCATACAGATTATATGTTTGGCATGTACTATTCCCACATTCTGAACTATATGGAGCACACCGCCTGCTCTTTTCTTTATTATTGTATTTCATTTTCTGAAATTAGTAAAGCCGGAGCGGCAAAAACCTTTCCGTCCTAAATTTTTGTAAAAACATGCTTGACAGAAGCCGCAAAATAGTGTAGACTACATTTTGTCGCTGACAGAGAGCGATGACGCGCAGGTGTAGTTCAATGGTAGAACACCAGCCTTCCAAGCTGGATACGTGAGTTCG
>ERZ1643246.2570-NODE-2570-length-16950-cov-4.087422_pt1 | contig 16950 bp, 19 predicted proteins | sample MGYA00579265_ERZ1643246 | MGnify/ENA primary metagenome ERZ1643246 (study PRJEB29033, sample SAMEA4952261) | chicken gut metagenome | biome: Broiler Chicken; feature: Gastrointestinal Tract; material: Caecum | place: Ireland | collected 2018 | study: Broiler...
CCCATTTGACAAGGAGCGTGACGGCTTTGTCATGGGAGAAGGCGCAGGTGCTCTGATGCTGGAGGAATATGAACACGCTGTTGCGCGGGGTGCGACGATTTATGCGGAAATTGCCGGTTATGGGGCAACAGGGGACGCTTATCATATCACCAGCCCGGCGCCGGATGGCATTGCTGCAAGCAAGGCCATGCAGTTTGCCATGGAAGAAGCGGGTGTAAATCCGGAGGATATAGATTATATCAATGCACATGGTACTTCAACGCCCATTAACGACGCTTTTGAGACTACTGCGATTAAGCTGGCGCTTGGGGAAGCCGCATATAAAACGGCAGTCAGCTCGACAAAGTCCATGACCGGGCATTTGCTTGGCGCTGCCGGTGCGGTGGAGGCAATTATAACTGCGCTTGCCCTGAAAGAGGGGATTCTACCTCCGACTGTGGGATTCAAGGTGCCAGATGAAGAGTGCGACCTTGATTATGTGACGGATGGTGCGCGCAAAGCGGAGCTGAAAGCGGCGCTGTCCAATTCTCTGGGTTTTGGCGGACACAATGCGACCTTGTGTTTGAAACGGGTATAGCGGAAAAAGTACCGCGTGTAAGAACTCTGTGTACTGACATGAGATTGAGGAGGGCTATAGCAATATGGCAAAATTAGAACTGACAACAGAGAGCATTAAGGATTTAATGCTCAGTTTTTCCCGGTGTGGCTTGACCGGGCTTGAAATTGAAGATGAGGGATTTAAGCTGAGCTTTTCCAAAGAGCAGACCGTGGTTGAGGTGGCTCCCCAACAACCGGTGGTTGCTGCGGTTCCTTCTGTTGCCCCCGCTGCTCCGGCTCCTGCTGTGGAAGAACAGGCGCCGACACACACAGGTACTCCAGTGGTCTCCCCGATTGTCGGGACTTTTTATGCGGCAGCTTCTCCGGAAAAGCCCCCGTTTGTCACTGTCGGCTCTCAGGTGAAAAAGGGCGATGTCCTCTTTATCATTGAATCCATGAAACTGATGAACGAAATCACCAGCGAAGTGGATGGGACCGTACAGGAAATCTGTGTGCAGAATGGTGAAGCAGTGGAATACAGCCAGCCAATTATGTATATCGGATAAGGGGGAACAGAGTATGCCACTGATGAATTTGGAGCAGATCAAGGAGATTATACCGCACCGTGATCCATTTCTACTCATTGATGAGGTCGAAGAATTGGAGCCGGGCGTACGCTGTGTGGCGAAAAAATATTTAAAACCGGAAGAGGATTGGTTCCGTGGACATTTTCCTGGCCATCCGGTGCAGCCCGGTGTCCTGATGATTGAAATGCTCGCCCAAGCGGGCGCGGTGTGCGCGCTTTCCCTGCCGGAAAACAAGGGGAAACTGGCCTTTTTTACCGGAATTGACAAAGCGCGTTTCCGCGGTCAGGTGAATCCTGGGGATACACTGACCCTTTCCATTGAAATGACAAAATGGAAAGGCCCAATTGGATTTGGCAAGGCGGTTGCAACCGTGGACGGCAAAAAAGTCGTTACAGCGGAACTCTCCTTTGCCCTCTCCAAGTAACAGGATAGAAAGGGCGAAGCAGATGTTTCAGAAAATATTGATTGCAAACCGCGGGGAAATTGCCGTTCGGATTATCCGCGCGTGCCGGGAACTTGGAATTCAAACAGTCGCCGTCTATTCGACTGCGGATAAATCTGCCTTGCATGCCCAGATAGCGGACGAGGCTATCTGTATTGGTCCTGCTGCCACCAAGGACAGTTACTTGAATATGGGTTCTATCTTAGCAGCCTGTCAGGTAACCGGGGCACAAGCGGTGCACCCAGGCTTTGGATTTTTGTCTGAAAATGCGGATTTTGCACGCAAGTGTGCCCAGTGTGGCCTTGTCTTTATTGGCCCGGATCCATCGGCAATGGACTTGATGGGCGATAAGGCCATGGCAAAGGAGACCATGAAACGGGTAGGGGTCCCTGTGGTACTGGGCTCTGACGGGGAAGTGCCGGATATTATCGAAGCGCGTGAGGTTGCAAAGCGAATTGGATACCCGGTTATGATTAAAGCAAGCGCCGGCGGAGGCGGACGTGGAATCCGTGTAGTACATAAAGAAGAAGAACTGGAAGGGGCTTACAATGCTGCCCGTCAGGAAGCCCTGCTGTTTTTTGGAAATGACGGGGTTTATATTGAAAAGTTTATTGAAAACCCGCGCCATGTAGAAATTCAGATTCTAGGGGATAAGCACGGAAATATTGTGCATCTGGGGGAACGCGACTGTTCTATTCAGCGTCGAAACCAGAAAGTGATTGAGGAATCCCCTTCCCCGGCAAAAGCCATGACTCCGCAGTTGCGGCAGAAGATGGGCGAAGCTGCTGTAAAAGCGGCGCGCGCCGTCAATTACTATAACGCCGGGACCATTGAATTTTTGCTTGATAAAAATGGGGATTTCTACTTTATGGAGATGAACACCCGTATTCAGGTGGAACATCCGGTGACAGAATGGGTGACTGGTATCGACCTGGTCAAACATCAGATACTGATTGCCGCAGGGGAACACCTGCCCTTTGAACAAAAGGATATTGCCGTACGCGGGCATGCGATTGAATGCCGAATCAATGCAGAAAACCCAAAGTATAATTTCCGCCCTTCTCCGGGAGTGATTACCTCCCTGCACATGCCCGGAGGGCCGGGGATCCGTGTGGATTCCGCCGTTTATCAGGGCTATGAAATTACGCCCCACTACGATTCGATGATTGCCAAACTGATTGTCCATGCTCCGACCCGGCTGGAAGCCATTAAAAAAATGCGCTGGGCGTTGGCAGAATTTATCGTCGAAGGCGTTGACACCAATATAGATTTTCAGTTAAACTTATTACGGGATGAGGACTTTGTGTCTGGAAACTTTGATGTGGGGTTCCTCACCCATAAAAATCTGATTTAAATCCCCTGTGTTTTCACAGGGAGAACCTCAGAGAAGGGAAGTTGATCCCCTTGATGGAGGATTTGTTTCAGAAGGTAAAAGAACGGATGAAAGTGGACGTCAAAAAAACGCCCTCTTCTAATTCCGTACATATCCCTTCCAACATGATGTTCAAATGTCCCCGCTGTCAGCATGTGGAATTCATGGAAGATTTTGAGCGGGACAAGAAGGTCTGTGGCAATTGCGGGTATCATGCCCGTATTTCTGCACAAGAGCGTCTGGCAATGACCGTTGACCCGGACAGCTTTGTGGAGTATGATGCCGGGATGACCAGTTTAAACCCGATTGATTTTCCAAAGTATGCAGAGAAAGTTGAAAAGCTTCAGCAGGAAACTGGATTGAAAGAAGCGATTGTGACAGGGGAATGCACGATTCACGGATATCCCTGTGTGATTGGGATTATGGATTCCCGTTTTATGATGGCGTCCATGGGTTCCGTAGTTGGAGAAAAGGTGACGCGTGCATTTGAACGCGCAACGGTTCGTGGCCTTCCAGTCATTCTCTTTACCGCTTCCGGCGGCGCCAGGATGCAGGAGGGGATTATCTCCCTGATGCAGATGGCAAAGACCTCTGCGGCGGCAGCAAAGCACAGCGATGCCGGACTGTTGTATATCACGGTATTGACCGACCCAACCACTGGAGGAGTTACCGCCTCGTTTGCGTCTCTGGGTGATATCATCATCGCGGAACCAAAGGTACTTGTTGGTTTTACGGGGCGGCGTGTGATCGAGGCAACCATCAAACAGCGCTTACCGGATGATTTCCAGTCGGCGGAATTTATGATGGAGCATGGCTTTGTGGATATGATTGTAAAACGCCCTGTCCTGCGCAAGACCCTGTACCGTCTGCTGCGCGCACACGGCGTAAAACGGATTGATCAATAGCCCTTTTGATGGTTTTTACAGCAAAGGGGTTTTGGCTGTCGGTTTTGCCCGGCCGGCCTGTACCCGTCTGTTTAGACAGGTACAGCGATCAAGGAAGAAAGAGGTGCGGTTATGGCGCGTTTGACAGCATATGAGCGGCTTCAATTGGTTCACGATAAGGAACGGCCGACCATACGCGACTATATTCCGATGATTTTTGATGAGTATTATGAGATGCATGGCGATAGGCTGTACGGCGACGACCCGGCGATTACAGGGGGGATTGCTGTATTCCAGTCCATTCCGGTCACAGTGATTTCCCATGTACGTGGGCGCAATCTTGAGGAAAATAAAAAGTCCAATTTTGCAATGGCCCATCCAGAAGGGTACCGAAAGGCCCTCCGTCTGATTCACCAGGCGGAAAAATTCCATCGGCCGGTTATCTGTTTTATTGATACTTCCGGCGCTTACTGCGGCATTGGTGCGGAGGAACGCGGGCAGGGGGAAGCGATTGCCCGTAATCTCTATGAGCTTATCAATGTTAAAACTCCGATTGTCTCCATTGTCCTTGGCGAAGGGGAAAGCGGGGGCGCTTTGGGGCTCGGTGTGTGCGATGAACTGGCGATGATGGAAAACGCCCTGTATTCTGTCATTTCTCCGCGCGGCTGTGCGAGTATTCTATGGAAGGATGCTTCCAGAGAAAAGGAAGCCGCCAATATCCTGCATATTACTGCGGAGGATTTGCTGGAACTTAAGGTGGCGGAGCATATCATTTCTGAGCCGGCGGGTGGTTCTCAAAAAGACCCTGTTGCCAGTGCAAGCAATATTTCCGAGTATTTGGCAGAAGTTTTGCCAAGACTTTTGCAAGAACCTCTTGATATCTTGCTGGAAAAAAGGTATGATAAGTTTCGCAAGATCGGAACCTTTTCCGAATAAGGCAACCAAAGCGCGGGATGACGCTTTCAATTCATCCGAATTTTCAAGTATCAATGACTGAGGAGGAGCCTATTATGGTATTCGAAAAAGTAAGAGACATCCTTTGCGAGCAGCTCGACGTGGATGAAGAGAAAGTGACAATGGAAGCAAACATCACTGATGACTTGGGTGCCGATTCCCTGGACATCGTGGATTTGGTGATGTCCCTGGAAGAGGAATTCGACGTGGAAGTTCCCGACGAGGAAGTTGAAAACATCAAAACTGTTGGCGACATTGTCAAATTTATTGAGAGCCACGTAGAAGAGTAATTTTATAAAACGCAAAGCCGGTGGAACCGTTTCGGTTCTACCGGCTTTTTTGTTGTCTCATATCTGGCTGTCATGGATTTGACCTTTTCTGAATACAGTTAACACAGTGTGATTATGGTGAAAAAGTGGCAAATCCGCCTGATAATATGGATAGTGTGTCTGGGAGTGATATTCCCACTGCAAGGATGTACTGGGAAAATGGAAGAAATCCGCGTGGGAGTAAATTTGGAGTTGTCCGGTATGCTGGCGCAGTATGGGCGTGCCTGTCAGCAGGGAATTGAGCTAGCCGTAGAGGAACAAAACTCCAAGGGGGGAATCCATGGCAAAAAAATTGTGTTAAGACAAGCGGATAACCGTTCTCAAAATTATGATTCCGCGGTCTGTGCCCAGCGTCTTGTGGACATAGAAGGATGCATTGCCCTGATTGGCCCCTCCACTTCCGGCGGAGTAAAATCGGAGCTGCTTCGGGATTTAGGTGTCCCGGTGATTGTACCCTCCGCTACATCGGATACTTTGCTTCCGGAAAGAATGCAGCAAAATCCAATGTTTCGCATCTGCTATACCGACACGGCCCAGGGAAAGGCCATGGCGGAATATTCTTATACGCTTGGATACCGCAGAATCGCCGTATTCACGGATGGAGGAAGCGATTACAGCCGGGGAACTAGCCAGGTGTTCTGCAACCATTTTGAATGGTTGGGCGGGACAATTTTGACACAGGAATTTTATACGTCCGGGGATACAGATTTCCTCGCACAGCTTTCTAAACTGAAAACTCAGCAGCCGGACGCCATTTACTTGCCCGGATTTTATGCAGAAGCGGGGATGGTGATCCGTCAGGCGAGGGAACTAGGAATGGACTGTGCCTTTTTGAGCGGGGACTCCTTCGATTCCGGAGCACTGGAAGAACTGGCGGGCTCCAAAGAAAACCTGAGTAACATCTATTTTACGAACCACTATGCACCGGGGGATGAATCACTGGAGAACTTTGCGCGTAAATTTGAAAAACGGTATGGGTATTACCCTGGATCATACAGTGCTCTCGGATATGACGCGGCAAATCTCCTGTTTTGGGCCATTGAGACAGCGGGCGATCAGCCGCAGGATATTATACAAGCACTGGAAACTATGGGTTCTTTTTCGGGGATTACGGGGAGCTTTTCTTTTGATGAAAATCACAATGCTATCAAAAAGGTACAGCTGAATGGAATTGAAGAGGGCGTGCGTTTTGCAGTAAAAACAGAGGGGGAAAGCTGATGCAGACATTTCAGCATTTGATAAACGCCTTATCGCTCGGATCCCTGTATGCGGCAATTGCAATTGGATATACCATGGTCTTCAGCGTCCTACGTCTGGTCAATTTTGCACATGGAGATCTTATGATGATGGGCGCCTATCTTGGCTACCTTTGCATGAAATTGTTTTCCCTGCCGCTGCCGGCTGCGCTGGCAGTATCCATGGCATTGTGCGGAGGGTTTGGTGTGCTCTGTGAACGTTTTGTTTACCGTAGGACAAAGGATCAGGACACCATGATGATCGCCGCAGTGGGGGTTTCCCTAATCCTGGAATATGGTTTTATGTTGCTGTTTGGCGCGCAGCCCCATGTCATCCCGCCAAATCCCCTGAGTAAGGTGATTACGGTTGGAGGGGTCTCCTTTACTGGGGTAAAACTTGCCTGTGTCCTTCTGGTTGTGGTGGCGCTGATTGCCCTGTCGCTGTTATTAAACCACACCAAACTCGGCGTGGGTATTCGGGCGGTGGCAAGCAATCGGGAGGCAGCACAGCTGTGCGGTATTGGAACCGAGAAACCCACCCGGGTGGTGTTTTTCCTTGGTTCCGCTTTGGCGGGTTGCGCAGGCATTTTATATGGCAGCGCTTTTTCCATGAACCCGCTGATGGGCATGACGATTGGACTCAAGGCATTTGCAGCGGCAGTGGTTGGGGGAATAGGGAGTATTAGCGGCGCCGTGCTTGGCGCTTACCTGATGGCATTTGCAGAGACAGCCTGTGCGGTCTATCTCAGTTCCGCTTATAAAGATGCAGTGGCATTTCTCATTTTGATGGTGGTACTGGTTTTCTTTCCATCCGGGATTTTTCCTAAAAACAGCGCTGCCAAACGCAGTTGAGGAGGGAAGAGGGATGAAAAAGAAAAACAGGGTTTTGTTTTTACTCCTTCTCACTGCTGCCGTTTTACTCAGCTTTGTGCCCATGCAGGGATTTGCAAAGACAGTGGTCATGCGGGTTAGCATTTTATGTATTGCTTCGCTGGGAGTGTACATCTGTTATGCGGTTTCCCATATGATGATTTTGTGCCAGGCTGGCTTTTTGGCAGTCGGGGCCTATACTGCTGGAGTTCTCCTAAAAAGGATGCAACCGGTTTCCGGTTCCCTGGCAATGGTTCTTGCCATTCTGGGCGCAGTTAGCATGGGCTTGCTTGTCTCCTGGCTGCTCAGCTTTGCAATCCTAAAATTGCAGGGGGATTACTTTTCCATGGCGACTATCGGGGCGGGGGAAGTCCTGCGGATTTTTTTCCAAAACTGTGAATCTCTTGGAAGTGCGTCGGGGCTGTATAATATTCCGCAGCGCACGCAACCCTTTTTGACAGTGTGCCTGCTTGCCGCCTGTACCCTTTTCTTCATGAGGATGGAGGGGGGATGGATGTTTCAGAAATTCCGAGCGGTCAAAAGTGATATACAGGCGGCTCAATCCATCGGTATCCACGTGATTCGCCAGAGAAGGACGGCCCTGATGATGTGCGCGGCACTGGGAGCACTGGCCGGTGGGCTGATGGCGGGGCAAAACGGATTTATCAGCCCGTCAGATTTCACATTCCTGCGTTCCATGGACTGTGTCGCGGCTGTTGTCATCGGAGGATTTTCCTCTCCTATTGGGACGGTACTCGCCGCCGGTGGGCTGGAGCTGACTACAATTTTATTCCAGATGTTTTCCGAAATCCGCATGATTGCCTATGGGGCGCTGTTGATTGGGGCAGCCTGGTACCGCTCTTCTAAAAACAAGCAGGAGAAAGGGGCTTGATGTGTTTGGATATCCTTCTATGTGAACATCTTTCCAAATCCTTTGGCGGAGTCAAAGCAGTGGACGATGTGACCTTTCACCTGGAGGAGGGAAAAGTGACTGGGCTGATAGGGGGAAACGGCGCGGGAAAGACAACACTGTTTAATCTCCTTACAGGGTTTTTACCAGCGGATGGAGGAGGCATTTTCCTCTATCCGGGCCAAAAACAGGAAATATCCCTGTACCACAAACAGCCTTATGAGTACGCGCACTTTGGGATCGCGCGGACTTTTCAGAATATTCGTTTATTTGAAACCCTAAGCGTCAAAGAACACCTGATTTTAGCGAAACATGTCTGCAAGAGCGGGATAGATGTCAAAGAATTGTTGGGGCAGCTTGGGATTGGGAAACTGGCGGAACAAAATGCAAATTTTCTCAGCTATGGGGATAAACGAAGGGTGGAGATTGGCCGCGCTATTGCAACGGGGGCAAGATTATTGTTTTTAGATGAACCCTGTGCAGGTTTGAGCGAAGAGGAAAGTCGCGGACTGATGGGTGCTTTGCAGGGGGCAAAAGAAAAATATTCCCTGACGATCTGCGTTATTGAACACAATATGGAGTTTATCCGGGGGCTGTGTGACAGGGTGTACGCCATGGATTTTGGAAAAATCCTCTGTGAAGGAAAAACAGAAGAAGTTCTGCGCCATCCGGCAGTGAGGAGGGCTGTTTTTGGAGAAGATTTTTAGGGTGGAACATCTCGCTTGCGGCTATGAGGAACTCACAGTCCTGTCTGATATTTGCTTTTCCCTGGAGGAAGGGGAAGCCCTCGCAGTGGTGGGCATCAATGGTGCAGGAAAAACCACCCTGTTCCGCACGCTTGCAGGGCTGGAACTATGCCGGAACGGAACTATCTGGTACCGGGAACGTCGGATCGAACAGCTAAGCCCCCCGCAACGGGTACAATTGGGAATCTCCCTGGTTCCTGAAGGACGCCAGGTTTTTGAAGAATTGACCGTCAATGATAATTTGAAAGCAGGCGGATATCTGAGTAGCCGCAATCAGGTCATGGAACTTGTTGCAGTGTACAATCAGTTTCCCCAACTGAGAAATTTGAGCAAACGGCAGGCGGGATATCTCTCCGGAGGGGAACAGCAGCAGCTTGCCATTGCCCGGGCTATGATGGTACATCCCAAAATCCTGTTGCTCGATGAACCGACTATGGGACTATCTGTAAAAATGGCCCGAATCGTCTATCAGACCATAGAACAACTTAAAAAACGGGGAATTACTATCTTGTTATCCGGCCAGGATGTGGCAAAGACGCTAGCGGTTTCGGATAAAGCGTTGTTTTTGGAAAACGGCAGAGGATCTGTACTCACCCGTACTCAATTTGCCGCACATGGTTTCCAATTGGATTCTCTTTCGCTGTCCGGCAAAAAACAGGGAAACTAAAAGGATGGACCAATAAGTCAATTTTTTACATTCCTTATCATTCAAAACAAAACAGGCTATGAATTTGCTTCATAGCCTGTTTTGTTTTAATTGCGTATGCTACTCTTTAACGGGCAAGTTCCAGCATTTTTAAAATGATTTTTGCAGAGTGCCCAGCTGCTACTTCAATAAAATTATCATAGGAAGTGTCCGCCCCTTCATCCGCGGAATCCGACATGGTGCGGATGACAAGGAAGGGCTTACCGTTCATGTAACTGACTTGGCCAATGGCGGCCCCTTCCATCTCCACACAGGAGGGAGCCAGGCGCTTGTTGATGTCCGCCTTGACCGCAGAATCATTGACAAAAACATCTCCGGATACAATCCGTCCACGCCCAAAATGCCCGTTTATCTCAGGGAGGGAGGCGCAGGCCTCTTCACACAGGGAAATAAGGTAGGGGTCTGCTTCAAAAAACTGGCGATTTGGATAATACCGAAGCATAACGGGATCCTGATCGTGAAAAGCGACTTCAGAACTGATGACTACATCCATTACCGAGAGTCCGAGTTTCATTGCGCCGGCAATTCCCACATTGATGATACGCCCCGCCCCAAACTGGTGGATAGCGGTGGAAGCGCACACGGCGGCGTTTACCTTTCCAATTCCACAGCATACCAGGACAATGTTGTGTTTGCCGATTGTTCCTTCATAAAAAACAGTGCCATACATTGGCGTCTGGCGTTCAATTGTCATTTTCTCTTTTATCAGCGCAACTTCTTCTTCCAGTGCGCCCAGAATTCCCCATACCATAATGGTTCCCCTTTCTCGGAACGTAAAATCTCTTTTTAGTATAGCCGCTTTCCGGTGCCCCGTCAATGTAAGCCATTGAGAAGGATGAATCCCCTCAACTCCGAAATTCATGATTGAAAAACCAGAGGGATTCTTCTATAATAGAAAAATAGCTGAAAAAGAACTATTTTGAACGGTTTTCCCCACTACTTGTGGGGAAAGCATTTTAGGGAAGGGGCCGTTGGGATGACAAAAATACTGTTGGAAGCCCAGAATACGCAGGGAGGACTGCCGCCGGTCGCGCAGAGTATGCTGCTCATTGCAGGAATGTTTGTGCTTATTTACCTGATTGCGGTACTGGCGCCCAAAATTTCCAATTTGTTGGTAAAAATCTTCCCGGCTCTTGCAAAGGTCAATGAACCCAAGCCCCTTGAGCCGCCTAAATACAAAAAAAGCCGCTGGGAAACGGAAGGGCTGCCGCAACAGGAAAAATCTGAGGATGCGCCAGAGGCTTCCAGTGGGGAATCGAATACAAACGAAGAGGAACAATCAAAATAAAAGGGGATTTACAACATGGCAAATCAGAAGAAAATGGTGGAAACCATCACTGCAATGGACGTTGACTTTACCAAATGGTATACCGACGTTGTCAAAAAGGCCGAGCTGGTGGATTATTCCAGCGTTAAGGGATGTATGGTGTTCCGTCCATATGGCTATGCAATCTGGGAAAATATCCAAAAGGATTTGGACGCGCGTTTTAAAAAGACCGGTCATGAGAACGTCTACATGCCGATGCTGATTCCGGAAAGCCTGCTGCAAAAGGAGAAAGACCATGTGGAAGGCTTTGCGCCGGAGGTGGCCTGGGTGACACAGGGTGGAAGCGAGAAGCTTTCAGAACGCCTTTGTATTCGCCCGACTTCTGAGGTGTTGTTCTGCGAGCACTATGCAAAGGTGATTAACTCCTACCGGGATTTGCCCAAACTCTATAACCAGTGGTGTTCCGTCATGCGCTGGGAAAAAACTACCCGCCCGTTTTTGCGAAATTCCGAATTTCTCTGGCAGGAAGGGCACACCATGCATGAAACTGCGGAAGAGGCCATCGCAGAGACCATGCAGCAGCTGAAAACCTATGAGGATTTCTATCGGGAAACCCTGGCGATTCCCGCTGTCACCGGACAAAAAACGGAAAAGGAAAAATTTGCCGGAGCACTTGCCACTTATACCATTGAACCAATGATGCATAACGGCGTTGCCCTTCAGGGCGGTACATCCCATTACTTTGGGGATGGATTTGCCAAAAGTTTTGGAATCACCTTTACCGGAAGGGACAACACCCTGCAATACCCACACCAAACCTCATGGGGAGTGTCTACCCGAATGATTGGCGCCATCATCATGGTACATGGAGATGATAACGGCCTGGTGCTCCCTCCTAAAATTGCGCCGATTCAACTAGCCATTATCCCGGTCGCACAGCATAAACCAGGGGTCCTGGATAAAGCGTATGCACTCAAAGAGCAGCTGAAAGAACGCTTCCGTGTGAAACTTGATGATTCTGATAACTCCCCAGGATGGAAATTTAGCGAATATGAGATGAAGGGCGTCCCTCTCCGTTTGGAAATTGGCCCAAAAGATATTGAGAAAAATCAGTGTGTTTTGGTACGCCGTGACACCAGAGAAAAGATTTTTGTTTCCCTTGATAACCTCCTGGAGGAGATTCCAAAAGCACTTCAGGCAGTCCATGATGGCCTGTATCAGCGTGCGCTGGAAAACCTCAAGGCAAAGACTTTTACCGCCCACAACTATGATGAGTTTTTGGATATTGCCAAAAATCATCCTGGTTTTATCAAAGCCATGTGGTGTGGAGACCCTGCCTGTGAGGAAAAAATCAAAGAGGAAACCGGCGGTGTCAAATCCCGCTGCATCCCCTTTGAGGAAGAGCATATCTCCGATGTCTGCGTCTGCTGCGGCAAACCTGCAAAACATCAGGTCTATTGGGGCAAGCAATATTAAACAAAAAGCAAGGCAGTGGGACAATCTGTCCCGCTGCCTTTTTTGGAGGAGATAGGAATGAAAAAGGAACAATACTTATATATCGAACAGTATATGCTTTCCTGTATGCAAGACAGTGCCCATGACAGGGAACATGTCTACCGGGTGCTGTATATTGCGCTGGAATTAGCGGAACAGGAGCAGGAAGTGGATAGGGAAATCCTGATTACAGCCTGTCTACTCCATGACATTGGACGCACAGAACAGTTTGAAAATCCAGCGTTGTGCCATGCGGAAGTGGGCGGTAAAAAGGCATATGCTTTTTTGAGGAAGCACGGCTGGGATGAATCGCGTGCTCACTGGGTGGAAAATTGTATTCTGTCCCATCGGTACCGTAGCGGATATGTTCCGGATAGCTTGGAAGCAAAACTGCTGTTTGACGCAGACAAATTGGATGTGACAGGAGCCATAGGAATTGCGCGTACCCTGCTGTATCAGGGGAAGGTAGGAGATCCGCTGTACTCCCTCAACGATACTGGCGAAATTTCAGAAGGCACACTGGACAGGGTACCTTCCTTTTGCAAAGAATATTGTTGGAAACTGGAAAAAATCTATGATGAATTTTATACGGAGGCCGCCCGTAGAATGGCACGGCAGCGTCAACAAACGGCCCGCGAGTTCTATGAGGGGGTCATAAGGGAGGCTAAAGAGGATTACCGCGGAAAAAAGCTTCTGCAAAAATCAGTAAAATAATCGCGCTAACCAGGAGGGAGAAAAATGCATTTTGTAGGACACTATGATTCCCCACTGGGAGGAATTCTGCTCGCAAGCGACGGAAAATCCTTAACGGGTCTATGGTTTGACGGGCAAAAATATTTTGCGGATACTCTGGACAGGGAACGCGAGGAGCAGGAACTTCCAGTATTTGGAAATGCGAGGTACTGGCTGGATCTCTATTTTCAGGGAGTCTGTCCGGAATTTACTCCACCACTCAAGTTAGAGGGATCCCCATTCCGCCTGGCAGTTTGGGAGATTTTACAGAAAATTCCTTATGGTCAAGTGATGACTTATGGGGAGATCGCCCGCCTTCTCGCGTTAAAAACCGGAAAACCATCCATGTCCGCACAAGCAGTGGGAGGTGCGGTTGGACACAATCCTATTTCTGTGATCATTCCCTGCCATCGGGTCGTTGGAAGCAATGGCAGCCTTACTGGGTATGCGGGCGGTATTGAAAAGAAAGTCCAACTGCTCACATTGGAAAAAGTGGATATGAAGTCCTTTTTTGTCCCAAAGAAAGGAACGGCGCTGTCACCAGTTAGCAGATCGTCTACTATATGAGTAAAGAAATCGGAAGACTTAGAAAACACCCCTGCTTGGGCAGGGGTGTTTTCTAATGGAACAGCTCGAGATTATATCCTTTGGAACGCATGGCGTCAATCGCTTGCCCCAAAATTTCCGTGTTTGTTTTAGAAACTGCGTGGAGCAGGTAAATAGCGCCGCCATGGCAGTTATCACAGAGTTTTTGCAGGGCGGTATCCGTCTCCATCTGTTTATCCGGGTCCCAGTCCGCATAAGCATAACTCCAGAAAACACTCTTATAGTTCAGACTCTGGAGAAGGGCCAGGGTCTGTTCGCTAAATTCCCCCATGGGGAAGCGGAACAATGTCATTTCGTATTGGAAATGATCCCGAACATATTCGTGTAGTTTTAAGACTTCATCTTTTGCCTCTTCAGTACTTACCCCTGGCATGGAAGGATGAGACCAGGTATGATTTCCAACGGCATGGCCTTCGTCAATCATTCGCTGGACAAGTTCTGGATTTCTTTTGGCATAATCATAAGTGATAAAAAAGACTGCTTTGACCTCTTTTTCTTTCAAAGTATCCAGAATTTGAGAGGTGTATCCGTTTTCATATCCTTCATCAAAGGTCAAATAGACATTGTTTTCGTTCTGGTCTATAAAATAGGCGTCATATTTTCCGTATTTTTCCTGATAATCCAGGCATCCAACTGGCTGATTTTTTTCATTCTTGTTAGTTCCCTGTCCCCAGCCAAGCTTGGTATTGCTCAATGTGGGAAGCTCCGAGACATTTGCCTGGGCTTCTAAATTTTCTTCCATTTCGGAAGAAGTCAGCGGGACTTCTGAGGCAATGGGCGTGCTTTCCGACGGCATCGGCTCTGGAAGAGAGAGGACGGAGCTAGTATCCGTCGCGGGATTGGAAGAGGTGTCTTTTCCCTCGTCGGGCGCCGAACAGGATGTCATTAAAAGGGTACAGGCTATAATAGGCGCCAGTATTTTTTTCAGTTTCATGGTAGGTACCTCCATTCATTGTTGCTCCTATTTTTCCCGACGGGCAGGATTTCATACATACGGTATATTGCGGCTCATTTTATCCTACAATATTTACAGAAGTTTTTGACAGAAAGGCAGGTACCATAAAAATGCAAAACAAGATGAAAATTGAAGCCGTCCATGGAAGAGAAATTCTCGATTCCCGCGGCAATCCTACTGTGGAAGCTGAAATAACGCTCTGTTCCGGAATCCGTGCGCGTGCATCCGTCCCATCCGGCGCGTCCACAGGGGTTTTTGAGGCTTTGGAACTTCGGGATGGTGAAAAAAGCCGATATCAGGGAAAAGGGGTGCGACAAGCCGTTGCACATGTCAACAGAGAACTTGCTCAGGCGGTGATTGGCATGGACGCCTGTGACCAAATCGGTATTGATCGGGCAATGATGCGCCTGGATGGGACCAAGACAAAATCCAAACTTGGTGCAAACGCCATTCTTGCTGTTTCCCTTGCCTGTGCAAAGGCTGCGGCAAAAGCGCTTGGACAGCCGCTTTACCGGTATTTAGGGGGGATCAGCGCGTGTACGCTCCCTGTCCCAATGATGAACATTTTAAATGGCGGCGCCCATGCCGCTAACAATGTGGAGATTCAGGAATTCATGGTAATGCCTATAGGGGCGCCGAGTTTTTCGGAGGGGCTTCGCTGGTGTTCAGAAATTTTTCATACACTGGGTAAGCTTTTAAAGGAAAAGGGCCTTTCTACTTCGGTAGGGGATGAAGGGGGATATGCCCCAAACCTAGATAGCGACGAACAGGCGGTTGTCTATATCCTGAATGCTGTACGTATGGCGGGGTATCATCCAGGTGAAGATGTTGTCCTCGCTTTGGACGCTGCATCCAGCGAATGGTACCAGGGGGACAGCTATATTCTGCCTAAACACAGGGAAACCAAAACCACAGAGGAGCTAATCTCCTATTTTGAAGATCTCTGTTCGAGGTATCCAATTGCGTCCATTGAAGATCCGGTCGCGGAGGATGACATAAACGCATGGAAGCAGATTACCGCACGTCTGGGAGATAAAATACAGCTGGTCGGGGATGACTTTTTTGTTACTAACACCAGCCGTCTTGCTAAAGGGATTGAAGAGAATGCGGCAAATGCTCTGCTTGTAAAATTTAACCAAATTGGTACGCTCAGTGAAACGATGGATGCCATTGAAACGGCGAAACGGGCTTCCTATGCAACAATTATTTCCCATCGTTCCGGAGAAACAGAGGATACCACTATTGCGGATCTTGCGGTAGCGGTAGGATCCGGCCAGATAAAAACAGGAGCCCCTTCCAGAACGGATCGGGTTGCAAAATACAATCGCCTACTCCGCATCGAGGAGGAGCTTGGGGCGGATGCCTATTATCCGGGAAAAGCAATTTTTCAAAATGTATAAAAAATGACCAAAAGGCAGGCTGGAATCCATCCCAGCCTGCCTTTTGGCTTAAGTGCGCATGGATAATCATAGCCCGAAATGGTTCTGCAAAAATCCCAGGGAGAATTTTTCAATTCGTTTATGATGTATACCGTGGCGTCCTGCCCATAGAGGGGATAACTCACCGCTTGTATACGCAAGGTTAGTTCTTGGAAATATTTTTGCTATCCTTTCCTCAAAGCAGGGGAAAGTGAATTTTGGAATTATAGTTGAAAGTGGACAGACATGCAGCGAGAACAGAAAAAACACCGGAGTACCAGTACCTACAGAGCATCAATTTTTACTTTACTAATAGAAATCGTTAGGATTGCGTCAAATTCAGGCTGAATTTCTCAATTTTAGGGAAAAAGGGGCTCGACTTTTATCAAAGGCGGCGCTACAATGAGAAAAATTAGAGATTTAAAGGATGAAAAGAAGAAATGAGACAGCCTGAACAGACAGTACTAACCAATATGTGCATGGTGTTTGACGATCAAGGAAGGGTTCTTGTGCAGGAACGGAGAGATCCGAATTGGTGTGGGATTACTTTCCCGGGAGGCCATGTGGAGCAAGGAGAATCTTTTGTGGATTCTGTGATACGGGAGGTGCGGGAAGAAACGGGCCTTACGATCCATCATCCGGTTTTATGCGGCCTTAAGCAGTGGATGGAAGAGGACGGAGTAAGGTATCTTGTAATTTTTTACAAAACGGATCAATTTGAAGGGACGCTCGCTTCTTCCGAAGAAGGGGAGGTATTCTGGATGGATTTGAAAGAAATGAAACAGAGCAATCTTGCTCCGGGAATGGAATATATGCTCCGCGTCTTTCTTGAAGATTCTCTAAGCGAAGTTTACCTACACTTTGAGCATTGAGATTGGAAAAATACCTTGAAATAGGAAAACTGCC
>ERZ1643246.2571-NODE-2571-length-16946-cov-7.871174_pt1 | contig 16946 bp, 15 predicted proteins | sample MGYA00579265_ERZ1643246 | MGnify/ENA primary metagenome ERZ1643246 (study PRJEB29033, sample SAMEA4952261) | chicken gut metagenome | biome: Broiler Chicken; feature: Gastrointestinal Tract; material: Caecum | place: Ireland | collected 2018 | study: Broiler...
CCAGAGCGCCCAGCCGGGCGATCACCTCATCCAGGTTCTGTATCTCTGCGGCGGTCATCAGGCCCAGATGACGGCTGCCGATGTGGACACTGTCATCATTGGGGAAATATCCTGCCACTTTGACAGGCAGCTCCCGCTCGATTTCCGGCTTTATCATCTGATAAAGGCCTTTGGAGCACCGGTTCAGAATCACGCCGCAGACAGGATTCTCCCGGTAGGAAAGGATTCCCGAAATCAGCGGAATCATCGTGTGTGACATGCCCTTTGTGTTGAGAATCAGGATGGTCGGCGTCTTTGTGGCCGCCGATACGGTATGGGTACTTTTCTCGCAGCTCACGCCGATGCCGTCATAATAACCCATGACTCCTTCCACCACAGAAAAATCTGCTTTCCGGCTGTCCTTCGCCATCAGTTCCCGCAGTTCCTCTTCCGTGGAAAAAAACGGGTCCAGATTCCGGCATGGCTGCCCGGTAATATGGCTGTGCAGCATGGGATCAATGTAATCCGGACCGCATTTGTAAGATTGTATCCGAATTCCCCGGTCGGTAAGTGCTTTCAGAATGCCGCAGGTGATGCTGGTCTTGCCGCATCCGCTGTTCATTCCCGCCAGCAGAATCCGGGGAAGTGTTTCCATGTTTGTCATTAAATTTTGCTCCTTTATTCCTGTCCCGGACGACGGATCAGAACACAGGCAATCCCCGCCCGCCGGCAGGCTTCCACCTTGATATCCACGCCGCCGGTCCTTCCACTGTCCTTGGATACCAGAACGGACGCTTTCGTTTTTTCAATCAATGCCAGATTATCTTCCACCGTATACGGAGGCATTTCCCCGAAAACATGATCTTCCGGATAGCCTGCCTTCGCACATCCCTCGTAGGAGGCCGGAGTATCCAATACCCGGATATAGAGCCTTTCCTTCGCATTTTTCACATGCTCCGCGTAGACGGCCGCCGTGTTGACTCCGGTGGTCAGCAGCACATTTCCTTCCAGCTGATTGAGATACTCCGCCGCCTCCCCGGCATCTGCCACAGCAATAATACGGTCATAATCATAATGAAGACGGCTCCGCTCGTACCGCTCATAGGGAATCCCCACGGTTTTTGCCGCTGCCTGCACCGTCTCCGATACCACCTGAGCGAAAGGATGGGAGGCATCGATGATCTTCTCACAGGGATTCTCCTCCAGAAGCCGGACAAAGCCCGCTTCGTCCAGCCGTCCCGTATGGACGTCAATGGGATACTCTTCAAGCATCTGCGCGCCCAGCTCTGTGGCCACCGACGCCAGTATTTTTTTATTTTCTTTTAATTGCCGCTCGATCACTTCTCTGGCTTCCGTGGTTCCGGCAATGACGATCACATCATATTTCATAACTTTACATTTCCGACTTGATGATCATGGTCGTAAAATATCCGTATTCTCTGTCCGGCAGCAGCGGACCCACATATTCGCCTTCCATGCCCACGTTGCTGATGATGATCGCGTGGTCTTCTTTTCCTTTTGCTTTCAGAATCTCATAGACATCCTTCACGTGGCTTCCCACTTTCATGATCACCAGATTGTCAAACACTTCCATGGCTTTTTCCACCTGGTCAACGCCCTTTAAGGACGGGATCACACCGAAGCCTTCATTGCCTTCCACGATAGAAATATTTGCCCGGCTGGCTCCCGCACAGAAAGACGGAATGCCGGAGATCATCTCCACCTCATAACCGGCCTTGATGAGCCGTTTGTGTACATAAGAATACGTGCTGTAAATACCCACGTCGCCCAGAACCGGCATAGCTACAGAATGTCCCTCATCGAGGTACCCCATGATGGTCTCCGCCGCCGCCTGCCGGCAGGCTTCTCTCTTTTCTTTATCTTTATTCATGGTGAACAGCACCCGGCGCACTTTCTCCTCCGGCACTTTCGCGGCGCCTCTGGCGATATTTAACGCCACGCTTTCTTCCCCTTCTCTTTTTACCGGAACTGCCACAATGTCACATTCCTCTATGAGTCTTTTAGCTTTCAGGGTCATGAGCTCCGGATCGCCCGGGCCCACGCCGATGCCGTATAATTTTCCCTTCATAAATATCCTCCTATACCTGCTTTGCCGCTTTTAGATGCTCCACGAACAGCTGCGCGATGCCGTCCATCTCACCCATACCTTTCAAGAATACTTCTGTCTCAAACCCTTCAGCCTGCAGCAGAGAATCCCAGGAATCCGCCTCGGCGCCGGCCAGATCATTTCTGGCGTGGTCGCCGGCCACGATCATCAGCGGCATGAGATACACTTTCCGGATTCCCCGGATCTTCATACGGCGGATGACATAGTCAAGACCCGGAAAACCTTCCACCGTTCCCACATAGGTATTCTCATATCCCAGGTCTCTGAGCATATTTTCAAACTGACAGTAGGCGCTGTTGGCATAATGCTCGGTACCATGTCCCATGAGCACAAAGGCTTCATCCTTATGCAGCGGACGGGACAGCTCCTGCATCACGATCTGGCAGGCCTTTCTGTAATCCTCCTCCTCGGTGAGCAGCGGTTTGCCCGCCCGGATCACCGGAATCCTGTCCTTATAAGGCGCCAGCATTCCCATCATTTTCTCGTATTCCATCCCGTTGATGATGTGGGTCGGCTGGCAGAGCACTTCCTCATAGCCCTGCGCCGCCAGTTTCTCCATCACTTCCTGCGGGTTATCAATGACAATGTTTTTCGTTTTTTTCAGCTTTCGGATGATCATGCCGGAAGTGAAAGCGCGGTAAAAATCATAATCCGGAAATGCTTTCCGGCAGGTCTCTTCAATATTCACAATGGCTGGCATGGCCTCATCAAAACTTGTTCCAAAGCTGACGATCATCAATGCTTTTTTACTCATGTATTTTTTGTCCTCCCGGACCATGTATGGTCGCTGTAAATATCATCACCGGATTATTGGTGTCCATGATATGGTAACTGCCGATCTTTCTTCCCCGGCCCACCGTCGCCTGGATCACATCATAATCCGCATCATAGTTTCCAAGAATCTCCCCGGCTTCCGCGATGGTCTCCAGCGTCACCGCCGACACCGTCACCCGAATCTCCCGGTCAAAGGCGGCGATATTTTTCATGATCTCGCCCAGCTTTCCGCCGCTGCCGCCGATAAATACCTTATCCGGCACCGGAAGATCCGCCGTGCGCTCCGCCGCGTCTCCCTGATAGATAAACAGGTTGTCCAGTTCAAACTTATCCCGGTTCTTTTCTATTAAATGTACCGCTGCCTCATCCCGCTCTACGCTGTGCACCTGGCCAAACGGCGCCTGTCTGGCACATTCCACAGACACCGACCCGGTGCCGGCACCGATATCCCAGATGACGTCGTCCGGATGGATCTTCATTTTGTGCAGGATCAATACACGGATCTCCTCTTTCGTCATAGGAGTCCTGCCCCGCTCAAAGTCCTCATCGGACAAAAAGCACGGACGGGTCACCGGACGGGGATGCGGATTTTTGATCATAGCCACGCAGAGGGACGGAAACTCTTTTTTTGCCATCTCCGCCGGACTGCCTGACTCAAGGATCTGATCTTCATAGGAAAGATTCGCTCCCGCAAACACTTCCACATCGTCCAGATGATAGTCCAGCATGATCTGAGACAGCCACGCCGGTCCCTGTTCCTTGCTGCACAGGAAAAATACCTTTGGATTCTCCGTCACACAGAGAGCCACGGACCCCGGCGTGCGGCTTCTTCCGTGAACGCTCACCAAGCAGGCATCCTCCATGGTCTCCCCGAAGGCCGCTCCCAGCATCTGCATGGAACCGATCCCCGGAATCACTTCCATCTCCCAGTCCGCGCTGATCTCCTGATTCAGGATGGTTTTGTAGAGACTGTACATCAGAGGATCGCCGCTGACGATGAGCGCCACTTCCTTTTCTTCCCGAAGCAGGCCGTCGATCATCTCCAGCGTATCTTTTATTTTGCCCATGGGAAGAAACTCTGTCTCCACGGCGCCGCAGACTTCCCGGAGCATGGGAAGAATTCTTCTGGCGGCGATGACCGTATGGGCCTCCCGCATCCGGTTCCGGGCCGCCGGCATAAAATATTCGGCACTCCCCGGGCCGATTCCTATAATTGTCAAACGGCTCATGCTACTCCTCCTGTTTTAAAACTTTCTTTAAAATGTCCGGCACATTTTCACTTTCTGCCAGCACCTGATTGTCTCCATCCAGAAAAATCATCCCCACCCGGGCCATGCCGTGGGCAGTCTTCTCGCAGTAGAAGGACGCTTTCTGCGCCATATCTTTCCAGATATCCATCAGTCCTTCTTCCTCCACGATCTTCATGGCCGCCTTGGTGGTCAGACAGGAATAAATCCTCTCTATGACCTCCCGGGGCGCCCCGTGGAGAGCCGCGTGGGTGCAGATGGTTTCCAGTCTTCCGTCAGCCACATGGCTGTGGGTATTCATGGTTCCGGAAGCCACCTTCACCAGTTTGCCCACAAAACCGCCGATCAGAATATTGGTAAACCCTCTCTCCACCGCTTCCTCTATCATAAATCCGATGTAGTTGCTGACCTGCAGCACACACTGAAATTCTCCGTATCTGGCCTTCAGGGCGTTTTCTCCCGTGGTGCCAAGGACAAACAGGATGGAACGGTATCCCTGTCTGGCGTACATATCAAGCTCCACCAGCAGCGAATCCTTCATGGCCTCCTCGCTCATGGGCCGGACGATCCCTGTGGTGCCCAGCACCGACAGACCGCCCAGCACTCCCAGTCTCGGATTAAAAGTACGTTTCGCCAGCTCTTCCCCGCCGGGAATGGATACCGTCACGACGGCTCCCCGGTTTCCGATAATCTTTCGCAGCGCTTTCTCAGCCATCTGCCGCGGCACCGGATTGATGGCAGGCTCACCCACCGGCAGCTTCAGTCCTTCCTGGGTGACTGTTCCAATCCCGTCGCCGCCCACAAAGGTGATCCCGCCGTCATCCGGCAGAATCTCCACCTTCGTGATCACTTCGCTGCCGTTTGTGACATCGGGATCATCCCCGGCATCCTTGACGATACCGCAGACTCCCTTTTCCTTCGGCACCACATCCAGATATAATGTCTTTCCAATGGGCGTCTCCACCTCAATGACATCCGGACACTTCCCGGTAACCAGCCACAGCGCCGCAGCCGCCGCGCCGCCGGTCATGCAGGAGCCGGTGGAGACCCCTTCTCTTAATTTCTTCATAATTGATATAACATGGCGTTGCAGATGGTGGCTGCGATGTTGCTGCCGCCCTTTCTGCCCTTCGGCACGATGAACGGCACATCGGCCTTCTTTCCGATTTCCATGATCAGCTCCTTGGATTCCACCACGTTGACAAAGCCCACCGGCGCACCTATGATGAGAGCCGGTTTTGTCTTTCCTTCCTGGATCAACTCATACAAACGAATCAGAGCCGTCGGCGCATTGCCCACGGCAAAAATCACTTCGCCCGGCAGAGCCGCACCCCGTTCCATGCAGATGGCCGCTCTGGTGCATCCTCTTTCTTTTGCCTCAGCCGCCACATCATCGTCAGACATAAAACAGTACGCTCTGCCGCCGAGGGACTCCAGTTTCTTTTTATTGATGCCGGACCACGCCATTCTGGTATCCGTCACAATATGAGCGCCTCTTCTCAGCGCTTCCACGCCCAGCTGCGCGGCATTTTCTGAAAAGCAGAGATTGTCCGCATAATCAAAATCCGCAGAAGTGTGGATGCATCGCTTTACAATGGAAAATTCCGGCTCCGGCCAGGTCCTGCCGCCAAGCTCGCTGGTGATGATCTCCATGCTGCGTTTCTCGATATCTTCCGGTTTTACGATCGTAATCTTATCCAGCATTTTTCTCCTCTTCCTTTCTTGATATTCTTCATGATACCGCAGGTTTCTTCCCGTTTCATATCCGCGATATCATCATTTATCATTCAAATCTTCGTAGGTTCCAAAATTAGTCTGCTCAAAGCTCGGCAGTTCCCAGTAAGCCTTGAAAGCGTAGTCCGCGATGGTAAAGCCCATGACTGCGCCGGTTCCCTCGCCGAGACACATATTGGCAAGGATATACGGCTCTTTGCCCAGAGCGTCCAGTACCAGCCGGCCCGCCGGCTCGTTGGAGCAGTGGGACGGGAAAATGTACGGGTCACACTGAGGCGCGATCCGCACTGCAAGAAGCGCCGCCACGGAGGAAATAAAGCCGTCCACAAAGGCCGGAACCCGGCACGCCGCCGCGCCGATAAAGCATCCCACCAGACCGGCGATGTCTAAGCCTCCCACCTTGGACAGCACATCCAGCGGATCCCCGGCATCGACCTGATTGAAGGCAATGCTTTCTTTGATGACCTCGATCTTATGCTCCAGATCCCTGCTGGTAAGGCCCGCTCCCTTGCCGGTCACTTTCTCCACCGGCTGATCTAAGAGAACCGAACAAACCGCGCTGCTGGTAGTAGTGTTGCCGATGCCCATCTCTCCGGTGGCAAAAAGATTATAGCCTTTGGCTGTGAGCTCCTCCACCATATGGATGCCTACCTCGATGGCGCGGACGGCTTCCTCCCGGCTCATGGCCGGACCTTTTAACATGTCGTCGGTACCGTATTTGATCTTACAGTTGCGCACTCCCGGATTATCGCAGTCCGTGGCGATGCCGATATCCACCGGAATCACGTCGGCGCCGCTCATGGCGGACATGATACAGATGGTGGCGTTGTGCTTCGTCATATTTTCCGTGACAGTCTTTGTCACTTCCTGCCCGGTCTGGGTGACGCCCTCCGCCACCACGCCGTTGTCGGCCGCCATGACGATGACCGCCTTCTTGTTCAGGTGCGGATTCTTATCACCATAGATCCCGGCAAACTGCGTCACCATCTCCTCCAGCCGTCCCAGGCTGTAAAGAGGCTTGCCCAGCGTGTTCCACCGGGCATGGGTATATGCCATGGCCTCTTTATCCAGAGGCTGTATTTTCTTAATTGCTTCCTCCAGCGTCAATTCTATCATCCCTTCCAATGTTTCCGTTCTCTCGTTTCCACCCATAGATGCGGGCGCTTTTCCCGATACTCACATCTGCCTACCATATTCCATAAAGTCCCGCCGGGAATCCGGCGAATCTGGTAATGATGAGTACCAGTATCAGCAGAAATATCTCCGCCAGCTCGCTGCCGGCTCCCATGACATCTCCTGTGATTCCTCCGATCTTGCCGGTGATATAAACCCGGAACAGATAGGCCAGCAGAAACAGCACCGCATACATCACGATTCCCCACCAGGAGAAGGCCACGGTCATGGCGATCAGCCCCAAAATCACCGTGCCGATGACCGTGCCCAGACTGACGGTGCCCACGTAGATACCGATGCCTGTCTTTCTCGGATAAATGGCTTTATAGACGATGGCTCCCTGCACCATCTTGCCGGCAATCGGCATCATGAGGATCATCAGCCATCTCATATCGCAGCAGGCCAGTCCCACCACCTTCAACATGATATCAAAGCACATGGCGATACCGCCGTTGGTACCGATGCGGCTGTCCTTCATGATTTCCAGCATCCGCTCCTTCGTTCTGGCGGAATAGATACCGTCCGCCGTGTCCGAGAGACCGTCCAGATGGAAGGCTCCCGTCACGAAAAAGTTGGCCAGCAGTGCGAAAATAATACCGTAAATCTCCGGCAGGACCAGACACACCAGCAGGTACACCACCATGTCGATGAGTCCGATGATCAGGCCCACCACCGGATAATAGAGGAATCCCTTGTGCATATCCTCATCTTTGACCTCTCCCAGATTTACATTGACCGGAATCCGGGTCATGAATCCCAGGGTCAGCAAAAATCGTTTTATCTGTGTTTTCATCGAGCTGCATCTCCTTTTGCCGCGGCTTTTTCTTCCCTGACATCTTCAATAATCGTATCCACGATACCCTGGGCCGTATAGACCGCCGCCGTCTTATCCATATGCAGTCCCTGATTCTCTGCCGTCTTTGTGGTCACCGGACCGATGCTGATGTATTTCGCCGTCACATTTTCCGGATTCTCCGCCATGGACACAAAGGCCCGGACGGCACTGGAACTGGCAAATGTAATGTAGTCCACCGTTCCCACAAGCCGCGACAGCTCATCGGCCTTGCGCTCGTCCACCACCGTGTGGTAGAGAGACACGCAGGTATGATCGATACCCGCCGCCGCCAGAGCATCCGGCAGCACCGCGTTGGCTTCCTCCGCCCGCAGTAAGAGTACCTTATCCTCCGGTTTCATGTGCGGCACCATGGCCGCCGCCATATCCCTGGAAGAATAAGCGGTCGGAATCAGGTCACTGTAAATACCATGGTCTTCCAGGGCTTTTTTCGTACCGTCGCCGATCACGGCAAAATGCACATCCTTAAAATCACGGATGTCTTTCCTCATGGCCTTTAATTTATCAAAGAAACATTCCACGCCGTTGGCGCTGGTCAGCACGATCCATGTGTAACTGTCGATGTCCGCCATGGCCCGGCCGAACTCTGGCGTATCCATGGTTTCCGTCCGGATCAGACTGAAGGAAATGGCCTCAGCTCCCTCTTCTTTTAACAGTGGAGACAGGCGGTCCACCATGGAACGGCTTCCCGTCACCAGCACCCGCTTTCCGGACAGCGGTCTGCCGCCATACCACTGCAGCTCGTCGGCCAGACGGACCACATCGCCCACCACGGTGATGGCCGGGGTCTTTATGCCTTCCCGCTCCACGATCTCCACAATGGTATCCAGGGTTCCCACCGCCATCTTCTGTCTCGCGGTGGTTCCCTCCTGCAGAACGCCCGCCGGCGTCTTCGGATCTTTGCCGTTCTCCATAAGACTTTTTACGATATTCGGCAGATTCTTAAGACCCATGAGGAAAATAAGCGTTCCCTCTTCTTTTGCCAGCGTGCCGTAATCCAGCACCGTGGCGCCGTTTTTGTGATTGCCCTCATGGCCGGTGATCACGTGGAACGAAGAAGCATAATCCCGGTGAGTCACCGGAATTCCACAGTAGGCCGGAACCGAATAAGAAGAAGATACGCCAGGCACCACCACAAAATCCACGCCTGCCGCGTGAAGTTCCTGACCTTCCTCGCCTCCGCGCCCGAAAATGTACGGATCGCCGCCTTTCAGACGGACGACATTTTTTCCTTCCTTTGCCAGATCGATCAGCAGCTGATTGGTCTCATACTGTTTCTTAAAATGATGAGAGGAACGTTTGCCGGCAAAGATCAGCTCTGCGTCATCTCTCACCTCATTTAACAGGGAACTGGACGCCAGACTATCGTAGACAACCACGTCGGCTTCCCGGAGTACTTTAAGACCCTTTCTGGTCATCAGATCCTCGTCCCCCGGGCCGGCTCCCACCAGATATACAATTCCTTTATTCACTTCTTTTGCGATATCCCTTCCCAGATGTCTCGCCGCGTCCATTCTGTCCCGCGCATCCGCCGTCTCCAGATGGGCCCGGCGCATATGTACGCCCTCTTTTACAAACATGGCGTCCATGATGAAACGTTCGTCTTCCCTGCGGCAGTAAGCCGCCGCCGGCGCGTTGCAGCTGCCGCCGATGGTCTTTAGGAACTCCCGCTCCGCCGCCAGCAGGCAGGCCGCCTCATCATCATGGATGGCCGCCAGCATTTCCGCCATCTCAGCGTCATCCGTCCGGCTCTCCACCGCCAGAATTCCCTGACCGGCCGCCGGCAGAAATCTTTCCGGATCCAGATATTCATAGGAAAATCCGTCTTCCTTTTCATAACCCAGACGCTCGATGCCGGCCGCTGCCAGAATGATGCCGTCGTACTGGCCCTCTTTTAACTTCCGCAGCCTTGTCTGTACATTTCCCCGGAGCATCCGGACCTGTACCTCCGGATTAATCTCCTTAATCTGCAGCTCCCGCCGCAGGGAACTGGTTCCCACGACACTGCCCGGCGCCAGCTCAGCAAGCTTCTTTCCATTCAGGGTGACAAAGGTATCCCTGGCGTCCGCCCTGGAAAGCACCGCGCCGATGCCCAGCCCCTTCGGAAATGTCATCGGCATATCTTTTGCGCTGTGCACGGCGATGTCAATGGCTCCGGATAAAAGCTCCGCCTCCAGCTCCACCGTGAACACGCCCTTGCCTCCAAAGGAAGTCAGAGAACGGTCAAGCATCTGATCTCCCTTGGTATCAATCTTGACGATCTCGATCTCCGCCTCCGGAAAGGCACGAAGCAGCGCATCCTTTACAATCTCTGTCTGAACCAGCGCCAGCAGGCTCTTTCTGGTTCCAATTCTAATGTTTTTCTTCATAAATGCCTCCGACTAGTCAATATTGGCAAATCCGTATTTATCCTCATACCCCCGCGGAGTGATCATCTTACCGTCTCTCACGTAGGTGTTGGAATTGCCGATGATGACAATACTAAACATATCGATCGACGCATTTTTTAATTCTCCCAGGGTGGTGATAAAGGAAGATTCCTCCTCCCGGCCCGCGTGGCGCACCACGCCCACCGGCGTATCGGCATCCCGGTACTTCATTAAAATATCCGCCGCTTTCTCCACATAATCCACACGCTTTTTGCTCTTTGGATTGTAGAGACAGACGATGAAATCTCCCTGTCCGGCGCAGTCCACCCGCTTCATGATCAGGTTAAACGGCGTCATCAGATCACTCAAACTGATCACCGCGAAATCGTGCATCAGGGGAGCCCCCAGCACCGAAGCCGCCGCGCTGGCAGCCGTCACGCCCGGCACCGTCTCAATCTCCACGTCGGCTTTCTTCTCGTTGGCGATCTCCAGCAGGATGCCCGCCATACCGTAAATACCGCTGTCACCGGAACTTACCATGGCAACGGTCTTTCCCTCGCTGGCCAGATCAATGGCCATCCGGCACCGGTCCATCTCCTTGGTCATCGGCGTCGCCACATATTCCTTATCCGGGAAAAACTTCTTAAGCATCTCCACGTAAGTGGTATATCCCGTAATGATATCTGCATTTTTTATCACATCAATGGCTTTCGCCGTCATATGTTCATAACCGCCCGGGCCAAAGCCCACCGCGTATAATTTACCCATTGTTTTCCTCCATTATCTGCCGCCGGACACTGCCCGGCTTTCTTTTATTTCCTTCACGCAGGAACTTCCTGCTGCAGCAAATTTTCTCATTTTACCGCCGTCAGTGATTCAGGCACCGGAAAAACATCTCCAGATCTTCCGGATCGTTGTTCTCCCGCACCCAGTAAAAGAGATGATCAAAGGCTTTCTCCACGCCCTTATGCTCAGTGACCTTCATGAAATTATCCCGCACCTTCGCCATGATCGGCAGAGATTTCTGGAAGACCATCCACTGCTCAAACTGCAGCTCGTACTCCTCCAGGATACTGGTGGCCGCCTGGGCCTCCCTCAGCTTTTTCTGATTATTTTCTTTGGCAATGCGGGTGAAATCATCGATATTATAGTAGGCCACTCCATTAATGGCCGTCACCCTGGACTCAATGTCCATCGGTACCGCCAGATCCACAAAAACTCTCGGCTTCTCCGTCCGGATATTCTTCCTGATCTTGCTGGCGGTGAGCGTGTAATGAGGACTTGAGGTGGCGCTGATGACCACGTCCATGGCGTCTATGTAATCGTAGCGGTCCTCATACTCGATGGTCATGAAATTATCCTGCCCATGTTTGGTGCTGATGACCTTGTTGCTCCGGGTGGTCACATAGACCTCCGCCTCATCCAGAGACAGCAGATTCATCAGCACGATGCCGCCGATCTTGCCGGTGGCCCCGATGATCATCACCTTTTTATCATGAAGACTTCCCAGGGCTTCCTCCGCCACCTTGATGGCCAGTGTGGCCGTGGACACCGAAGTCCTGGACAGATCCGTATCGGTTTTCACCTTCTTGGCGCTGGTCACCGCCATGCGGAAAAACGTGTTCAGATACACGCCCGTGGTCCCGGCGGTTCGCGCCTGCTTGTGAGCGGTCTTCACCTGCCCGAGAATCTGGTCCTCACCGATCACCATGGAATCCAGACCCGCCGCCACCTGAAACAGATGCTGGATGGCCTTTTTTCCGTGGAAGAACAGCAGATAATTTCCGATATCCTCTTCTTCCTCCGCGCCTGCGCACTGCAAAAGCACGTCCTCCATAAGATTGTACACCACGCCCTCGCTGCCGGATTCCGAATACACATACATCTCCGTCCGGTTACAGGTGGACAGCACCACACACTCGGACACTTCCAGATATTCGGTCATCCTGCGCATCATGTCCACCTGCTGTTCTTCCGTAAACGCGAACATTTCTCTTATGCGCAGGGGCGCGATCTTATGACTGATACTGATTATCTGAATACCCATTTTTATTCCTTTGCTTTCCTGAACTCATGTGTAAATGTTTTATCGTACAGTTTGGACAGTTCGTACTCATCTCCCAGGAAATCTCCCACCACGGTGAGGGCTGTCTTGGTGATACCCGCCTCTTTTACTTTTTCCGCGATATTGGTCAGGTTGCCGATGACAATCTTCTGATCTTCCCAGGACGCCTTATAGACAACCGCCACCGGCGTATCCTCCCGGTACTCTTCCCGAAGGGTTTGTGCCAGCTGATCGATCATACCGACGCTCAGGAAAATGATCATGGTTGCATTGTGTTTCGCCAGATCCCGAAGCTTCTCCTTCGGCGGCATCGGCGTTCTTCCTTCCATTCTCGTGAGAATGACTGTCTGGGAAACTCCCGGAAGGGTGTATTCTTTCTTCAGTGCTGCCGCTGTGGCAAGAAATGAGCTGACGCCCGGAATCACCTCGTACTCAATGCCCAGACGGCTGAGCTCGTCCATCTGTTCCCGGTGAGCGCCGAAAATCGCCGGGTCTCCGGTATGTACTCTCGCCACATCCAGTCCCCTGGCGTTGGCGTCCTTCATCACATCAATGACCTCTTCCAGGGTCATGGTGGCGCTGTTGTAAATCTTTGCGCCCTCTTTTGCTCCCGCCAGCACTTCCTTATTGACCAGGGAACCCGCATAGATGATCACGTCCGCCTGGTCGATGAGTTTCTTTCCTTTTATCGTCAGTAATTCCGGGTCTCCAGGACCGGCTCCTATGAAATGTACCATTATTTATATTCTCCTTTTCTACAGGTGTTGTTCTAAAATTATGCAGGCTTCTTCTCCGGCTCGTCCGCCACCTGTCTACTCTGCCAGCAGCACATCGATGGTCTTCTGAATATCCTCATCAGAGTGCGCGCCGGAAATAAACATTGCCTCAAACTGGGACGGCGCCACATAGATGCCGTGCTCCAGCATATAGTTAAAGTAATCAGCATACGCCTTGGTATCCGAAGACAACGCTCCGGCATAATCCTTTACATTTTCATCGGTGAAGAAGGCGCTCATCAGGGAACCAATCTGGTTGATGTGCATTTTCAGACCAAACTTCTCCGCCCTTGCCTTGTAAGCCGCCGCCAGTTTCTTCGTGTTGGCCTCGATTTTATCGTAAATGGACGGGTTGTCCCGCAAAAGTTCCAGGGTCCTGATCCCCGCCGTAGTGGCAATTGGGTTGCCGGACAGGGTGCCCGCCTGATAAACCTTACCGGTCGGAGCCACATTTTTCATGATCTCCTTCTTACCACCGTAAACAGCCATCGGCATACCGCCGCCGACGATCTTGCCGAGAGTGGTCATATCCGGCTTCACACCAAACCACTGCTGCGCACCGCCGATGCCCAGACGGAATCCTGTGATGACCTCGTCAAAAATCAGGACGGTGCCGTTCTCCTCTGTAATCTCCCGCAGGAACTGAAGGAAGCCTTCCTCCGGCAGAACCACGCCCATGTTGGCAGCCACCGGCTCCACGATGAGTGCGGCAATCTGATCTTTGTTATTCTCAAAAAGCTCCCGTACGGAATCCTTATCATTGAAAAGAGCCACCAGTGTCTGCTGGGCAAAAGACGCCGGCACGCCGGCACTGTCCGGCACCGACTGAGTCAGAGCTGCGGAACCTGCCTGCACCAGCAGTCCGTCGGAATGTCCGTGATAACAGCCCTTGAACTTGATGATCTTATCTCTTCCGGTATATCCCCGGGCCGCGCGGATGGCGCTCATGGTTGCCTCCGTACCGGAGTTGACCATACGGACCATCTCCATGGAAGGGATCAGCTCCCGGATCATGGCTGCCAGCACATTTTCCTTACCGGTCGGCGCACCAAAAGTCAGACCGTCAAAACATGCCTTCACCACCGCCTCAATGACTTCCGGGTGGGCATGACCGAGAATCCCCGGTCCCCAGGAACACACGTAATCTATAAACTTATTGCCGTCCACATCGTAGACATACGCTCCCTTGGCATGATCGATGAACAGAGGATTCCGTCCCACAGAACCAAAGGCACGCACCGGCGAATTGACGCCGCCCGGCATTAAATCCAACGCAATTTTATAAAGCTCTTCTGATTTTGCTGTATTCAACTCTACAACCTCCTTCTTGATATTTATGACTGATCGGTCAGATGTGGAAAGACTCCTGACCGGTTTCTTCACATTGCCGCCGATATCATCGCAACGGAATATCAGTTCATTTTAAACGCTTTTCCTAGTATATCATGAATCTTACCCGGGCTAAAGATAGTTTTTCATTTTGGTGGTCAAAAAATTATCAGTTTAGTGCAAAAAAAATTGTTCTGCCCCGTATTTCTTATATTATTAACAAAAAATACTGATTTTTTTATATTATTTACCCATTTTTCTCCATCATTCCGTCACATTTCCCATAAGAAAAAGACAGAAAAATACAGCTCCCCTTTCCCCTTGACACCCGCCTTTCTTCCATTATATGATGGTATCAGAAACTGGAGTCATGCAAGGAGAAGGGAAACATGGAGTTACGCCAAATACAATATTTTATACAACTATACAAAGACCTGAACATTACAAAAGCCAGCAAGAATTTATACATATCCCAGCAGGGCCTGAGCAAATCCGTCAGCCGACTGGAAGAAGAGCTGGGCTTTTCTTTATTTGACCGCCGGACCTCCGGCGTAGTCCCTACCAAGGAAGCCGACGCGCTTTTCTCCCATTTCAATAAGATTTCCAACTCTTATCACGAACTGCTCCTGGCCATCGACAATATCCGACAGAACCGGGTACTGAAGATCGCCGCCTATCACGGTTTTGCCCTGTCCTGCAGCAAAGACCTTCTCTCCGGCTACCGGACCTTTTATCCCCAATCGAAAATCCGGTATCAGGAAAAAAACAACAGCGACATCCCTTCCCAGCTATTCTACCAGCAGGCGGATATCGCTTTCATGCGGGCGCCAATCCCAGCCGCCCTGTCCTCCCTGCATCTGTTCCACAAGGAACCTGTGCACCTGGTCATGGACCGGCGGAATCCTCTGGCTTCCCGGCCCGCCATCCATCTGCATGATCTCCACAATCAGGAACTGCTGCTGCTGGACAACATGGAAGACTTCAACACCACCATCCTCAAACAGACATCCAAAAAAGGCATCGCCTGCCAGGTCCACGACACCGCCGATATGAACGAATTCCTGCACATCCTGCACGGTTCCTCTCTCATCGGCTTTGTCTCCCGCCGCATGTACCAGTACCACAATTTTCAGGAAATCGCCTTCGTACCCTTCGCCTCCAGCGAATACGAACAATATCCTGAACTGATGATGGAAACCCATCTGGTCATCCCCGCGGACATCACCCCGGACGAGGCGGCCCAGCAGTTTATCGACTATATTATTCAGCGGACACTGCTGAATCATTAACATACACATACCAAGCAGGAGGAACATCACATCATGTCAACCGCATATTTTTACCTCACCGACGAAGGCGGGCAGCTGGCCCGCCGCCTGGCCGCCTCCCATCCCGGCGACCTCTACAATAAAGAAAACTTCAAGGCTGCCCTCCGGGAAGCCTTTCACAAGTACGACTATCTGGTCTGCATCATGGCCACCGGCATTGTAGTCCGCATCCTCGCCCCGCTGCTGGTCCACAAAACCAGCGACCCGGGCGTTGTGGTCATGGACCAGAAAGGCCGCTTCGCCATCAGCCTGCTGTCCGGCCATCTGGGCGGCGCCAACGACCTGGCCCGGGAAATGGCCGCCCTCTCCGGCGGCGAAGCCGTGATCACCACCGCTACCGATGTGGCCGGCGAACTGTCCTTCGACACCTTCGCCAAAAACCATCACATGGCCATCGAAAACATCCAGGAACTCAAGCACATCAGCGGCGCCCTCCTGGCCGGAAAACCCGTCCGCGTGATCACGGACAGACACTATGCAGAACTGACAGCCAGCGCCAACACCGCTGCCGGAACTGCCGCACATAGTTCCGGGGATTCCAACACTGCTGAAAAAATGAAGATTCTAACAGTTCAGGAGGCAAAAGAACATTTATCCAAATATACTGCAGATCATACCGAAGGTGCGGGCACTCCCGATGAGGACCCTGCCGGGGAAGAATCCCTGCCCACAGTGGTCATCGATGAAGGTTTCACCTTCCCGTCCGCGCCGCCATTCCCTGTGCTCTATCTCCGTCCCCGGACCATCTGCGCCGGCATCGGCTGCAAACGGCACATGGACGCGGCATCCATCGAGGAAGCCCTTCTCACGGTACTAAAAAAAGAGGGCATAAGCCCTCTTGCTCTTAAATGTATCAGCACCATTCCGCTGAAAGCCGACGAACCCGGCATCCTCACCACCGCCGAGCATCTGCACGTCCCGGTGACGATCATCTCCACCGCCGACATCGAAGCGCTGGACATCGCCACCCTGGGCATCCAGACTTCAAACTTCGTGGCTGAGCAGACCGGCGTCCTCTCCGTCTCCACCGCCAGCGCCTACCTGGCGTCCGGCAGAGGACGCATCCTGCGGGATAAAGTAAAATTCAAGGGGATAACCGTGGCGCTGTGCCAGGTGGAAGGGGAATAAACATAAAAGAAAAAAATTGGGGAGACGAAAATGTCTCCCCTGAAGATTTTTTGTAATGGTAAT
>ERZ1643246.2574-NODE-2574-length-16943-cov-10.204820_pt1 | contig 16943 bp, 17 predicted proteins | sample MGYA00579265_ERZ1643246 | MGnify/ENA primary metagenome ERZ1643246 (study PRJEB29033, sample SAMEA4952261) | chicken gut metagenome | biome: Broiler Chicken; feature: Gastrointestinal Tract; material: Caecum | place: Ireland | collected 2018 | study: Broiler...
ACATCTGTTTTATTGGATAATCCGTCAATCACATTGGCATCTCCTGCATAGATCATCCTTATCGATCCATCGCCATTTACTCTTAGGATTCGCCAATAGTATCCTGCAAATTTCACCCAGTTGTTTTCAACGTTTCCTCTGAAATAATAACTCGTCCCATAATCATCTGGTGCTGAACAGACATATCCGTTTGTACTTTCTGGTCCAGTTACATTTACTAAATCATCATTTAACGTTGGGCAAGCTCCTGTTGTATCTAGTTGAGCGATTATTTCACTCGGAATGTCTCTTTGAGTTTTGAAATATAAATTACATTTTGTTCCTGTTTTTACTAAATTTATTATTTGAACTGTCCAATCATCAGCATTAAATGCTACACTTGCTCCATTATTACAAGTTGTTTTTTCTGCATCTATTGCGTATCCTTCTCCTTTTTGGGGCATGGTTGCAGACAATACATCGTTAACATAGAATGCAAAATAAATGTCGCCATTTGATCCAACTGTTCCATTTATGATATTAAAGTCTTGTTTTACTTCGAATGAGGCAAATGAAGTATAGAAAAATACTCCTGCGATTAGCAAAACGCAAGCTACTGTAAAAATTATCATTCCTATTTTTTTGGGATCTCTTTGTTTGAATCGTTCCAATTTCATTCTTCTCACCTTTTATAGTATGGCATTATTTTTAAAATTCTTCCATATTTTCTTATTCATATTTTATCACAATACCCCCCCCCCCACGTCAAGTGGGTTGGCGGGATATTGTCCATTGTTGTAAAATTGTGAAAAAAAACAAGACTTTCTTACTTCTTGTTCTTTTATTCTTCTTCATTTTTTACTTTTACTAATACTTCTCTTGGCTTACTACCATTTTGAGGGCCTATGATACCTCGTTCTTCTAATAAATCAATGACTCTAGCTGCTCGGTTATAGCCAAATCTAAATCTTCTTTGAATTAGAGAAGCACTTATTTTTCCGGTTTTGACTGCAAAATCTACAATCTCATTATACATAGGATCATCATATTCTTCACGATCCGTGCTTCCAGAAGTAGATGCTGTTTCAGTTAAGGTTGTCGTTAAAGATTCATCGTAACTTGCTTGTTGTTCTTTGCAAACTGCTTCGATAAGACGACGAATTTCATCATCAGAAATAAAGCATCCTTGAATTCTTATTGGTGTATTTTCTCCCATTGGCAAGAATAACATATCTCCTTTTCCTAGCAATTTTTCAGCTCCAGGATGATCCAATATGGTTCTTGAATCCACATTACTTGCTACGGCAAAAGCTATTCTTGAAGGAATATTGGTTTTAATAACTCCAGTAATTACATCGGTACTTGGTCTTTGAGTTGCCACGATCAAATGAATTCCAGCCGCTCTGGCAAGTTGAGTGATTCGCATGATAGAATCCTCTACTTCTTTTCTTGCTACGATCATTAAATCGGCCATTTCATCTACTATTACAACAATATAAGGCATTCTAGGCTGTTTGTTTTCTGGATTTTTTTTGTTTTCTTCTTCCAACATACGGTTATAATCATCGATTTTTTTGGCTCCTTTTTCAGCAAATATATGATACCTTTTATCCATTTCATTTACTACTTTTTGAAGAACTAAAGAAGCTTTTTTAGGATCTGTTACTACAGGACATAACAAATGAGGTACTCCATTATAATTTGACAACTCTACTTGCTTTGGATCGACCAATACTAGTTTTACTTCATCTGGACGATAACGCATTAAAATAGAAGCAATCATACTGTTAATGCATACAGATTTTCCGGATCCAGTTGAACCTGCTACTAATAAGTGAGGCATTTTAGTTAAATCTGTACATCTTGGATTTCCCATGATATCTTTTCCTAACGCAACTTGTAAGCCACCTTTTGCTTCTAACATTACTTTAGAAGCTAGAATTTCTTTGATTTTTACAGCCGAAATTGCTTGGTTAGGAATCTCTACTCCAATGGTATTTTTTCCTGGTATTGGAGCTTCAATACGAACATCTTTTGCTGCTAAAGCAAGAGCTATTTCTTTGTTAATTGAACTAATTCGACTTACTTTTGTTCCACTAGGAACCACTACTTCAAATTGAGTAACTGCTGGTCCCATATGTATATCTACTACTCGACCAGAAATTTGGAAGTCTTTTAAAACTCTCTCTAAATTTTGTTTATTATTAATTAAAAATTGATTGGAATTGGTCTTCTTTGCTTTAGGTGGATCATCTAATAAACTCATTGGCGGAAGTTGATAATTTGGATTTGGCATTGCAGCAGCAGGATTAGCTACTTTTGGTACTTCAAAAGGTTCTTCTTTTGGTTCTTTATAATGTTTTAACTCTTCTACACTATTTACTACAATAGATTTAGAATCACTTGCTTCCTCATCCACTTCATGAAGTCTTTTATCCAACATAGCTTCACGCATATCCACTTCATCTTCTTCGTGATCTTCTTCACTTTTCTTTTTAAACCATTTGAATTTTGAAATTAAATTGTTTAATGTATTGGATAAGTTTACATTGAAAAGAAGAATAATTCCAAATAAGCCAATAAATGCAACTACAATATAAGTTCCGTTTAATCCAAATAATGCATCACATCCAAAGGCAAAGGCAGCTCCAAGGATTCCTCCTCCGATGACAATAGAAACTTGACCTGAACTTGAAAGAGCATTATTGCTGCCAATAGAGGCTACTCGACTCATATAATTATTAATCGTCGCATCAAAAATATCAGTTGGATTTTCTACTGTTTTTACAAAAGTTAAATGACTTAAAATAAGAATTACAATTAAAATTAGATAAAGCCCAATATAACGAGCACTGAAAAAATTTGGTAATTTTCTCTTAATTAGCATATAAAATCCAATAAGTAAAACAAAAATAAGAATTAATGGCCACCATTCACCTAAAAGGAACATGGCAAACTTTTTTATTAATGAGCCTACTGGACCGAATCCAAAACCAATTACACCGATTAGAATAAGAATTAAACCAATAAGTTCTACACTATAACCGGCATTTTTTTTATTTTCACCACTTGTTTTTTTCTTCTTTGCCATACTCATTCACCATATTTATTATACAGAATAAAAAAAAAGAATGCAAATATCTTGGCATCATTTGACAACTTCACTTTTCTTTTTTTTCGTATTCTTGAATCTTTTTTTGAATTTTTTTCATCGTTTCTTTTTTTGCTTTTTGATAATCTTTATGACGAAAGATTTTATATAGAGCAATTGGATGTAAAATAAAATCAATTGAATCGGCTTTATCTACTAAAGTTAATAGCCAGGCTTCCTTGTTGCGAGGAATTTTTTTGTTAATTGGAAACATATGAGTAATCATAATGCTTTCTACTTTTGGAGTAACTACTTCACTTCCGAATACTTTTTTAGCATTTACCACGGCTTCTTTGGCATGAGTAAATGCGTGTTTTTGAAAAAATGGCTTTTTTTCTTTACAATATTGCCAAGGATGTTCATAAAAATCATGTAAGAGTCCCGCAATAGCTAAGCTTTGATAGTCCATATGAAGAAATTTTCCAATTCGATAACAGTCGTAGGACACTCTTAATACATGAGCATATACCGATTCATTAATATGATGAGGATATTCTTTTCTCTTTTGCATTTCCCCCCTAAGTAAAAGAGGCTTGATGATTTTATAATATTCTAAGTAATTATCTTCTAAGTTTTTTTTTTGATTTGGTGTTTTTATTAAATAAATAAGATAACAGAAAATTGTGATTACTTGTAAGGCCGCGGTGAAATAAACAAAGATATTCACGTATTTAGAAAACCACGGAACAACTAACCCAACGAATCCTAAGATGATTGTAATAAAAATAATCCATGTTTTAAACTTTCCAACTAATAATGATGCAGCGATTCCTTTGCGAAAATAAAAATATAAATTTAAAACACTAATTACACATTCTAAAATTAGCACATAGAAAAAAGCATGATTTTTAATAATTAAAATAAGTAAAAGGCCTATAGCTAACATTTTGTCGCCTATGACATCTAGTCTTGCTCCAAGCTCACTTACTACATTCCATTTACGAGCTAAATATCCATCTACAAAATCTGTTAGAGCAATGATTATAGCTACTCCAATTAAAATTTTGTAATGATTGGTCAATCCTAAAAATATAACTACTGGTGTAAATAGTAAACGACTCGCGGTTAAAATATTCGGAATATATTTTTTTGCATTTTCCATATAAATTCACCCTACCCAATCATTTTACCATACTTATTAAAAAAAACAAGCCAATTTATAATTACAATCTTGTAAGTTTCCAGCAATTACCAATTGTAAGTTTTTTTTAAATGCGTTACAATGAATACGAACAAACGTTTTTGAGGTGGTTAAAATGCAAGATCGACATATTTTATGTATTGATTTAAAAAGTTTTTTTGCTTCAGTTGAATGTATTGAACGAGGACTTGACCCTTTTACGACACCTTTAGTTGTCGCGAGTAAAAGACAAGGAAATGGAGCAATCACTTTGGCTGTAAGTCCTTTTTTAAGGAAACAAGGAATTAAAGGAAGAACAAGACTTTATGAAATTCCTAAAAATATTTCTTATCAAATTGTTCCACCTAGAATGAAACTTTATTTAGAAAAATCCAAAGAAGTTGTCAAGATCTATACAGATTTTGTCAGTTTTGAAGATTTACATATTTATTCGATTGATGAATGTTTTTTAGACGTTACAGATTATCTAAGTTATTTTAAAAAAACAGATTATGAGCTTGCTTGTGATATTTTAAAAACAATTGAGCAAAAAACAGGATTAACCGCGACTTGTGGTATCGGTCCTAATCTTTTACTTGCAAAGCTTTCTATGGACTTGGAAGCAAAAAAATATAAAAATGGGATTGCTAAGTGGGATTTTCAAGATGTGAAGGAAAAACTTTGGCACGTTACTCCTCTTTCAAAAGTTTGGGGTATTGGATCTCGTTTGGAAAAGAAACTTAATAATTTAGGAATTTTTACTATGGGAGACTTAGCTCATCAAGATCCGATGTTTTTGAAAAAGAAATTTGGAATTATCGGTCAAGAATTATGGGAACATGCGAATGGAATTGATTTTTCTAGAATTAAGGATTTTGATAAGACACCCAAGGAAAAGTCTTTTAGTCATAGTCAGGTTTTATTTAAAGATTATTATAATGAAGAAATTTTTTTGATTTTTCATGAAATGTTAGAGGTTTTAACGACTCGGTTACGGTTAGAAAAAAAGGAAACTCAATTACTTGGTTTAGGAATAACTTATTCCAAGATCACTGGTGGAGGATTTTATCATTCTCAAAAACTTGCTCAAGCAACCGATAGTGAAGAAATACTCTACTCTCTTTGTATGACTTTATTTGATAAGTTCTATGAAGAAAACATGCCCATTCGAAAAGTAAGTTTATCTTTAGGTTCTTTAAAAGACAAAGAAGGTGTTCAATTAAATCTTTTTGAGTCTTTCAAGCATCAGCAAGATCAAGCAAAGCTTTTGGAAGCACTTGATCAAGTTCATAATCGATTTGGCAAAAATAGTCTTTTAAAAGCTTCTAGTTTATTAGAAAATTCGACTATTAAAGATCGCAACCAAAAAATAGGAGGTCATCATGAATAAGAATCGTGAAAATATTAAATGGGCTCCTTTTGAATCTTTCTTTCATTCTAAAGATTTAGAAAAGGAAATTTTAGAAGAAAAAAGTCTTTGTTCTAAACCTATTTTAAGTGAGGATAATCTAGAAATATTAGAAAAAAAGGTTTTAAGTGCTTATCATACAAAAGCTTTCATCTTTTTGAAATTTTTTCTTCACGGACATATTTATTCTAAAAAATCTTATATTACTTTTTTAGATTTTCATCAACGTAAAATTTTTTTAGAAGATCATACAAGTATTTATTTTGAACAAATTTTAGATATGAAATTTTTATAATGGATGTTTTCGACTCAATTTTTCAAAGTAAGTATCCATTTTATCTAAAGTTAATTTATGTTCTAAAAATTCTTGAATTTTTTCTAAAAGTTTTTTAAAATTTTTAATCGATATTTTAATGGAAAATTTTGTAAACAGTAAATTCTCGGGGCAAAGGTATGTTCATGTAAAACACATCCTTTACCCTTTTGTTTACATAGATAATATTTTGATGTTGATACGTTTTTGTTATTTCTTTTTGTCTTTCAATAGCTTTGTACAAGGCCTATTCACGAGATAACCGAATTCCTTCTTGATCTAAATAATGCAAAGTATTCCTTTGATATTTTATTTTTCCGTTATTTTTATAATTTGCAACATTCTTCTTTTGATAAATAGATTGGATTTATGTTCATATTTTCCTTCCTTTTTTGCTATGTATTATACCAAACTTTTTCAAAAAAAAAGCACCTTAAGATGCTTTTTTTGTAAGTTCTTTTACTTTTTTTTGATTTTCTTTTGTAAATCCATTTAAAATTTTTGGATTTTTTTGCAAAATTGTTTGATAGATTTCTTCCATAGCTTCTTTATTGTTTTTGGTTACAACACTCATACTTGCTATAATATGTCTTTTGCCATCTTTAGTAATCACATAGATACTTGATGCAGTTTTAAAGCCATAATAACGTAATTCATAAGGATAAATCCATAAAATATCTTTATATAAAATTGCTTCAAAAACATGAGCTAAATTCAAAATGTAATTTTCTGTCAAGTAAACTTGAGCTTTTTGATAATAAAATGAATTCTTTTCATCTTGAAGTTCTTTTTGAATTTTTCGCTTTTCTTCTAATGAAAGTTTTTTTACTTTCTTTTTATAATGAATTGTTTGAAAAACTCCAACTATGGTTACAATGAGACCCGTAATTCCAAGGATTAATCCTATTACAAGAACAATATCATTTGTCGTTAATGGGGTAACTTCTAAATTTAAGTATATTGAGCCAAAAACGGTATCAAAATCCTCTAAGGATAATTGATATTCTTCTTCAACAACTTCATTGTAACTTTCTATCGCGATTTCTTTTAAAGAATCATCTACTAATACCGTTGAACCTTCTACACGAATTGGATAGGTAGCATTTTTAATTTTCTCATAGGTGCTATTGCTCATTTGAGCTAAGTATATACGATTTTCATCAGTTACAAAATAGACATGATTTGGATCATTTTCATAATAAGCAAATTCATAGGGCTCTGAATCGATGTCGATGTATCCGTATAAATTTTCTTCCGGATTATTAGAGATTAATTCATACATTGGTGTTTTCAGAATACTATCGGTTTTATAAATACTGTAACCAAAAAGGATTATTCCTATCAAAAAAATAAATAAACCTACATATAAAACCATTTGAACTTTTTGATAACTTTTTTCAATGGCCTTATTCTCAAACTCTTTCATAAATGAACACTCCTTATATTTCTATTGTATAAAATTTTTTATAAAAATACTATAGTTTTTATACATTTTAAAAATATAGATACTTTTTAGCATTGATAGAGTGTCAAATTCCTTACATTATTCACTTACAAGATCGAATGTTTTTTGTTCTTGACCTCTTCATAGTAACAAAAAAAGAACTTTTGACAAGTTCTTAAACTCATTGCTATTATTTTATTTCTCTTTATTATTATGATAGTAATAATGAAAAAACGAACCCTTATTAGGCTCGTATTATTTCTTTATGGTGGAGACTGTGGGATTCGAACCCGCGACCCTCTGCGTGCAGGGCAGATGCTCTAGCCAGCTGAGCTAAGTCCCCAAGAACGTATTAATCTTACCATAGAAATACACTCTATGCAAGTATTTTTTTTACTTTTTTCAAAAAAATCCTTTAAAAAAAGAAAAAGAGGAAAAAGTCCTCTATTTTATTTCGATTGCATCGATAGCTTTTCCATAAATTCCAGCATATCCTGCATTGGTATCATCTACTTTATTAACCCATGGAAGCCAGCTGCCATTTTTTAAATGAACTCGGTAAGTTGCATTATAAATTTGAACTCCATCAATATCATTTCCTAAATTTCCAGCATAATCGTTTCTGTTTTCAACCCATGGAAGCCAGTAGCCTTTTTTCATATCATGAACTCGCATTTTGTACTTATCGGTATAGATTCCTCCAATAGGATTTCCAAAATTACCAGCATATCCTCCATCTCCTACCACTACATTTGGAAGCCAATATTTTTTGATATTATCATAAGCTTGATAAGTTATTTTTCTTTCTTCATTCGGTAAATTGGCATCTAAATAAGGTTCGGGATCTATTCGAACATCGTAAGTATTTCTCACTTCAAAGTGAAGATGAACACCATAGGCATTTCCCGTATCACCCATGTATCCTATTTTTTGGCCTTCTGTAACTCTTTCGTCTTTTTTTACATATACTTCTTTTAGATGAGCATATAAAGTGTAATATCCATCATCATGTTTAATTTTGATAAAATTTCCATAACTTGCATTTCCTGTAGATCCAGGGTTATGACTCATTCCTGTTTGAACCATAACTACTGTTCCACTACTATGGGCAATTATTGCATCTTGCTGATACCATTTTTTTACAAGATCTACCGCTTCATGAACATTTTTTCGATAACCATTTGTAATTTGGTTTTCTCCTTCAAATAAAACTCGACTCATAAATTCTCCTTTCATGGTAATTTATGAATTTTTTTTCTTTTTGCTTGTTTTTTTATCACACTTTTTTTCTTTTTGCATAAGAAAAGAACTTATTCGTTATCCTCATGAGTAATAACTTTAATAAGTCCTTTATCTAATTCCTCTAAAGCTCGACCAATAGTTTTTTTGTTTTTATATTCTTGTTCATTCATTTGAAAATGATGATTTTCTAACATTTGTTTACTTCTTATTGAAGCCACATGAACAAGCTTATATTTTGAATCTACTATGGTTAGTAGCTTATCAATTGAAGGATATAACATTATATCACGTCCTTTACTTTATTATAATACGATATGAATTCCAATTCATACAACTATATCCTTATTTTTTGACGACTTTTTGACATTTGCTGAATCATTTTTCTTAAAGAATTTAAAATTTCAACCATAGCCCATGTATCTTGAGCACAGTATTTTTTTAAAGCTTCCGTTTGTTTTTGAAATTCTTCTTTGGTCATTTTTTTATAGTTTGCATAAGTAATTAATGCTTCTGTACCATTTTGAATTTCTAAATCTTTATAGGATAGGTTTGAAAAAACAGGAAGTGTTTTTTTTATGGAAAAAGAGCCACTCAAACGTTCATCATAAAAGTTAAAAGTTTCTACTTCTTTTTTTGAAAATCCTTTTTTTTCATAAAATTCTTTATTGTTATTGACAATCCAAAGAAGATCAAAGCCTCTACTAGCTAAAGCAAGTAATGGTTCTTTGTATTCTTCAAAAATTGTAGCTAATTCTTTTAATCTTCCTTTTTCAAACGCAACATTCTGAGCAAATAAGGTTCCTTTGTTTGGATCGACATTTGCTAATAAAGTTTTAATGAGCTCTAAGCGTTCGTCTTGCATCGTTTTAGCTAGAAAAACTACATTATCTTTTATTTTGTCGCATACTCCAGGCTCTCTTTCGATGTGCAGGCTAAACTCAAATGGACTTTGGGTATAGGGATGCTCTCCTTTAAACCTAGGTATCGGCGAAGGAAATGTTTCGAAATCTAAATGATAGATTGGATATTCTAAAGAATCTAAAGCCGCGGATATTTTTTCTTTTTGAAGAAAAACTGTATGATTTTTATAACACTCTCTTTGAATTTTATGATTTTCTTTTGTAATCCATTTTTCTGGAATATCTAACAAATCTAGGTATCCTTCATTTATTAAATCTAAACCTTTTATTCTTGTTTTATCTTCTTTTAAAAATCCGAAAGAATTGTTTATATATGTCAAGCAACTATTCGTTTTGGGAATATTTTTACCACATACTGTGGAGAAAAAAGGACAAGTATTTACTTTTTTGTATCCACATGACGTGCTTAAATGAACTTCTTGTTCTTTTGGATTTTTTAAATTTGCAAGAAGTTGTTTGGCATCTTTTTCAATCATTGGTTCCATTTCGGCAGTGATTTGATTTAAATTAATAAAGGTAATTAGTTCGTTTCCTGACTCATCTTTTTCATAGATTGGCAAATCATTCTGGTATTTGCCATTAAAAGTATACTCATCATTTAATACAGCCAAAAAGTAATTGATTTTTTTCTCTGTTTTTAAAGGAGATCTTTCAATTATAAAACGTTGAATTGCTAAGTCGTATACATATCCTCCTAAAGCATAACGATCTTTTAATTTTTCTCTTTCTTTTTGATAATTTTCTAAAGGCATTTCTTTTTCGATATCGATCTTTGTTTCTTCTTTTAATGTGTAGATGTTATCTATTTTTTTAAAAATAGAATGTTTCCATTTTTTAGGATATCCACTTTTTAATTCGCGATATTTTTTTGAAGTTGTTGCCTTTACTTCAATTATGTTTATTTCCGTTTCTGTTTCATTATAAATATCTACGTAGCATAAAAAAGGAATATCTTCATATTGAAAAGAAAAAGAAACTTGTTTTTTGGTTTCTTCATGATAAATTGTCTTTCCACCAAATTTTTCTTTAGCAATACGTCCAGCTTCTATTTCTACTTGTTTATAAAAGGGAAGCATTGCTTGTAATTTTAGGTCTGTTTTTTTTGTTTGATCTACTAAAAGACCATTCTCGTCTGTTTCAAACATTGCATCCAGTAATTCTTTTAATTCTACTTTTTCTTGTTCTTTTTGATATTCTTCATAACTCATTGGTTTTGCTAAGATTTCTTGATTTATTTTGGCTAAAAAAGGATATCTTGGACAACGTGTATATTCTAGAAATTTGGTTTTGGTAATAGCCATCTTATTCTACAATCTCCACATGATATTCTTCAGTATTTGCCGGATGCGTAACTCGAATTTTAACGGTATTATATCCTTGATCTTCTACATCTACTAAATAGTGATTTTCCACCAATTCTTTTCCAAAAAAGAATGTTTCTTCTGCTGTAAAATTCTCTTTATGAGCATTTACATAGGCTTCCGCGGCTATTTGAATGCTTCGATCTTTCATTGCTAATAATTCTTCTTCGTTATCTACTTCTTGATACGCGAAACTAACTTTCGTGATTGCAAAAGTAAAAACAATTCCTAAAACCGCAAATAAAATTAATAATTCTTTAATAGCATATCCTTGTTTATTCATAATCCACATCCTTTACACTCAATAAAAGTATAGCACAAAACGATAGAAAAAAGAAGACATTCATTTTTTTTATTTATTAAAAAAAGTTACCGATTGGTAACCTACTTTACATCCACTAATGTGATTTTGTATGAGCCATTTGGACTTTCTACTTCTAAAATTTCGCCTTTTTTATGTCCAAGAACAGCTTTGCCAATTGGACTTTCGTTTGAGATTTTATTTTCTAATGGATCTGCTTCCATTGAACCTACAATTTTATATTCTTCTTGGTCGTCGTCATCGTATAAAACAACTACCGTTGAACCAACTGAAGCTACTCCTTTTTCTTTAGAATCGGCGATTTTGCTATGTTCAAGTTTAAATTCAAGTTCTTTAATTCGAGCTTCTACTTGAGCTTGTTCATCACGAGCTGCATCATAATCGGCATTTTCTGATAAATCTCCTTGAGCACGAGCATCTTTTAAATCTTTTATAACACGAGGACGAACCACTGTTTTTAACTCATTTAATTCGGTTTCTAATTCTAAGTATCCTTCTGGAGTTAAAATAATTTCTTCTTTCATTTTCTCACTTTCCTTTTTTTAATATCTTCCACATATTACTATAAAATCTTTTCTTTGTCAAACAATTTTATACGCATTATGTCAAATTTTTGTAATGGCCTGTCAACTGGTAAGTAAACAATCATATTTGGATGATTTGCTACTTCGATTTTTTCACCATGATCATTTTCTATTTTATGTATTTGATAAGAAAATGTTTCCATATTTGGGCCAAAAAATTCTACTTGGTCATTTATTTTAAAATAGTTTCGTTGTTCTATCTTAGCTATTTTTTTTACGGGATCATAATCGAGAACTAATCCTAAAAAATCTTGATTGGAAACTTCTTGCCTTCCTAAAAAATATTGTTCTTTTTCTGTTGGAAGTTTTTCAAAAAACTGAGGTGTACTTTCACGATTGGCTACTCGATTTAAAACTTTTAAATAATAATCTTTTTCTTGATCGGTCAAAGTATTCTTTTCTATTTTATCGATAAGACGGCGGTAAGCTAGAATGACGGTTGCAATATAATAAATTCCTCGCATTCTTCCTTCCACTTTAAAGGAGTTCACTCCTATTTCGATCATTTCTTTGATATGAGAAATCATATTTAAATCTTTGCTTGTCATACTAAAAACTTCTTTTTCTTTAGCATCAAAAGAAAAACGGCAAACTTGAGCACATCCCCCTCGATTGGCATCGCGATTGGTTACTACATTTGATAATACGCATCGACCTGAAAAAGAGGTACACATGGCTCCGTGCACAAAGCATTCTAATTCTAAATTTGTCGCTTCTTTAATAGCTATAATTTCTTTTTTGCTTGCTTCTCTAGCTAAGACAATTCGTTTTACACCTAATTTTTTATAAAATAAAGCAGATTTTTCATTTAATACACTTGCTTGAGTAGATAGGTGTACTTCTAAAGAAAGAGCTAATTTTTGAACGAGTTTTACCACATATAAATCGCTTACAATGATGGCATCTACTCCAATATTTTCTAATTTTTTTAAATACTCTTCTAAATGATTGGCATCTTCATTATGAAAAATAATATTTACGGTTACATATACTTTTTTTCCTAGTTCATGAGCATAACGAACTCCTTTTTCTATATCTTCTAAAGAAAAATTTTTGGCATTGGCTCTTAAACTGAAGTTTTGACCACCGATATATACTGCATCGGCTCCATAATGAAGAGCAAATTTTAACTTTTCTAAATCTCCAGCTGGAGCTAATAATTCAATCATTTTTTTCTCCTTTCGGTGGCAAACGATAAATTGTCTTACGATGTAAAAAGCCTTCTGTTGTATTTTCTAATACTGCTTGCTTTTCAAAATCTTCAATAAATTTGTTTATGCTTTCTACTTTTATAAAGTTTAAATCTACAATAGAATAGGAAATTTTTTCATTATTCAAAAAATAACGATCTAGAAAAACACAAGGATCATAGAATATCGTTCCTTTTTCATCTTCAAAAATCAAAAATTCTTGTTTGCTTACTAATTCTTTTACCACTCTAATTTTTTTGTGAGTTAAGCCATAATTTTGAGCATAATTTTTTAGTAAAGTGCGTCTAGAATACATATATGGCAAATGACCGTATACGAGTATGCCAACGGGTTTTGTTGATTTTTTTAAAATTTCTTCGATTTCTTCTTTTGTAATATCGTTTGATAAGATTACTGTATCCACTTCTTCAAGATAGCTATTTACCGTATAAAAACTACATGCGGCATGAGATGGATAGATAATGGTTTCAACATTTATTTTGTTTTCTTTTAGAATTTCTAAAATTCCTAAATCTTCAAAAACAACTCCTTTTACCTTTTCTTTTATCGTTGGAAGCAGGGGTATCAATTTTATGATATCTTCATGATCTAAAAGACGATTGATATAGATATAAGACTCTTTAGGAATTTCTTCTAAAGTAAACGTTTTTTCATATCCTATACTAAAGTCTTTTAATGGAAAAAGAAAGTAACTGTTCGTAACTTTCTCTAAAGTATTGGTACCTGGGATGATTAAAAATTTATTCTTCATTTTTTCTTACACTTACTGATAGGCCATCTCCGACATCGAAGAATTGCGTATCAAACTCCTCATTTGTTTTTAAAAAATCAATGTAGTTTTCAATTTTAGAAACCAATTGTCTTAAATTTTTGCTTTCGATTTTCTCAGATTTTCCAACATAACCATGAAATTTTAAATTGTCCGTGATAATTGTACCATGTGGTGCTAAGAAGTATTTGTATTTTTCAAAAAATTTTATATATTGTCCTTTCGCAGCATCAATGAAAATAAGGTCAAAAGTCGTTCCTTCAGCCAAATTTACTTCTAGAGCATCTTGAAATACAACGTTTACTTTTTGTTCAAAAGAACATTTTTTGACGTTTTTTAAACATTCCATATAGTTTGTCTCATCTCTTTCAATGGTTGTAACTTTGACATCTGGACTGCTTGAAGCCATTAAAATTGCTGAATAGCCAATTGCACTTCCAATTTCTAAAACATTTTTGACATTATGTGCTTTAATATATTTCATTAAAAAAGCTATGCCATCTTTTTCCATGATTGGAATATTTTTTTCTTTTGCATATTCTTCCATTTCTAAAATCAAATTTTTCATGATCTTCACTCTTTTCTATTAATTTCCCGAACAAACTTGACTTAATTCGGTATTTTTTTTGCTAAATTCTTCACTCGTTGTTTGAAAGAAAACTTCTCCTGTACAGACATTCGCGACAAAGTAATAATAGTTGGTATTACTTGGATGCAAGACTGCTTCAATACTAGTAATACTTGGATTACAAATCGGTCCAATAGGTAGTTTACCATTCATCGATCCATCTGTCAAACGGGTATTGTATGGATTGGAATCATTTAGTTCGTTCCAAGTAAGTTCATCTTTGCCTATTTCTTTTTGAGCTCCATAGTAAGTTGTTACATCACTTCCTAAAGACCAATTTTCTTTTAATCGAGTTAAAAAGACTTGGGCAACCATTTCACGATCGGATTTGCTATTGGCTTCTTTTTCAACCATAGATGCCAAGGCTAGAATTTCATGAACTGAATATGGACTATTTTCAATATCACTTTTAACACTTTCTAGTTTTGCTTTAGTATGGTTTAAAAGGGTTTCAATGACATCTTTAGGACTTGCTGTTTCTAAAAATTCATACGTATCTGGATACAAATATCCTTCTAATGGATAATAAATTTCTTCATTTAAAATTTCATCGGTTAAAAACCAAAATTCTCCTTCATCAATTAAAGTCTTTAAATATTCTTTATCGTTTGCTTGAGCAAGAAATTCTTTGCTTGAAAAATTTAGATTTTCAGCTAAAGTATTCGCGTAGTCGGTTAATCTTTTTCCTTCTACTAATAAAACGGTCGTCGAATTGATTTTTACTTCCCCACTTGCAAATTTTTTAATCATTTCACTTGGAGTCATATTGGTACTTAATTCGTATTCGCCTGCTTGAATATTTGATCCGTTGAAGAAAAGATAGACGATTAAAGGATACTTACTATGAATAAGACCGGCTTTTTCTAGATTTTCAGCAACGGTTTTCTTGCTTGTTCCAGGTTCAATTATAAAGGTTTTAATGGTATTTTCTTTAGAGACTGCTGTCATTCCCCAGGCATAGTAGCCACCTAAAATAAGACAAAGTACTATTAGCAGTACCGCGATAATTATTCCTACTTTTTTCATGAATTTTCTTTTTCATCCTTTTCTTCTAATTTGGCTAAAATTGTCTCGACTGTATTCCATTCTTCTTCTGTTTCTAAAGGGTAAAGTTCTTTAGTTGCTCCACTTTTATCATAGACATTGGCATAGACTTTTAAAGAACCGGCATCATCTTTCGTATTATCGGTGTAGACAATATAATTTTTCTTTGTTTCAGGGGATTCAAAGGTAAATAAAATCTCGCATTCAACATTTTTTCCATTTTCATCTTTTACAGTAAACACACTATTGGTAATTGGTTTTTTCTCATTCATTTTCGTTTTTCCTTCCTTTTAAAAATGTATCTAAAATGATTGATGAGGCCACATTGTCAATCACTTTTTTTCTTTTTTGACGACTTTTATCGCTACTTAATAAAATTTTTTCAGCTTCAATTGTACTTAATCTTTCATCTACTAAATAAACTGGCAAAGAAAAGTTTTCTTCTAAGATTTTTTTGAAATTCAAACTTCTTTCACTAGCAAAACCTAAAGAATTGTTCATGTTTTTAGGAAGTCCTAATACGAAAGCTGTAATTTCTTTTTCTTCAACAATTTCTTTTAGTTCTTGTAAAACACTTGTGTATTCATTTTCTTTAAAATGGAGTGTTTTATAAGGAGAAGAAATGGTGTTTGTTTTATCACTGACAGAAAGTCCTAGAGTTTTGGTCCCTAAATCTAAACCCAAATATCTCACTTTAAAAAATCCCTTATAATTACCTGAAGAGCTTGTGCTTTATCCAGTGCTAAAATTTTGTCTCGAGCTCCTTTGTAACTAGAAATATAACCAGGATCGCCACTCATAAAATATCCTACCAATTGATTAATAGGATTATATCCTCTTTCTTTTAACAAACTGCATACTTCTTTGATGACATTTTTAACGTTTGCACTTTCTATTACAGAAACATCAAACAATGTCGTATTTTCCATATTCCACCTCTTAAGTACACATTTATTTTATCAAAAAGAATTCTACTTTACAAGACAAGAAAAAACTGTTACAAAGTCTTATTCATAACAGTTCATTTATAAACTTAGAGTATACGGATTACCTTCTGAGCCATCTCCCCCACTTATCTTAACATTAGAGCTTAGATATAAGGCGGGGGACACAGCATAGCCGTTGAGCACATTGCCGTAGCGCACGCTCCCATTACGGATCACACTGAACACGACGTACGAAGTACTGGAAAGGGGAGTTATGTTCCATTGATGATTTGAACTGTCATATAACCAGTCGTTATTTTTACAATCACTTACACTTGAACCATCCCAATTGTATAATTCTGTATTTAAGCATGTTTCTCTAGTAGTTGTTGTTCCTCCACTGGTCGCATATCCATAATCTGAAGGATACATAAGTCCAATTTTTCCGGTCCATTCTGTTGGTCGTCCATTATATACTGTCGTGCCTCTTTCATAGGTATACCAATGGCTTGCTAATCCAT
>ERZ1643246.2575-NODE-2575-length-16937-cov-6.995913_pt1 | contig 16937 bp, 19 predicted proteins | sample MGYA00579265_ERZ1643246 | MGnify/ENA primary metagenome ERZ1643246 (study PRJEB29033, sample SAMEA4952261) | chicken gut metagenome | biome: Broiler Chicken; feature: Gastrointestinal Tract; material: Caecum | place: Ireland | collected 2018 | study: Broiler...
GTATCACAGTTACCTATAATTGTTTCATATGATTTTTCATATATAGCTTTTAATTGGTCTAAGTTTTGAAGTATTACACTAAATGAAATTCCTCTACTTCTACTTGTAGATATCTTTTTGTCAAAGTCTGGTATTTGCCCTATGTTTGCAAACTCATCTAGTATAAAGAAGGTTTTTACTGGTAATTTTCCTCCGTTTTTGTCTGCAAAGTCATATAATTGTTGTATCATTTGTGAGAAAAATATTGTAAGCAAAAAGTCATATGCTGCGTGTGTATCTGATGATACTACATATAGTGCTGTTTTTCTTGTTGCTATATCTGCAAAGTCTATAGTATTTGTTGATGTTACATCTGCTATATCTTTAGAATCAAATTTTCCTAATTTTGATTGTAATGTACTTAGTATTGAACTGTATGTTTTATCTGATGCTATTTCTACTGATTTATAGTTCATTCTAGCAGGATGGTCATATGGAAGCTGACTCATTAATTCTGTAAGTAAGTTTCCTCCTCCATTATTGTTTGCTGCTCTTACAAGTTCTGCACAACTTGCCAAGTTTTGTTCTTCTGGTGGTCTTGCTGCTATTAAATAATATATAAGTGCTTTTAATAGTATTTCTGCCATGTTATCCCAGTATGGGTCTGATGCACTACCTTCAGCTTTTTGTCCTTTTACTATTGTATTTGCTATAACGTCTACATCTATTTCACTTGTTATATGTTGAAGTGGATTATAGCTATCACTACTTCTTGGATTTACTAAGTTTAATAGTTTTATTTCATAACCATTTTGTCTTAAATATCCAGCTGTTGTATCATATATTTCACCTTTAGGGTCTGTAAATATGTATGAACCTAATAATTGATGAGCATTAGGTATTGTATATGAAGATGATTTACCAGAACCAGAACCTCCGACAATTAGTACATTTATGTTTCCTAATTTATTTAATGGTAAGTAATTGTTTTGTGCAAGTAATATTCCTGAGTTTCTACTTAGTACTCTATATTGTGCTCCTCCTTCTGACCAATCACTTGAACCATGTTCTATATCTTGAAAGTCCGTTTTTTGCCTATTTTTATATATTCCTATACATAATGCTATAATAAGTATTAGAGTATATATTAAAGTACTTGTTCCAAATGCTCCTATACTACTTTCTCCAAATACTTTTGTTATACTACTAAATGAGATTATATTAGAAACAAAATCTTGGATAAAAAGAGCCATATCGAAACTTCCATCAACATAGCTCTCACCAATAGTATATGCAATTGGTGCTATTAAAAATAACTCTCCTATTATCCATAACACTATTGCAAATATTATATATTTTAAATTTTTCTTAAAGAATTTATTAACTTTACTTTCCATATTCATACCTTCTCTTAAGTATATACTTATTTTTCTTCTCTTACGCCTCTTCTAATAACATCATTTTGTTTTTGTTTATTCATTTCCTTTATAGAAAGTGCATACTCTGTATTTCTTCTTTTAAAATTTTCTAATATTTTCTTCTTTAAATCATCAGAAAGTACATTGCTATTAAAATCTACTGTTCCTATTTCTATCACATCATTAAGCATATCACTTGTTACCTTGTAGCCATTTCCATTAAATAGATTTCCATTTCTTTTTATTTCTCTTGGTACAGCATTCACCATTGCCGTATTAATTCTGAACCCATTATTTTGCACTGCCACTAGTATATCCTCCTTTTATTATTTTACTTCAAAAGTAAAATACGATTTATATGGTTTTAATTTACATTTTCCTTTTACTTCATTTGTTTGACTATCTATGTATAGTTTAGGTTTTACCTCTTCTGTTGTCTCTGGGTCTATTATTGTTATCGGTCTTTTTAAGTTTGGTGTATAATTAAAGTCCTTAAATTCTGTTGGTACTTCTGAATATATTGTGTCAAACTTAACTGGTATTGGCCTTCTAGAAATTTTTAGTTTGTCGTCTTTTAATATTCCCATATTTACTACCACTTTTTCTTCTCCAAAAGATAATATAACTAAGTCTTCTCCTTCTGGTTCTGGGTAGTCTACAAAAAAGGTTTTCTTTTTCATATTACCATTTAGTTCTTCTGAGTACACTAATCTTTCAACAGTATATTTAGGATACTGTTTTTGTAATTCCTTGGCAGTTTTGTTAATTCTATATATAACTGTGTTTACCCCTTGAGGATCAGTTATACTAAAATATTTACCTTGAAATTCATCCATTTATTAGCACCTCTTTCTTCTTCTCTTTAGTTCGACTATTTTATTATACTACAATAACAATAATATGTCAACTAAAGAATATATTCTAACTCTTTACTACGTTTTGTCTAATGTTTTCTATTTCTTTTAATTTAATATACAATTCTTCCTCTTGTTTATTTAATTGTTTAGGAACTACTATTTTAATTATTACATAAAAATTTCCTCTTTGACCTTTTCCAAACTTATACCCTCTTTCTTTTATAGTAAACCTTTCTCCGCTTCCAGTTCCTTTAGGAATTACTAAGTTTATTTCTCCGTCTATGCTATTTATTTTTAATTTAGTTCCTAAAGCTGCTTCCCATGGCAAAATATTTACTTCTTTATATATATCTGCTCCATTTATTTTAAATTCTTTTGTGTCTTTAATAAATATTCTTACAATAAGGTCACCATTTTTTCCACCGTTTTTTCCAGGTTTACCTTGTCCAACAAATCTTATCTTATCACCATTTTGAATACCTGCTGGAACATTTAAATTAAAAACCTTTGTTTTACCATTAACATCAAGCAATTTCAATTTTTTATTTATTCCATTAAAAGCTTCTATTATATTAATATCAACTTCTGTATCTATATTTTCCCCATCTTTTTTTTCTATTTTCTTTACTTTAGATTTATTTTTTGTATCAGTTATTCCGAATAATATACCAAGTAATTTTTCTTTAAAAGTTTTTTTCTCTTCTTTTACACTACTTTGAATTTTCTTTTTTCTTTCTTGGTATATATTCCAGCTTCTATTATATTTTCTTCTTGCCTTTTCATTTGACAAAACTCTATATGCTTCATTAATATCCTTAAACTTTTCTTCTGATATATTATCTCCAATATGCATATCAGGATGATACTTTTTAGCTTGTTCTCTATATGCTACTTTTATTTCATCTATTGTTACTTTATTTGATTCTAAACCTAATATATTATAGTAATCTTTAAAACTCATTTAAACATCCTCCCAATTTTTTTAATTAATTTCCAATTAATTAAAAATGGTAGTTTTATTATATCACATATTTTTGTCTTTTTCACTACTTAATAGTAAATTATTTCGAGTTTTTATACTTTCTTCCAAAATTAATTTGTTTTTTTGTATATTTATTATTAAAGTATCATCTATATTTTTTAATATGGCCTTATCTAAATCTTCAAATGCAAGCTCTCTTAAGTCCTCTACACCTTCATAATTTCTTGTCTCATCTATTTTATCTGCTATAAATAATATCTTTTCTAGTAATGTCATATTTTCTTTTCCTGTTGTATGATATTTTATAGCGGTGCACATTTCTTCATCAAATTTATATCTCTTTTTGCATATATCTGCTGCTATTTTACCATGAAGTATTTCTACTATTTTTTCTTCTATTAATGAACATTCTATATTATTATTTTTAACATACTGTATTTTTTCTTCTTTTGTCATATCTTTAGCCATATCATGCATAAGTCCAACAAGCTTTGCTTTTTTTACATTTACATTATATTTACTAGCTAATGCCTCACACATGTTCATTACACTAATACTATGATTATATCTTGAATCACTTAATACTATTTTTAAATCTTCTTTTAATTTTTCTATATCTTCTACCATAATTTTATTTCCTTTTTACATTATCTAGTGCACATTCTATTAGTTTATTTAATAATTCTTTATATGACAATCCAGAATACTCCCATAATTTTGGATACATACTTATTTCTGTAAAACCTGGCATTGTATTAATTTCATTTAAGTATACTTTATTTGTATCTTTTTGAACAAAAAAGTCTACTCTTGCTAGTCCTATGCAGTCTAATGCTTTAAACGCTTTAACTGCGATTTTCCTAATTTCATCTATTTTTGCCTCATCAATATTTGCTGGTATTTTTGTTTTAGACTCCTTATTATTATATTTTGCATCATATGTATAAAATGTATCAGCAGCTATGATTTCACCAACTGTAGAAGCCTGAGGAGAATTATTTCCAAGAACAGCACATTCAACTTCTTTGCCTACAATTTCTTCTTCTATTAATACTTTTCTATCATAAATTGATGCGTTTTGCACTGCTACTATTAACTCAGGTCCATTATTTGCTTTTTTTACCCCCACAGAAGAACCAGAGTTTGCTGGTTTTACAAACACAGGAAATTTAAGTTTTTCTTCTACTAATTTTACAATTTCATCATTTTCAAGTCTCGTCTCATCTAGTTCTTCATTTACATATATATTTTCATCTTTTATATAAATATATTTTGCCTGATTAATATTTGCCTTTTCAAACATAAATTTTGCATATACTTTATCCATACATAGACTAGAAGATAATACATTGCAACCCACATATGGAATTTTAAGTAACTCTAACATACCTTGAATTGTACCATCTTCACCATATTTTCCATGTAAAACTGGAAATACCACATCCATTTTACATAAAAATTCTACTATATCTTTTAATTTTTTATCATTATGTATCCATTCACCATTTTTATCTATAAATACAGGATAAATTTTATATTTATCCTTATCTAAATTATCAATAACATTTTTTGAAGATTGTAATGATACTTCATGTTCTGTAGACATACCTCCATAAATTACGCAAACCTTCATTTTAAAAACTCCTTTTCCTATTTTATACTATTTGTAATTTCATTAAAATTCATACTATTTGAAGCCTTTAATAAAATTACATCATCTTTAGTTATAATTGATTTTAATTTTTCAATTGCTTGATTATTACTATCAAATTCATATATCTCTTTAGCGTTTGACTTTTCTGCTATATATTTTGACTCTTTTCCAACAGTTATTAGTATGTCAATGTTTTTGTCTACAAGTAAACCTACATCTTTATGAAGTTTTTCTGAATAACTTCCTAGTTCTAACATATCACCAAGGACAGCTATTTTTCTTTTATTTTTTATTTCTTTTAAATATTCTATTGCTGCTTTCATAGAATCATAATTAGCATTATATGTATCATTTATTATTGTTGTGCCAATTTCATTTTTTATAATTTCCATTCTTTTTTTAGATAAATCTAAATTTTTTATTCCTTCTGCTATTTTATCCATTGGAATATTAAGTTCATTTCCAACAGCAATAGCACAAAGACTATTTAGAACAAAATGTTCTCCTCCAACTGGTACAATTATTTTTTGATTATTTATATAAAATTCACTTTTATTCTCATATGATTTTATACTTTTAGCCATATATTTACTATTATTTTTTATTCCATAAGTTATTATATTATATTTGTCCTTGTTTTCAATTGCCCATTTATTTAACAAATCATTATCATTATTAATTATTACAGTATTTCCTATTAATCCTTCTAAGATTTCCATTTTAGCTTTAAGAATATTTTCTCTTGAGCCAAGATTTCCAATATGTGCTGTTCCTATATTTGTTATAACTGCAATTGTTGGTCTTGCAATATTAGTTAATTTTCTGATTTCTCCAAAATGGTTCATACCCATTTCTATACACATCGCTTCTTCATTATTAAGTCTTAGAATTGTAAGCGGAACTCCTATTTCATTGTTATAGTTACCTTCAGTTTTTAGCGTATTATATTTTTCTTTCATAACAGATGCTATCATATCTTTAGTACTAGTTTTACCTACGCTTCCTGTAATTGCAACAACTGGAATGTTATATAGGTTTCTTTTGAATTTTGCAATTTTTTGTAATGCACCTAAGGTATCTTCAACTTTTATTATATTTATACATTTATTTTTTACGATTTTTAGTTCTTCATCAGTTAGATTTTTAGTTATAATGCAAACTTTAGCTCCTTTATTTACCGCATCTAAATAAAAGTCATTACCATCAAATTTTTCTCCTTTTAAAGCTACATATATATCTCCTTCTTTAACTTCTCTTGAATCTTTTACAAAATCTCTTCCATCTAAATTAAATTCACTATTTCCAACAATTAAGCTTCCATCTGTTACATTTAAAAGATCTTTTACATTCATATCTATCTATCCTCAATTAAATTAATTTAAATATATTCATTAGATAAATTATTATTCTAATTTTTTGCTATTATATTCTAAATCTTATCAAATTTCAACCAAGGGGGACGGGCCTTTTTGGTTGAATTTAATTTTTAAAAAACGCTATAAGCATATATATATCAGTAGTTATAGACATGTTAATACATATAAATATTGATATAAAAAAATTAAAGCATTTTATAATTATATTATCTTAATAAACAAAAATTATGTTATTTCAACCAAAAAGGCCCGTCCCCAATGGTTGATTTTATTCTGTAAGTGTTCCTTCTGGAGTATTAATTATCATTAATATATCTTCTTCCTCACCAGTTTGTGCATTTATATATACTATAAAGTCATTTTCTCCTGTATTTCCTTTAAATTCATAACATAATATTTCTGTATTCCACTTTGTTGGTATTACTGCAAGTCCAGATGATTTTATTTCTAATTTTGTATTGACTTTTTCTTTTGCTTGTTCTTCTGTTATTAAATCTTGTGGTAATTCTCTTTTATCTCTATGAGAGTTTAAATATCCTGTTGATTCTACTCCTAATATTTCCCCGTTATCTAATGCTATTTTTACTTTTACTAAGTCTGGATACATTGTTACATCATCTTGATGATATGCATAGTTTACTGTTAATATACCATTATAGTTTAAATAATAAGTTGCTTCCATATTTTTAAATTCTCTATTATTTAGGAATTGTTTTCCTAAGTTTACTGCATCTTCTGGTTTTATATTTTCGCTTGTTACTTCTCTATTTGAGTTCATTGATACTACATGGCCACCTTTTATTGATACAGATATTACATATTCTTGCTCATTTCCTACTTTTGCTGTAAAACTATAACTTTCTATATTTCCATTTTGTGATTTTCCGTTTGAGTTTATTTCTTGTATTTTATCTTCTCCTATAAATTTTTTTGCTATATCTTTTGCTTGTTCTTCTGTTATTTCATCTCCTGTTAATCCTACTCTTTCTGGGTTTGTCATGTGTTCTGAAAATGCTCCATCATATATTAGTCCTGAGTATTCATGTAAATTTTCATTTATACTACCAAAGCTTGCCTGTGATAAGTTGCTAGCTTCTTGTGAAAGTGCATCTCCTCCCTTTTTTTCTAGTTCTCCCCATTTAATATTACCTGAGTATAAATCTATTTCTAATTGATTTAATGTGTCTTTAAGTGCTCCACTATAGTGATACATTATTGTTAGGTTGTCTAAATCTTCTTGTGATAAGTCTTCTCCGTTTATGGCTTTATTTGCTAATGTGAGGCTATAGTCTCCTAATTGATTTAGAAATTTTTGCGTACTTTCTAGTTCATTTGTTCCTATAGGAAGTCTTGCTAAATAGCTTTGTGCTAAACTTATATCTCTCCATATTGATGTTAATGTTTCTGCTCCATGTTTTGAACTATTTGATATTGTTGCTTTTGCTAATAGTACTTCTGCATGATTTACATATTCTACTAATTGATAAAATGCATTATTATATCCATTTTCTGCTAAATTTCTATAATCTAATTGCTTTTTAAAAATAACTGCTGTTAGTACTAAAATTACTGCTACTAATGTTATTACTAATGTAAGCATTTTTCTATCTCTTAACCTATCTTTAAAGTCATAAACTTTTTCTTTTATCTTTCCCATCTTTCCTCCACTTATTTCAGTTTATTTTTATTTCTTTGTTATTTTTTCCAGATTTTTTTTTATTATACAATTTTTTTCTTTTTTATATTTATTTAATTTTATTTTTTTATTTCTTTGTTTTAATTATTTATTCATTTAGTTAATTTGTTCAATTTTTATTTATTTTTATTTTATAATTTATTAATAATTTTGTATCTTAAGAAATTATTAATTGATTTATTTCATATAATATGGTATAAAATAAGCTTAGAGGTATTAATTTATGCGTATTTTAATTTTTTATGCGTCTTATGGTGGAGGTCATCTTTCTGCCGCAAGATCTATTAAACAGTATTTAGATGAGAATTACAAAGATGTTGATACTCTTCTTATAGATTGTATTAAATATATTAATAAGGGGCTTGATAAAATAACTTCTTTAGCTTACAATGAGATGGCAAAAAAGGCTCCTTGGGCTTGGGGTGAAATTTATAATCATTCTCAAAAAGGTACTATGTCACATATTAGCAATGGTGCTAATAAACTTATGTCTTTTAAGTTAAATAAGTTATTTGAGGAATACAATCCTGATATTGTAATTTCTACTCATCCTTTTGGTAGTCAAATGACTGCTTATTTAAAAAGCAAGGGGAAAACTAATTGTGTTCTTGCTAGCGTTATGACTGATTTTGCATCTCATGACCAATGGCTTGTTGGACATGAATTTATTGATCATTTTTTTGTATCACATGATGGTATGAAAAAAGATATTATTACTAAAGGTATTCCTGCTTCTAAAATCCATGCTACTGGTATTCCTCTTTCTAACAGGTTTTTAGAACATTTTAATAAAAAGGATATTAAACTTTCTTTTGATTTAAAACTTGAAAAGAAGACTATTTTGTTTTTTGGTGGTGGTGAGTTTGGGCTTGGTAAAGATAAGACTCTTAAGATTTTAAAAGCTTTTATTGATAATATTGGTGATGAATATGAAATTATTGCTATTTCTGGTAAAAATCCTAAAATGCAAGAAAAGTTTGAAGAGTTAGTTGGAGATAATCCTAATGTTCAAGTATATGGTTATACTAATGAGGTTCCTGAACTTATGAGTATTTCTGACTTAGTTGTTACTAAGCCTGGTGGTCTTACTATTACTGAAAGCTTAGCATCTGGTCTTCCTATTGTTATTATTAATCCTATTCCAGGTCAAGAGGTTGAAAATGCTGAGTTTCTTGAGAAAAAAGGCGTTGCGGTTTGGATTAGAAAAGCTGAAAATCCTGAGCAGGCTGTATCTGAATTATTATCTAATCCAGAACAATTAAGGCATATGAAAATAAGGTCAAAATTAATGGCTAAAAAGCATTCTACTGCTGATATTTGCAAAATATTAATTGATAATAATTAGTTAAAAACCATCCATTAATTGAATATGGGTGGTTTTTATAATTTATATTTTTTATCTAATTCTTTAGATAGCTTAGTTTTCACTTAATACTACTCCTTCTTTTTTTATATTCATATAAAATGGTAGTGCTTCTAACCAATAATTAAATTTATCCATGTTTTTTAATATAGGAGATAAACTGATACTAAAGTCATTATCACATTCAATGTCATAAGCTAAATGTGCAATTTTACTTCTATATTCTACTATTTCATCATCAGTTAAATCGGTTAAAATCATAATATCTATATCTGAACTTTTATTAAAATCTCCGTCTTGCATAAGAACCATAAAGTATAATTTTCTTAACTCTATTTCCTAACATCTTATTTATGTTTTCTATAAATTTATTAATAATATATTTTACATTGTTAGGTATTTTTTTCATTATACAATCACTTCCTTTTATATTATTTAGATTATCTTAATTATAAATCTACTCTACCTTCTAAAGCTTTTCCTAGTGTAAATTCGTCCGTATATTCTATATCTCCTCCTATAGGTATACCATGTGCTATTCTTGTGACTTTTATTCCCATTGGTTTTATTAATTTTGCTATATACATAGATGTAGCTTCTCCTTCAACTCTAGGATTGGTAGCTAAAATTACTTCTTTTACACTACCGTCCATAAGTCTTGCTAACAGTTCTTTTATTTTTATATCATCTGGTCCTATCCCATCCATTGGTGATATAGAACCATGAAGTACATGATATAATCCTTTAAATTCATGTGTTCTTTCCATTGCTACTACATCTTTTACATCTTCTACAACGCAGATTTTACTCTGATCCCTTGATGGATTGGAACATATAGGGCATGGATCTGTATCTGATATATTAAAACATTTTGAGCAAAATTTCAAATTTTTCTTGGCATCTTGTATACTTTTTACAAAGTTATTTGCTTCTTCTTCACTTGCATTTAAGATATAAAAGGCTAATCTTATAGCTGTTTTTTCACCTATACTAGGTAATTTTTTAAATGCTTCTATTAATTTTTCTATTGATGGTGAATAGTATGACATCTTATTTTCCTTCTATCTTTATTTTAATCCTGGTATATTATATTTTCCTAATTCTTGTGATGCAGCTGTATCTACTTTTTTTAATGCATCATTTACACATGTTAAAATTAGGTCTTGTAACATTTCTACATCTTCTGGGTCTACTACATCTTTTTGTATTTTTATCTCTAATACTTCTTTACTTCCGTTTACTTTAGCATATACTGCTCCTCCACCTGTTGTGCTATCAAATGTTTGACTTGCTAAATTTTCTTGAGATTTTTCCATTTCTTCTTGCATTTTTTTTGCTTGCTTCATTAACTGGTTCATGTTAAAACCTCCAAAACCTCCTCCTGGGAATCCTCCTCTTGCCATTTTTTTATCCTCCTTATTTTTATTTATATTTTTTTATTTTTTATTAATTATTCTATATAATTAACATCTATACCTATATTTAAATTTTCATTATTACTATTATCATTTTCTTTATTTTCTTTTACATCTATTATCTTTATTCTCATATCTTTTCCACATTCTATAGATACAAGTTTCTTTATTTCATTCATGTTTTCAGGCTTTTCTATAACTGCTCTTCCAAAACTACTTAGTCCATTTAAGAATTCTATTCCAACAGTCATATCATCTAATAAAACTGCTCTTGTATTATTTAAGTTAGAATATATCATTGCCTTTCTTTCTTCTTTTAGTTTGTTTATAACATTATCCCAAAAGTTTTCACTTTTCTTTTCACTAATATTATTTTTTTTCATATTGTTATCCACATTTTGTCTAGATATTGTGGATTGTTCTATGCTTTGCTTTTTTGATGTATTATTTTCTACTTTTACATTAATATTTCCTGATGCTATTTTATTTTCTATATTTTTTACTCTTTCTTCTAGTGTGCTATTTTCTTTGCTACATAGTCTCATAATTCCAACTTGAAATATAATGTTTTTTTGTGATGACCATTTTAGTTCATTTTCTAAATCTGATAATTTATATATTATGTCTAATAGTCTATCTTTAGTTGAAATTTCACTTAATTTTTGTAATACTTCTTTATCACTTACTGAATATATATTAGATATGCTATTTGCAGTTTTTAATATCATTAAATCTTTTACATATTTTATAATTTCCCATAGAAAATTGCCTAGGTCTTTTCCTTCTAATATAATTTCATTTGATATTTCTAAACTTTTATCTACATCATATTCTAATATTGCTTTGCACATTCCTGATATGTATTCTAGTTTTGGTATACCAACTAAATCTTTTACTTTTTCTTCTGTTATATTATTTTCTTCGCCTTGTGAGCATCTTTCTAGTATTGATAAAGCATCTCTCATAGCTCCTTCTGAAAGTTCTGCTATTAATTCTAAAGCACTTTTTGAATATTCTATTTTACATTCTTTACATACTTTTTCTAGATTCTTTACTATTTCTTCTTCCGATATTCTTTTAAAATCAAATCTTTGACATCTTGAAAGTATTGTTGCTGGTAGTTTTTGTGGTTCTGTTGTTGCTAATATAAATTTTACATGCTTTGGTGGCTCTTCTAATGTTTTTAGTAAAGCATTAAAAGCCCCTATTGAAAGCATATGTACCTCGTCTATTATATATACTCTATATTTAGCTATAGTTGGTAAAAAATTAACTTCATCTCTAATAGCTCTTATATCATCTACACCATTATTTGATGCTGCATCCATTTCAACAATATCTGTTAATGAACCTTCTAATGCAGCTTTACATATGCTACATTCGTTACATGGTTCTCCATCTTTTGGATTTAAACAGTTTATAGCTCTAGCTAATACTTTTGCTGATGATGTTTTTCCACACCCTCTACATCCTGTAAAAAGATATGCATGGCCTACTCTATCTGCTATTACTTGATTTTTTAATGTTGTAGTTATGTGTTCTTGTCCGACTATTTCTGAAAAAGTCATAGGCCTAAATTTTCTATATAAAGCTGTATATTGCATAAAAGCCTCCCACAAACTATTATAAAAGGTATAAAAACCTTTCTTCATAGAGGATACCCCCACATAAAAGAACATACTTATTGCTGCTACCTTCCGGTCCTGACAAGATTCATAGTCTTTTACTGAGAATATCCTCTATAAAGAAACATTCTCATACCTCCTAAATTATATACTATTTATTTGATATTATCAATAGTTTTCTCTTTTAAAAATTACATCTTCAAAATCTTTTTTTACTTGCTGACTTGTTCCTTCTGTTATAATGTCTCCACATGGTAATTTTAATTTTACATTACCTCTATATGTTACTATATTTGTTTTTATTACTATATCAAATGAGAGATCTATTTGTATATCTTCTATTTTTGCATTTGTCTTTGATATAAGTGTTCCATTGTGGCTAATTTCTGCATCTTCATTTGATACATATTCTCCAAGTGTTGTATTTGCTACTCTAAATATTACATCTCCACCTTGGCTATTTATTTCTAATGTTTTCATATCGTCCTGTTCACCGCCATTATATGTAAGAGTTCTATTTAGTAAGTACATATCATCATATGCAAACATACTTCCTTCTGTGCTATTAGGCATATATATTCTAGTATTTCCTTGTTTTGGCATGGTAAATTCAAAGTTTTCCAATGTTACACTTTCTATATATGCATTTTTGTTATATTCTTCATTTTTTCCTATCCTTATATATATGTCATTATATTGGACTATATCTAAATTCCATTTAAAATTTTCTGGATTCTCGCTTTTTGGCCTTCCTTCTGCTGAACTGATTACTATTATTTCTGAAATATTAAAAGGTACGTTTTTTTCACCTTCCACATTATATTTAAGCATTATGCTTATTACAAATACAAATGCTATAACGATTATTAAGAAAGTCACTGCAAACTTTATTTTATCTTTCTTTCTTTTTTCCATATTTCCTCCAATTGGCGAAGAGAGTGGGATTCGAACCCACGAGCCTTTTTAAGGGCCTGCTGCTTTCGAGGCAGTTCCGTTATGACCACTTCGGTACCTCTTCTTATTTTTTCTTTTTCCTTAGTTCTTTGAAAAAATCTTTTAATATTTTTTCACATTCTTCTTTACATATATTATATTCTATTTCTACCTTATGATTAAATTTATAATCTGTAAGTAAATTTAGTACTGAGCCACAGCTTCCTGTTTTTTCATCCATTGCACCTATATATACTTTATTTATTCTTGATTGAATTAATGCACCTGCACACATACTACATGGTTCTAATGTTACATACATATCACAATCTTTTAATCTCCAAGTTCCTAATTTCTTGCTTGCTCTTTGAATTGCTAATATTTCTGCATGCTTAGTAGTATCTTTTTTTTCTTCTTTTTCATTATATGCTTTAGAAATTACTTTCCCATCTTTTACTATAACTGCTCCAACTGGTACTTCTAATTTATTATATGCCTTTCTTGCTTCTTTTAAAGCTAATTTCATATATTCTTCTTTATTCATTTTTACTCCTAAATTTTAAGACATAATATATATTATCATACTTTTTATTTTCTTTCAAGGCTAATTTTTTTATATTGGTATTTTAGATTTAATAACATGAATATCAATTTAGTATTTGAAATATTTATTAGAATAAAACGTTAATTTTAAAGAAAAGAAAAAGCATATATTAATATATGCTTATATCTTGATGATTTTAACTTCATTACTTATCTCTAAAATCGTATGCAAAATCTTCTAACAAAGTAAAATTTTGTGCTCCTAACACCACATCATCTAAAAGTTGTTCTATCTTTTGTTTATCTGAAGTCAAATTTTCCAATTTTTTGACTTCATCTCCGATTACTATTTCTACACCATATTTTTGTTCTTCTGTTTCAAATACATTAATATCTTCCTTTTGGTTTCCCTTTACAACACTTATTGTTGCATATAAATTTTTATTTACCATTTCTTCCTCCTTTTATTTTATACTTGCAAGGTAAAATATGTAATCACTACTAATACATTAAGTACTTATCACTAATTTCTTCATATACATTTCTTGCTACTGCTACAATGAAGTATTTTAAAGTTGGCTTTTCATCTATGAAAAATTTAAAATAATTATATATAACCTCCGCTGAAGTGTTTGCATACATAAGTTCGACTAATTTGCTTAAAGTCCATTGTACATTTTCCGGCTTAGTATTATATTTTATTGAAATCGGTAAATATACATTTTTTTTAAAATCCCTCACAACATTTCTGTCTTTTACCACAAGATATATAGCGTCAATTAAATACTGATATGATATAGATGAACGCCTAAACTTAAAATGGTTTAGCTGTATAATGATTGCATTAATGATTTCCCTGTCTGGCATAATTCCTTTTGTTCCGTATAATTCCAAAAGCTTCCTACTATTTCCATCTTATTCCATTTTTAATGAAACAAAATCAAGGAAGTAGTATATTTAGTTATGTCAATTCCAGTTGATATTATGATTACTTTATGTTCCAATCTTTTTTGGGACATTTGGTAATAGGCAGGAGAGAGTAGTCCGTCAATTTTCAATCATTTAATTTTGGAAAGGAAGAGGTCTATATGTTTAAACGGTTTATTGGAATCATGCTGAGTGCGTTAATGGCATTCTCTGCAAGCACAAGTGCTTTTGCAGCAGAATCCGCTGATGTATCTAATGATACCAACATTCAGGAAGTCGATACAGTTTCTACAGATGCCTCTGATAGGGCTCTTGGGAAGATTTTGGCTAGTGGCGTTGGAACCATAAATAACGGAATTGGAACAGTAACAGCTTACTTACCATCAAGTCATTCATCTGTTTATATTTTAGCACAAGTTGGTTATTCAAGCGTAAATGTTCCTGTATCATGTAGCGTTACAACTCCAGATGGTAATACCATAAATCTTGGAACCATTTCTGGCACAGGTGATACTACTTATACTTACCCTTTATCATATGCCCCCCGAGGAAATTATGTCTTTAAATTTACATCGGCTAATACTTCACCATATAATATGGTTGTCATGATTAGGGAATAATAAATATATACTTTTTCTCCTGCTATCGTGGAACAGAGAATCTAACATCTCTGTTTCACTTTTTATATTTTATTTACGGAATTTAGCTCAATTGTATAATTAATCAATACATATTTTTCTATATTTTCATCTTGATAGCTAACACTACTTGGTAATAATGTATTCCTATGTAATGTAATATTTTTATCACCTATTGTTAGAAATATTTTTTCAAAATCAGTCTTTATGCTTATGTTACTCATTGAAAAAACATTTCTTAGTAAGTTTTCTAAATCATTTTTTCTTATTTCAACTGGTAGCAATTGAAATAACTCATTTCCATTTAATCTTGAATCATAGATACCTAGATAATCTGTTAATTGAAATTCATTTTTTATATTTCCATTGTTAGTAGTAACATATCCAACATTATTTTTACTATCTAAATAAGTAATCATCTCTTCTGGATTTCCATCAGTATAAATTGTACTAATGGTTTTGGATACACCCTCTTTATACCAACTCTCTTCTTTCTCACTTATCCCACTTTCATCATATGTAGTTACAACATAATGATAATTATCCAATTCTTTATATTTCTGTTCCCCCATAGTAATTATGAATAACATAGTAAACTTGTAGATAGTATCAATTACCAATAATACTATTAAGAGAACAATTAATCCTCTAAGCCACAGCAATAAGTCATGCTTAAAATCTCTCTTCTTAACAGCGATAGACATTGCTTCTGTATGAACTATTTTATTGTTTACTAGTTCATCAATTGGCTTTGAAAATAACTTACTTAATTTCATCAGATTATCAATATCAGGTTTACTTGTTCCTACTTCCCATTTTGAAACTGCTTGTCTTGAAATGTCCAACTTGTCCGCTAAATCTTCTTGCGACCATCCTTTACCTTTTCTTAACTTAATTAAGTTCTCACTAAAATACATTTGAATCCTCTCCTATATAATTTTTTATGCCCTTCGCATAATACAGAAAATTATAGTCCACAATTTTCTATTTTTCCACCATCTTAAGCTTGAAATTCGACAACCATTTTGGTCTTTTTGCATAATTTCCTATATTTCGACAGCAGTTGCGAAGTAGCACTTTTTACATTTATTAAAACATATTTTTATATGAAATCAACTACTTTTTTTATATTTTTTTATTTAAATTTTAATTATAATAGAAGTAATTTCAATATTTATTTTAGTTTTAATTTTTTATAATGAAAAAGGTACTTTTTTCCAGGTAGAAAACTAACTTTTTGTAATTTTCTTTTCTAAACTTATTTCTCTTCCTTGTAATTATTAAATTTTTGAAAATCATTTTTTACTCTCCCTCTACATATCCCTCCTTGCTTTGTATAATGTCTGAATTATATTAAATAGTATTAAAATTTATCTAGCATGTTTAGCTTGCAATTTAGCAACCAGCTATTTTTTATTTTTTCAAAAGCTAATTTTCACGCCTTAGTTGCGGCCCAAACTATCTAATATAATCCTTTAAAATCATACTCTTGCAAGCATGTATCCATATATTACCATAGTAAATTCTAATA
>ERZ1643246.2576-NODE-2576-length-16924-cov-10.841307_pt1 | contig 16924 bp, 14 predicted proteins | sample MGYA00579265_ERZ1643246 | MGnify/ENA primary metagenome ERZ1643246 (study PRJEB29033, sample SAMEA4952261) | chicken gut metagenome | biome: Broiler Chicken; feature: Gastrointestinal Tract; material: Caecum | place: Ireland | collected 2018 | study: Broiler...
ATTATATGAAATATTTTATCGTTTTTCAATATTTTTTTACATTTTATGGATTTAAACGATTTGGCCCCCTAAATAAGAACTGTGTTTCTTTTATTCCTGAAAGATTTAAAAGTAACATTGTCAAGCGATCGACACCGATAGCAAATCCACCATGTGGAGGACAACCGTATTTGAAAAATTCAAGATAGAATTTCACATCCTCTTTTAAGCCTTTTTCATTAGCATTTTTGACAATTTCTTCATAACGGTGCTCACGTTGAGCTCCTGTTGTAATTTCCATGCCTCGCCAGATTAAATCGTATCCTTGTAATTCTCCTTTTTCATCTCTCATATGATAAAAGGCTCTTTTTGTCGCGGCAAATCCTGTGATAAAAATAAATTCATGGCCATATTTTTCCATTGCAAATTTGCTTGTTAATTTTTCTGCCTCAGCATTTAAGTCTCCTATATCTTCACTTGGAATTTGATAGTCATAACGTTCATGCAATTCCTTATATAAATCTTCTAGCTTTATTTTTGGAAAAGGTTTCGTTGGAATAATGACTTCTTTGCCAAAAACTTCTTTAATTTTTTCACCATATTTTTCTTTTACTTTGGTAAGACCAGCAATTAATAAGTTTTCTTCTAATTCCATTACATCTTCATAGGAATTAATGTAACTAAACTCGATATCAAAAGAAGTGAATTCTGTAGCATGGCGATTGGTATTTGAATTTTCAGCTCGAAAAGCTGGAGCAACTTCAAAAATTTTAGAAAGACCTGCAGCCATCGCCATCTGCTTATAAAATTGAGGAGATTGAGCTAAGTAAGCTAAGCGATCAAAATATTTTACTTCAAATACTTCACTTCCAGACTCACTCGCTGTTCCTAAAAGTTTTGGGGTATGTATTTCAGTAAAGTCTTGTTCATATAAAAATTCTCTCATTCCCATTACTAAAGTAGACTCTATTTGTCTTACAAGGCGATTTTTTTCATTTCGTAAATCGAGCCATCGATAGTCTAATCTCGTATCAATATTTACCCCATCTAAATTGTTATAATCAAATGGAAGAGGTTGTGCTTTAGATGTAACTTCAATTTTTTGAGGAATAATTTCCATTTGTCCTAGTTTTACCGCTTCATTTTTAAGCAATGTTCCTTCTACTTTAATTGTACTATCTACAGTTAAAGTGTTCATTATTTCTAAAAGTTTTTGATTTTTTTCTTCTGATTTTTCAATGGTCATTTGAACTTTTCCGGTGCTGTCTTTTAAAATGACAAACATCACCCATTTTTTGTCGCGAATGGAATCAACGAATCCACTGAAAGAAATTTCTTTTCCTAAATATTTGTTTAAATCTTGAACATAAATTTTTTGCATATTTTCCTCCTATTAAAATAAAAAGATTCTATCCATATAAGGACGAGTTTCCACCCGCGGTGCCACCTTATTTCATAGAATCTATGCTCTTTTTCTCTTAACGTGAGAAACCCGAATACTTCTTTTTTGGTGTCTTTCTTTTTTAAAGGATTTTTTGTTTTCACCAACCACAAATTCTCTTTGATCCTTTTTAAAAATACTCTTCCAAATCCATATTTATGCATATCATTTTAAAGAATTTTTTTTGATTTGTCAATTTTTTCTTTCAAGTTTTAAGTTTTTATTTGTTTGTAATTTTTCTAGTATTTGAGTCGTTATTTGATCTTGATCTTGTAATGTTTGCTCCTTTAGTTTTCTTTCTAATTGTTCTTGTACTTTGTTAAATTGTTCTTGACGTCTATTTAAAAATTTTAAATATGCCATATCTCTATCTGTTTTTTTCATAAACATTCCTAATATGATATAGTAGTTTGTAGAAAGTCTTCTAAATATAATTCTTGTTTTAAAATCTTTAACTTCTAATAAACCGCTTAAACGTTTGTTTTCTTTGAAAGCTTTGAAATTTTTAAAGGTACCATTTTTTATTGAAATAAGTAAGTTAGCAAAAGATGCATAATAATCTACCGGAATGTTGTCTATATCTTTTATAGCATAGCAATTTTCTTTGTCGCTTAACAAGTATACAAGTTGATTTTCTGAAGTTTCTATTAAAGCTTTTTGCTTTTTTGGAATTGCACTTTTTATTTCTTTTTGATGTTTCAAAGCTTCACTTGCAAGTTTTAAAATTGTTCTCATTTCTTCTTCGCTAAAGTTGGCTTTTTTAAGTAATGCTTGAAATTTGTTTATATCTAAAGGCATTTTTATAAAATCCCCATTTTTATAATATTCTTTTACTTTTTCTTGAGCCATTCTTTCTTCTATAGAAATCTCTCTTTTCCGATGTTTCACGGATTGTTGTTTTTGTTTTCTAAATAACTGATTAAAAGCATTGGTATCATGATCTAAAAGAATTTCTACTGCTGGCAACAAATATTCTTTTGGTAAATAATCGATGGCTTCATTCGATAATTTTAAAAATGTTGTCGGATCCTTTTGCTCTTCTAGTACTTGAATCATTGTCTCTTGTAATTCTTTTAAAATTGTATTTTTCTTTTGTACTTCACTTTTTTTCTTCTGATTTATCAAAGTTAGTTTTTCAATACGTGCATCCATTTTTTGACAAATATCTAAAAAAGCTGGATAAAGTATTGCCAGTTGAATATTTCTTTCAAATATTTTTGAAGTGACATTTTGTTTACTTAACATACTTCCATTTAACATAATTTTTCGTTCATCTTCTTTTGAATATTCAGTATTTAACAGAATTATAAAGTTCAATAATTGAAACATTTCTTTGTTTTTTGGTTGTTCTTTTTGATACCATTTTAAATACTGAGCAAAAGCTGTTAATTCTTGTCCAAATATAAGTATATTTTCTTCTGTAATGTTTTCATCTATTTTATAATATTGTAAGATTTTAGCAAGTAGCCTTTTCGCCTCTGGTTTTAAAATCGCGGTGAGCAATAAAAGCTGTAAATCATGTATTCCATTTTTTTGGAAAGATTTTGCTAGTATATTTATTATTTTAATTAAATTATTTTGTTCTTTAATATTTAATTGCTCAAACCTTTGAAAAATTTCTACATTATTTTGTCCTTGTTCATTATAAAAAATATCATTATTTGTGATGCTGATGGCAAGTTCAGAAATTTTTTCATAACTTCCAGGATATGTGGTATCATACATTGCAATCAAAAAATCTTCTGGTAATATTTCATATTCATTTGAAGATATTTCTTTCATTTTTTGGATGATATTTTGATAAAATATGTATTCATCTTCCTCTATAAAGCTATTTTTTTCGATTTCTTCTTTAGCATATTCAATAATTTCTTCTACAAGTTCTTGATCTATTTTTCTATCTTGACCCCCACCACATTTAATTTTATTTTTAAATTTTACCCAATTCTCATTAAAGTATTTTTTAACAATGCTTTTTACTTTTTGATCTTCTTTTTCTTGAATTTCTAAAGCAAAATCTTCTTTAGTTAACCATGTATTTTTTTTCATTTAAAAACCCCCATTCAAGGAGGTATTTTATCTGATTTTTCTTTTGCTGTCAAATTTCAGAAACATATTCTAAAAGACGAATAAACATTTTGACGAATTTGGCATCTAAACCGCGTGATTTTAATTTACGAATATTGATTCTTTTTCGTTTAACATCATCGTTGCCAAAAATAATTTGACCGATCATTTCCTTTAATTCTGTTTTTATTTGTAAATCGCTTATAATTGAATCGATGTCTTCATTAATTAAACGTACAGCATCAATTTCAATATCTTTTCCTTTACAATTAATGGATAATTGGCTTGTCGTTTTGACATTTTTTACCTCGACTATAAAATCGGTATCTTCTACATAACTGGTAGACGTATATACGTTTTTATCTAGGTATACGATTACTTCATCGGCTTTTCTTGTATTTCTAAAGCGAATTTTGTAATCTCTTGTATCTGGTATAATTCCACTTTTACCTTCTAACGGTCTTATAATTACTGTAAAATTGTTTTGAAGATAATTGTAATCGATGGCTGTTTCAATGTAATAGCCGTTTTCATTTAATCTTGAAATGCCATCGTCTTCATAAAGTCGATAGATGTTACTTTTTCCAGGAAATATATGAATTTCCATTTGTTTAGGTGGATTTGTTATGTTCCGATTTTGTTCTAAAACAGCTAAAGGAATAATTGAGCCGGATTTGGCAAATACTGGATAGTCTTCATCTTTAAAGAATGCTACATAATGTTTATCTCCAGGGAATTTTTTACCCGTTTTAAAATCATACCACATTCCTTCTGGCAGATAAATGTGAGCGATAGTCCGGTTCATAACTGGATCTTTTTTTTCAGTTATTGGAGCTACCAAAAGTTCTGTACCAAAATAATATTGATTTTTATAAGTAGGTTCATCATAAATTGCTGGGTTAGTATAATAAAGCGGTTCTATTAAAGGTAATCCTGTATGATGATATTTGTAAGCCTCGGTATATAAATATGGAATTAATCTATGTCTTAATGTGCAATAATCTTGAACGATTTTTAATGTTTTTACATCCCATTTCCAAGGTTCGCGTTTATAATATTTGCCGCCTTTTGAAGAAAGTCGAAAAATCGGGCTAAAACAAGCAAATTGAACAAAACGCATATACAATTCGGCTTCTTCCATGCCATACTCATATCCTCCAATATCATGACTCCACCAAGAAATTCCTTTGTTAGCTCCCATTGAGCTAAAATACGGTAGAATGTTTAAAGTGTCCCAAGAAACTAGAGTTCTTCCACTATACAAGGCTGGATATCTATGAGATGCGACTAACCCATTTTTAGCAAGTACCAATCCTCTTTTTTCATAGCTTCTTTTAGAATTTTCATAATGATATCTAGTTAGAGCTCTTAAAGTATATAAATCTTTTGGATTACTATAATCTACAAAGAAAAAATCTACTCCCTTATCTTCTAATGGTTTGATCAAATTATGAAAATAACTGTTTAAAATAAATTTATCAAACACATTAAATGGAATGGTACTTTTGTCGGTTAAATTTAAGCTTTCTCTAATTTCTTCATAGTGATCTTCATGAGGCATGATTCCTTCTTTTGGATCAATTTCCAATCCTAACCTTACTCCACGTTCATGCAAATATTTCGTTAAATAGGCTGGATCTGAAAACAAATTTCGATTAAATGTAAATCCTGTTTTATATTTTGTATAGTCTCTTGCATCTTTCAAATGCCAAAATTCTCCTAATACAATAATTGATAATGGTATGCCATGACGATTAAAATTGTTTAATAAATTGGTAATATCATTAAAATTATAGATCTCATTTTTATGCCACCATATTCCTAAAGCATAACGAGGAATAAGTTCTGGAAAACCTGTTAACATGAAATAATCTCTTAAACATAGGCCAAAATCTCTTCTATACATAAACACATAGAGATCGGTACGTGGGGTTTGATTTGGTATTAAAAATCCATCTTCGTTGATAATCATACTAGGGCTATCATCAATTGAAACAAATCCATCTACTGAATATAGGCCTTTTTGATAATCGGGTTTTGTTAAATCTATACCAAGACCGGATGTTTTAAAATTTCGAACTTCTTTATTTTTTGGAAACCAAGATTTGTCAGTATTTAAAAGCATGATTTCAATGTTTAAAGATTCAAAAGGTTTTTCTTTTTGATATTTTAGCATAAAGTATTTGGTGGTAATTTCAAGATAACGATCGTCTTCCACAACTTTAAAATCTGGAACTGGAAAATTTCTGTTTATCACTTGTTCTGTTAAGTCATCAAAAAAAAGACCATTTTTATTAAATTCAAGTCGAACTAAGCGTTCTGTTAGTACTGTAATACGATACTTTTGACCTTGAAAAATTGCTTCTTTTTTACTTTTCGCATTTTGATAATCCACGCGAAAATGTGAATCCATTTGATTATACATTTTTCATTACCCCAATCTATTACTTCTATTATACCATGAGAATTTATTCTTTTTCATTTTTTTAACGAATTAGAAGATAAGCTAAGAAAGCCCCTAAAGCTATGCAAGATACAATGATAAGTGAACCTTTTAAAAATCCTTCTTGATTTGTGATTTCTCTTTTTAAAATTCTTTGATTTTCTAAAGGCTTATTTTGATATTCCTCAAATAAATCTTTTCCTGTTCCTAATCTATAATAATCGAGCATGAAAGGATATTGATATTGGAAAAACAAGGCATCTTTTGAGATTTCATTCGGTATTCCCTCTAATAATTTTGTCGCTAAGAGTATATTTTGTTCATTTTTTGTTTTGGGAATTCCTAAATCATGGCGAAGAGAGAAATCTAATGCATACTTTTCTACTAGGCCTTCTGTTAAATTTTCAGAGAATTCTTCTTCTTTTTCACTTTTTTTCTCACTTATCTTTGGTGTGATTATGTAACGGAAAATTTCCCGAACTAAGATGTTTTTTTTAATTTCTTGTTCCATTTCTTCTAAAGATAATCCCATTAAATCTTCTTTATTTAAAAAGATGTGAACTTTTCCATCATTTACGGGTTTTTCATTTTCTTCTAAAACTACAAAATCTTCACTTAATAAATCTCTTAATCTTTTTTCATTTTCTAATCCTAATGAATCTTGATAATCTCTTAAAATGTGTAAGATAATTTGTTTGGCATATCTGTTTAATTCATTTGTTAGCATTTCTTTTGTCATAACACTTCTCTACTTTCCTTGTTTATTATATAATAGTCTTATTACTTTTTCTAGTAGGAGGTGTTTTAATTTATGTTTTCTTATACATTTGACAATAAAAGATATCATACTCTTAATTATTTTTATAAGCAAAAATTTGGTAAAAAAGTTTTTAAAGTAAGTTTAAATGCTGGATTTTCTTGTCCTAACTATAAAACCGGAGGCTGTATTTTTTGCTCACATCAAAGTGGGGATTTTGCTGGAAATCCTAAGGATGATTTATTAAAACAATTTGATGAAATTAAAACGATGATGGAACATAAATGGCCTGACAGTTATTATATCGCCTATTTTCAAGCTGCTACCAACACCTATGCACCTGTTTCTGTTTTAAAAGAAAAATTTGAAACTATTTTAAAAATACCTAATGTGGTGGGACTTTCTATCGCGACTAGGAGTGATGCGATTTCACCTTTAGTTTACGATTATTTAGAAGATCTTTCTAAAAGGACATTTTTGACGGTTGAATTAGGTCTTCAATCGATTCATCCTAAAACCTTAAAATTTATTCGCCGAGGACATACTTTAGAAAATTTTCGAGATTGCGTTTTAGAACTGAAAAGAAGAAATATTTCTGTTGTTGTACATATTATTAATGGTCTTCCTTATGAAACTAAAGAAGATATGATCGAGACTGTTAAATATTTGAATGCTTTAAAAATTGACGGCATAAAAATTCATATGCTTCATATTTTAAAAGATACTCCTTTAGCTACCTATTATGAAAAAAAACATTTTCCAGTTTTAACAAAAGAAGAATATATTGATATTGTCTGTGAACAACTTAGATATTTAAGCCCTAATGTTGTGATACATCGAATTACTGGCGACCCTAAGAAGGAAGACTTAATTGCTCCGAATTGGCTTTTAAAAAAGTTTGTTGTATTAAATGATATTGATAAAGAAATGAAAAAAAGAGACATTTATCAAGGAGACTTAGTTTAAAGTCTCTATTTTTGTGATGAAAAATCCTTTAACGTACATTTCTATGGCTGCTTCTTCACTGATATTTTTTTCGATGTAATCCAGATATTTTTCTGTGAAAATATTTAAAGCTTTTTTAGGATTTGTCGATCTCACATAATCACAAAAAGAATTTGCACAGATTTTACTAATATTCGTAATTTTTTCTTTTTCAATATATTCTAAAAAATTTTGACTATTTATTCTCACTTCTTTTTCACTTGTAAGTTCTAAACCATAACTAGGTTTTATGGAAAGAACCAGTAATGCTAACATAATAAATCCAAACAAAAAAACATATTTTTTCATGACTACTCACCTATATGTAGTATGAAAAAAGAAATAAAAAAAAGAATGGTATTTTTTACCATTCGATGATTTGATAACCTGTCTTTACGAGCATTTCTCTTTGATATTTATAATTTTTACTTCGATATAAAATTTTTACAATTTTTCCTTCTTCACGTTTTTTATATGCTTCTTTAAAGACTTCTTGGGTTGATTCTTTTATAATATAGGCAATTTTTTCTTCTTCAGTCGGAACAACGAATCCTCTTTCTGTTAATAAAAGAATTAGTCTTTCAAAACCAATAGAAAACCCCGCGGCTGGAACAGAAATGTTTGCATATTTTTCTACCATTTTATCATATCGGCCGCCGCCTCCTATGGATGAGGCTAGATCTTCAACACCTATTTCAAAAATTGGCCCAGTATAATAACTCATTCCTCGTACTAAAGTTGGATCAAATACAATATGAGCGGATACACATGATGAAACGGTTTCCATTATTTCTTCTAGATTGTTTACAACTTCTTCTTCCATATTAAATTCTTGGCAAAAAGATTTTATGCTTTGAGCATTTTTAGTGAATAAATCTAAGTATTTTTTGACTTTTTCAACTTTAAAACCATTTTGTAAAAGCTCTTCTTCTACTCCCTCTCTACCAATTTTATCTAATTTATCTAATGAAATTAAGATGTTATCTAATTGCTCTAAAGGTAGTTCAGCATATTCCACCATTTTGGCAAGGATACGACGGTCGTTTATTTTAATTGTAAATCCTTTAAATTCTAATTTGGTTAAAAAAGTAATTACTGCGGTGATTAATTCTATTTCAGCTACGTTTGTTTTCTCGCCAAAAATATCTAAATCGCATTGCATAAATTCGCGAAATCTTCCTTTTTGTGGTCGATCTGCTCGCCAGACAAAACCGGTTTGAAAAGAACGGAACGGAGAAACTAATTCGTTCATGTTATTTGCATAGAATCTTGAAAGTGGGACAGTTAAATCATAACGTAATCCACAGTCTACTAAATCATTTGCTTCTTTGATATTTTCTAAATCTAGTTTAGCTCCTCTTTTTAAGATTTTAAAAATTAATTTTTCGTTATCTCCACCTTGCTTACTGGTTAAATTTTCAATGTGTTCTAGACAGGGAGTAGCAATAATTTCAAATCCAAATTTCTGATATGTTTCTTTCATTACTTTTAAAACATATTCCCTTAATTTCATTTCTTCTGGATTAAAATCTCTAGTTCCTTTTACTGGGGTTTTAATAAATGTCATTCTTTTTCCTCTTTTCTAATTTTTGAATTTTTTCTTGATCTTCTTTTGCAAAGCACACTCCGAAATCACGATGATTTTGAGCAAGAATTGTTTCGTTGTTATATGCTGTAATAAAATAACCGTTTATTCCTTTTTGAATGTCGACAATCCTATAATGGTCTGGAACTTTTTCCATTAAGCTCTTATTAAAAGGTACAAATATTTCTATGTAATGTTGATGTGGTAAAAAAATTTGAAACTCTTGATAAGTTTGATATGTTTTTTTTAATTTATTCCGCAGTAAAAGCTTTTTCAGATGCAAAAGCATTCTATTTTCTTCTAAACTCATTTTATTAAAAGTAAAACGCGGTTCAGATAAAAAGATTTCTTCGGCTTCTTTTCTTTCATCCCGAAAAATCACCACTTCAGTCGGATTAATAAAAAGCGATCTTCCATAATATTTGGTTGCTAATTTTTCTTTCTTTCCATAGTAGACAACCTTTTCTGTTGTAATATCTTCTCCTGGATTCAAATAAATTTTATTTTTAGATACTAGCATATTTCTGCCCCCAAACTTTTTTTATTATAACAAAAAAAAAAGAAGAAAGCTACTCTTCTTATTTTACTTCGATGTATTTTCTAGTATCTTTTTCTTCTTTTTTAGGAATAACAATTGAAAGTGTTCCGTGTTCGAATGAAGCTTCAATATTATCTTCTTCAATGTCGCCTAAATAGAAACTTCTTTGATATTTTCCATAAACTCTTTCACGACGAAGATATTTCTTTCCTTCTTTTTCTTCATCTGCTGTTTTTTTCTCAGCGGTGATTGTCAAATTTCCTTGATTGCATTCAATTTTAATTTCATCTTTTTTGAATCCTGGAATATCCATTTCAATATGATATTTTTGATCTTTTTCATAAATATCGCATCTCATTTTGTTTTCATCTCCTTCAAAAAAGTGATTAAATAAATCATCAAAATAATAATCTCTTGGTACTAATTTCATCTTTATCATTCCTTTCACAATTATCATTATACTCTTTTTTTAGCACTTGTCAAGTATGAGTGCTAATTTTTTTTAATTTTTTTTCACTTTTATAGAATATATTTTTCTACTTTATACAGGAATGGCATATAATACGATTTCAGTTGGAAAAATAGGACCTCCGTAATAACGTAAATAGTAGACATAATTTAAATTTAATCTTTCCAAATATTCATACAATCTTATTACATCTTCATAGCCATGATAAATGGATAAAATAAGTTTTGGATGATCTTTTGCTAAATGCTTTTCACTCCCCTGCAATGCATATAATTCTGAACCTTCAATATCCATTTTTAAAATGGTTATTTTGTCTTTTATATCTTCATCTAATGTCGTTATGGTTAAGTCGCCTATTTCTTCTTTTGCTACCTGATTTGAAGAAGCATTGGTTTCATGGTAATTGATTATTCCTTTTCCTATTTCATTAAAAACGGCTTTTTGACAGTAGATAATTCTTGGGTTACTACTCAAATTTTTTTTAAGCTCTTGCATACTTTGATCTGTCATTTCATAGGCATATATTTTTTGATATGCGTTTTTTCCATAATTTTTTATAAACGATTCGATCGTATCGCCTGTGAAAGCTCCAAGATCCACAAAAATTTCTTTTTCGCAACTAGGGATTATGTCTAAATCAAAATAATGTTCATAACAATGTTCTATCACTTCTTCTAAATTTTTAAAGTCATAATTATACCAATTGTTTAGAATTGCATATAAAGTTTTTTTAGAACGATAATCTTGTAATTTAAAGTATAGTTCTTGGAATTTTAAAATTTTTTCTTTTAAAAGATGACTCACTTTTTGAATGGTATCATAGTCATTTTCTGTAGGATGAAATGATCCCCAAAAAGAAAATTGATCCAAAAATGCACTGATGTTTTGTTGAGTTTCTACTGGAACTAATTTTAATTTTTCTTTGATATGTTCATAAATTTCCACTTCTGAAAACAACTGGATTTCTTCTATTAATTCTTGAAATTTTTTATCTATATAATTCATTTTCTCACCTATATACAGTGTATTTTTGGGCTCAAAAAAAATACCTATGTAGGTATTTATTCTTGAATTTTTTTAAATATATCTTCTACAGGTGTTGTAGGATCATCATCAATGTTTGGAAGTAAATGCATATGAAAGTGTTTTACTTTTTGCTTTTCACCATAGTTATAACTCACGGTCATACTTTTTTTATCTAATTTCGCCATAATCATTGGAGTTAATTTTTTAGCTACAGCATTTATGTGTGTTAATATTTCTTCATCTAATTCCATTATATCTGTGTAATGCTTTTTAGGAATTAATAGAACATGCCCATCGCAGTAGGGATCAATATCCATAATTCCTATAATTAAATCATCTTCATAGATTTTTCTTGAAGGACTTTCTCCTTTAACAATTTGACAAAAAATACAATCCATACTTTTTCTCCTTTCTTTGATATTTTATTCATTAAAAAATACTTGTTCTATTCTATTTTCCGTATTTATTTTCTCTTTTAAAATTATGTATGCCATTTTATATAAATTTGCCAAACATCCTTTATACTACAAACATTATACAATTTCTTATTCATCTTAAATTATATTTCTTTCATTAATTCAGTCAATGCTTTTTCTTTTAATTTTTTGGTGTAAATTATCATGTCTTCAAAATTATTTTTCACTTTACAACTTTCTATAAATTCATTAATATCATAGGGTTTTGCATAAAATTTATCTCTTTTTTCTATTAAATATTCAATTACTAGCGAATTATATAATCTAACGGTATCTTCATGAACAACAGGAGCAATTAATGACATATATTTTTCTTCCCATTTGCTATTATCTATATGCCGAAAAAGATTTACTGTTTCATTATTTATTTGCTGTGTTTTATTTCTTATTAGAGTAACTTCTAATAGCCAATACTTCCCTGGGCCTAATACTTCAATATCTCCAGTTTTTCCAGGTGCATGAGAAATTGGCATCCCATAATCATCTGTTTTATAATTCGGATTTACGGAATATTCATTACCATAAATTAAATATACTAGTAAAGATATATAAAACTCAAATTGCAACGGTTCATCAATATATTTGAATTTCTCATTTCTTTTTTTCGTAAAACATAAGTTTTGAATATCTTCTAAAAGTTCTTCTTTAGTAACATTGTTTTCTTCAATAATTTTGCTTAAAACAACATTGTAATCTACAATATGAAAGACTTCTTTTCTATTTTTTTCAATGAGCAACATTTCATTTCTAGTTATCTGGTTGATTTTATTAAAATAAGCAATATCTACATTTTTTTCTTTTTTTGTAAGTTTATAATCTAATTTTAGCAAGCTATTAATATAATTTAAATTTCTTTGATTTAATTCAATTAATGTGATTCCTTTATTAAGGATGTTGACAAATCCAGTAATTCTTAACATTCTTAAAACCACGTCTGGATAATCTCCTAACACAGTAGATTTTTTATTTATTTTTCCATATATTTTTTCTAGATAAGAATATACTGAATCTGGAGTTGGAAATTTATTATTTTTTATTATTTTTATAAATTCATCCACATTACCATCTTCACTAAAAAGAGAAATTATAAATTGATTATAACTTAATTTTTTGTTTTCAGAATCCAATTTTTTTAATACTTTTATAATAAACCTAAAATAATTGAAATCATTTAAAACATTTTTATATGGAGATCTTCTGTTATACTTAATTGCTTGAATTGAAAAAGCTTCTTGGGCATCAATTTTATTTTCTATAAATTTTAATCCAACATCTCCAATTTTAAAAGGCTTATTATATCTTGCATAAACAAATCCAAATTCCGATAAAGTTCGCATATATGTCCAAAATCTTGACTGGTAGCCTTTTGGAAAGCCTCCATCGGCTTTTCTTGTTGAATTAATCGAAATTACTGAATTATAAATTTCTTCTTTTGTAGAATATTTTGATAAATCGAAGTCTGGACTCGTAACAATTCCATTTTCATACATTCCAGAAACTATGGTTAATAAATTTTCGTCATTTAATACGATGCCTTGATAGTCTTGCATATATTCTAATATTCCTTTATATCTTTCTGGATTTCTTATGGCTGTTTCAAAGGATAATTGTTTATATTTTGGATCTCTTTTTCTTTTCTTATTTTTCATAATTAGTAACAAACACCTCCTTAGAATTTACTTTTATGGTATTATCATTAAAACTTATATAATTGCTTGTCAGTTCATATGTATGATATTTTTTAGACCAGTTTTTAAATATCTTGTTTTCTTTTCCTTTATGATACATCAAATTTGTGATTCCAAATCTTATTCCTTTTTTATCAAGATCATCTAATAATTTGTATAATTCTTTTTCTTTTTGTTCATCCCATATTTTATTGTACTCACTTTCACTAATTAAATATGGCGGATCTAATAAAACATAATCATTCTTTCCTATTTTTAATGATTTAATAAACTCCTGATAATCCATATTAAAATAGTTTATATCAATTTCTTTTATATAATCAAAATAATAATTTAATGAATTATATACGTTACTATTAAAGTCAACGTTTCCTACAGGCAAATTAAATTCGCCTTTTGCATTAAACCTTGTCATATGATTAAATCCATAGATGAGTAGTAAATACAATTTCATAGTATCTTTTTTATTTTTATTGTAATCATTTCTTAAGTTTAAGTATTGCTCTTTATTGTATTTAGCATAGTAGGTTTTTTTATATTTCTCTTTTAATTCTTCTGGAACTAAATGGCCATTGTATGAACATGACAGTCCATAATGTTTTATAATTGAAAAAGCTTTTTCAAAAAATTTATTCTTATCTTTCGCATAATCATGTAACAATTTATGAATACGTATAATTGCTGAATCAATATCATTTACATAATAATGATTTGCCTTCACATTTAAAAAAGAACTTCCTCCTCCTACGAATGGCTCTATATAATTATCTATTTTAGTTGGCATGTATTTTTTAATTTCTGGCATCAACTTATATTTATCTCCTACATAAAATAACGGAGATCGATAGGAAATTTCTTTTTTAATATTCGGTTTTACTTTAGTAATAAATATGAATTCTTTATGATCATTTAATTCGGTTTTACCTGTAGTAAAAGCTTTATATTTTTTCTCATATATTTTTGTTTTTCCTTTACTCGATAAAATTGTTCTTATTTCTTCAAGAGTAATCTTATTTTTTGATGAATGACTTTTAGAATCATATGTATTATTATAGGATACAACAATATATTTGGCTTGTAAATTTTGAATTAAATCATTAAAAACAATTGGAGCAGATGATTTACAATATTCAGACATATTTTCTTCTTTAGGTTTCATTGCAACTCCATATAACTCCGGTTTTTTCCATTGGGCTATATTTTCTAATACATGATAAAATCTACTATATTGGCGTGAATTATAAGGAGGATCAATATAAGCTATATCACATTTAATTTCTTTTACTAGCTCATTAGAATCTTTTCTATAAATTTCTACTAATTTTTTTTGATTGTATTTTCTAGGTTTTATTAAGTCAAACACGAAAGATTCTTTTATCATAGTTCCTTTTCTGTAAGCATCATAATGACCACAAGTATTTGCCACTTTATCTAACGAATATAATAAAGAGGAAATTAAAATTGTATATTCTTTAAAATTTATTTCTTTATTCTTATATTTTTTTTCTATATCTTCTCTTATATATCCTATTTTTTTGGCATCGTTATTATTAAAATATTTATTTCCAAAATTTGTAGATACATAATTTTCTTGAATTTTAGATGCTTGAATTTCTAAATATTTTTCTTTTATTTTGTTCAATTTTTTAGAATCATATTCTTCATTTAAAAAGAAAGCATTAAAGATAACATTACTTGAGTATAAGAAATCATTTAAAACAATTCTATTGTAATCATCAAATAAATAGTCAGATACACACCCTGTACCAGCGAAAACATCAAAAAACGAATGACAATCAGGACAGTTTTCTTTAAGCAATTTTGAAATCCAATCCATTAGTTTAAATTTATTCCCTGTATATCGCCTATTTTGTATTTCAAACATTCATTTCTTACCTCCTTTTTTTATTATCATTTCAGATCAAATCTATGCATAATTATACCATAAGTTTTTTTATTTTTCTTATTTCTTGATCTAGAAAAGCAAAAATTTAATAAAAATTTAACCTTTTTAAAAAAAGATTATTTTTTATTTTATTGCAAAAAAAATGGAGCTTTATGGCTCCAGGGGAGTCAAATAAAATTAGTCATATAGGTTTATAAAGATTGGATAATTTCTTATAAAATAAGGTTTTTATTTATATTTCTTTTTAACTATATAATGACTACCTTTTTAAATAAACATCATAATTCAAATATATATTTGTTTATATGAAATCGGAACTAATGCTCAATGTTAGATTATATAAATTATTTAAAATAAAAGGATGATTCTTTTTTTGTTGCATTAATTTTAGATTATATTATTCTGTTTTAAAACATGACGGCATTAGAAACTTTACTTGGAAAGATATCAATTTTAAAAATAAACCTTTATCTATTAATAAACAAATAACTAATCAAAGTGTAACTGTTAAATGATTTTTTCTTTTAAAGTTGTTAATTTAATTGGCAATTTAAATGAAAAAAGCCGGGAACCAATTGGTCCTAGCAATTATTTTTTCACAGTTATGTATTTTTGATTTCTTGCATTAATGCTCTTCTTATTTGTATACTCAAGCATACCCGCTTTTAACAATGGTTTAATAATACTATCTGCAACATATGTTTTAGATGACAATCCTACATACTCCCTTATTTCCTTAGATGACTTTGGTATCTTACAATAATTTAAAACTTTTTCTTTTAATTCATCTATTGTAATGTGTGTCATACTTTGTGCACCTGTTTGTGCACCTGTTTGTGCACCTGTTTGTGAATTTTCAGCAACAGAAGTATTTCTAAATATAACTTTAAAGCTATCTCTTTCTTCATAAAACTCTGGTTCTGGTAATCCATATTTCTTCATTTCTCTTTTCATTGTTGGTATTCCAGAATGCCTATTTTCAATTACAGATCCTTTTTCTTCTAAAATTCTTACAATTGTAGGATTTCTAGATTCCATAGTTGTAGCTGTTCCTAATTTTTCTAATTTATTTGTACCATATAGATTACCAGGATTAATAATTTCTATTCTATCGTTATACATATTTACTGATATATATGCATTTTCTGTTTGAGTACTATAATCTCTATGAATCAATGAATTTGCTACAGCTTCTCTTAATGCTTCCATTGGGTATTCAGTTCTATTAATTCTTTCACCATTAGAATTAATAATCACACTTGTTTTCATATTTCTTCTTAAAAAATTCATTGTTCCTTCAAGCATTTCTTCTATTGTTCCTTCAATTCTTTTATTATCAATAAATCTTTCACCAAATTCTCCTGTATCTCCAAGCTCATTTCCAGGAACAACAACACACGCAACAAACAATTGTGGATAAAAGCTTTGAGGAAACTCACCAAATATCATTGTACCTGCTAATGTTGGATATACTTGATTATCACTTGTGTCAATAATACCACATAATTTTAAGCTTTTTTCAAAATCATTTTTTGCAAAATGAGGTTTTTCTACCTTTACTTTAT